>Ga0070735_10001145_pt1 | contig 26365 bp, 31 predicted proteins | sample Coa_R1_FD_66443 | JGI IMG/M metagenome (GOLD analysis project Ga0070735, IMG submission 66443) | Surface soil microbial communities from Centralia Pennsylvania, which are recovering from an underground coalmine fire - Coalmine... | ecosystem: Environmental > Terrestrial > Soil > Unclassified ...
GAGAAAGCTATCTCCCCACCATCGGGCGGAGGTCTGCGAGGCGCTGGGCAGAAAGTCTGAGAAGTTCAGGCAGCAGTTGGAAGAATGAAGACGCACCCTTAGGGTTTTCCGGCGAAACAAACTATGGGCGATGTCAACACTGGAATCGGTCACGAGCGCGGTAACTCCCGAGCATACGCCCTCTCTCGCCTGGAACGTGAATTCCCAGGGCTGTATGAAAAGGTAAAGGCCGGGCTGATGAGCGCCAATAGGGCAGCGGTTCAGGCTGGGTTTCGTGCTCCGACAAAACCGAAAACACGCATTGAAAAGTGTCTAGCACTGTGGAACAAGATGACTGACCGAGAAAAGAGGGTGTTCCTAAAAGAGATTAGCCAGTAATTGGGCGGGAGGTCCGTCGCCCGGATTGAACAGAGGGTAGCGGACAGAGAAAATGCTGTGGTGGAACATTTAGTGCGTGGCCCGATTAGTAGCTTGCTGCCGAGATTGCGGTAGTATTTGCCATGGGCGAGCCCCTTCGCCTAAAATGAGCCGCATAAGAACACACCAGCCTTGACTTCGGTGCTCCAAGTAATAGAATTGCGCGGTGGCTATCGCCCTAGGCGGCATCCTGTGGCGAACCATTTTGGTGCGGGCCGGTCCAGTCCATGGCTTCGCTAGAGAACGAGGTTATGAATTGATCGGCCTGCACTAGTCTGCACCCCGCGTTAAAAACACCCACGTGCGCTTTCTAACGCGGCCTGTCTTAACACTCGATTAGGTTAAGTTCTTGTTTGCCAGTCACGAGCGAGTAGCCCGGCGTGGCCGTCTGATTGCCCAACCTCCAGTTGACCGTTTGGCCGAAAGGAGAACCAGATGGACTTTTGGGCGTTGATCTTCGGCCTCATGTTCACCTTGTTTGGTGGTTTCGCGCTCTGCTATGGAATCGTAAAACTCCTTGAGGGTGCCGTAAAGAGTTTCCGTGCCAAGCACTCACCTGTCGCTGTCCCCGCGGATCCGACATGCAGCATAGACGTATCTGCTGATGAAGGCCGCGCGGAAAAACAGAAGAGCTGAGGGTACGACTGACGATTCGGGAAAAGAAAGGGTAAGAATCTAGGTGTGAAAAGGCTTCGCGAGGTCAGATTAGGACGGGCGTTCTCTGGTGCGCCCGCATTACTGCTTCTCAGTGGATTATGACAGAACATTACGATGTGAAAACCAATTCGGCCCCCAATTGTTGTACTCGTGCCGTTCCTTATCATCCCGGCCCCAAGTGGACTCTCCCATCACCAGAATCTTTGCTCCGAATGCCGAGTTATCATAGCTGATTCCGCGCCATGGGTAGAAGTTGAGTTCATCGATCTGAACGCAATGCGGACAGTCAGGATCATGGGCTGCCTTACTGTTCGGTTCCGCCATTTATGCCCCCTTCGCCCGGCTGCCGTTTGCAGTACTGGGAATCTAGTTCTTTACCGTTAGGGTGTCGGAGTCAACAGCCTTCTTGCCGGTCACACCTTCCAGCCCAGTCAACACGCCACGGTAGTCGTTCTTGTCGCATTGGATCGCTAAACCGCCCTTTTGGTCGCCGTTGGCCCAGGTCAAGCCGACGAAGTGTTTCTTGGATTTGGTAAGCGCCATCAAAGCCCCTACCCCAAGCGTGACAACACCGATACCGATAGCGGCTCCAATGCGGCGGTGAACGTCCTGCCCGTAACTGATCTCCATCACCGTCGCCGTGGGAATCGTAACGACATCCTTCTTGTCTTCTACGAACCGAAGTTGGTTGGCTTCAATGTATAGCTTCAAGTCGGTTCCCGTTTTGAGATCCGGGACAGACCCGCCGTCGTATTTGACTTTGTAGCTGTTATCACTTGCAAACATTGCAATCGGCATCGCGATGCTAAGAATCGTTGCGAGTAATCGCTTCATGTCTTCCTTGCCTCCTTGGGTTATCAGCGATGCCGCTGCATCTCGATGCTGGTTGTAGTGCACTGTGGTGCCCATGCCTAACTCATTGATTGCAAGCCCTAGAGAGGCCGGAGTGTGTGCGCTTCGTCACTCAGCTGAGCGAGAAAGCCCAGTTCCAGCCCCTTGAACGCGGCCTGTGCCTGCCTACGGCGCGCCCCGGAGGGCAACCGAATCTAGGAACGAGCGTCGCTATCTTGCAAGCAGTGAAGACCACCTACCACCGAGAGTCATGACCTCGTTCCTAGCTCTCCACGTCAGCCCGCCATTTGCCGCCGCCCGAGAATAGGCCCACGTCGCGATGCTCACAGTCGATAGCAAGTTGTGGAGCACACCCTTCTGGTCAAACGCTATCTGCAATTCCTCGCCAAGCCTCCGGTTTCGGTCCGTCCAAGCCGCAAGATGCTCTTCCGCCGGGAGGAGGTCACGTTTCTGTGAGTTACATTCCCCGTGCGCCAACACAAAGTTATGGCCGAGGTCCAAGGGATAAAGCACCCACGGGATGAAGTGATCTACCACTGGTAACGCCCCGAAGGAACGGCGGCAATAGAAGCAGCTAGTCTGTATTCCCTGCAACGTCACTCGAACCGTGCCGAGGTTTGATCGCGCGGTTCCAAACAGAAATGCATGCAGATCCTGTTTCTCGCCGATCAAGGAAAGGTTCTGTTGGTGCACCCACCGTACCCATGCTCCCCGGACTAGTTCTGCAATCAGCTCGTGGAATTGCCGGAAGCAAAACGCGACACCTGCTCGGAGGCGAATCGTCGCCGGTGCCATCGTGCCCTTGGGTTGATCGTAGAAGAAGGGGAGACTGCCACCTCCCACATTCTGCAGATACCGGAGCGGCATCTGGCGTATGTTCCTTGTTACTGCAACTACCAGTGTCCGCCACGCCCTGCTGTCCCTTTTGGCTGAAGCGAGGTTATCCCCATGCCGGTCTCGTGCTCTGGCCAATAGTGTGATGACAACTGGCTGCCTCCCTTTGTTTTGGCTCAGCACGCCTTGGCCAAGGAAAGGAACCGCCTGCCGCCAGTAGTACTCAATGAACTTCTCAGCGATGCTCTCGGCTGGCAAGTCCAGCGGTTCGCCGCCGTTGTCTCCACGTTCAATCGACAGGTCCGCTAGTGCCATCAGGAGAGCGAACTTATACGTCGCTGTGAACTGTCCCTCCGTGAGGAGGCGTTGGACGTTGAGCAGGAAGCGGATTTGATCACTCTCTGGAACAGACATCAGGGCCAGTACTTGGCCTTCTCCGCGACGATCCATCTAATCCCACCTCGCGGATCTGGAACGTCGCCGGGACGACGCGGAATGACGTGGACGTGTGCGTGGTCCACCGTCTGCCCCGCCGCGAGGCCATCATTCACCCCAATGTTTAAGGACTCCACTCCGAAGCGGTCCATTAGGAGCAGTCTCACTTTCGCGACAATATCCCAGAGTTCTGACTGCTCGGTGGAGGGTAGCTCGTAGATGCTGGACACATGTTTGCGTGGCGTAACGAGTGCGTGGCCTTCGGTGATTGGATAGGCATCCAGGAATGCGATCACGCTGCCGGAGCTGAGCAACACCCGATCCGTCTCAATGGAACAGAACGGACAAGACATCAGATCGAGTTTAACTCACCCTTCACCCTCGCAAGCTCCAGCTTGTGTCGCTAGAATACAATCTTCCATCCGATGCGCCTATACGTCGCCGTCACCGACAACGACTGGTTAGCACTCCACGCCGCTAAGCCGGTCGTGGAGGAGGTGAATTTCTGGCGTCCCTCTCCGACTGCCAACTTCAAGGCGCTCTCACCGGGAGAACTACTTCTTTTCAAGCTCCACGCCCCGGAGAATTTCATCGCTGGAGGCGGGTTCTTCACGCGATTTCTACGGTTGCCCATCAATCTGGCGTGGGAAACCTTCGGCGAGGGTAATGGCGTTGGATCACTGGAAGAAATGCGAAGCCGGATTGCCCAATACCGGCACGTTGCGATCAGCACGCGTGATAACCCGACTGTTGGCTGTATCATGCTTGCCGAACCTTTCTTCTGGGAACGCGCCTTGTGGATTCCTTCTCCACCCGACTTCAAACTCAACACCGTCTCCGGGAAGGGTTATGACTCTGATAACGGGACCGGCAAGGCACTGTGGGACGCCGTAAGCGACCGGCTCCAAGCCAGCCCAGCCATTCGATTGGAACCCGACACCGCTACCGTTGCGGCGATCGAGTCTCACGGACACGGGAAACCGCAGATCGTGCTCCCGCGCCTTGGCCAAGGCTTGTTCCGGGTGATAGTGACTGACGCGTACCACCGTCGATGTGCCATCACTGGGGAGCGCACTCTGCCGGTGCTCGACGCAGTCCACATCAAGCCGTATTCATTGGTCCACCGCCACGACGTTCCAAATGGTCTACTCCTCCGCAGCGATCTCCACAAGCTGTTCGATGAAGGCTACCTCGGCATCGATCCGATGGAACGGCGAATCATGGTGAGCAAGCGGATCAAAGAGGAGTTCGAGAACGGGCGGGATTACTACAAGCTCGAAGGGCAACAGCTTCGGGAACCCGTAGAGCCGTGGGCGAGGCCCTCAAATGAGAACCTGGAGTTTCACGCACTGAACGTCTTCCGGTGACCTGGACGTAGACTCCAAGGGGCACCTCTGATTCCGACAACCAAGACGCAGCCGTTCCCGATCATCGCACAGGTCTGAGCAGCACCGCGTCACGATGAATGACGGTGACGGTGCAGTGACGTTCGGAGGGATATCATCCTACCGCATTCATGGCTTGTCAACCTTTTGCTCAACTAACGTTACGACAAGGCCGAGCGTATCGCTCATTCTCTCGGTTGCTTCAATCTGGGCATCAAGCACTGACCCCATGAACTTCATCGACCGAGTGATATCCGTAGTCATTCTCATGGTTTGGTTAGTTAAAACGGAAGCTCGAAATGCTTTTGTGGATTCAAGTGCCTTAGTCATGTTGTCCTGAAACTGCTTTATCAGATTAAAGTCTGACACCGACACACTGGTGGTCAGTTCCGCATATCCCGTCATGTTCAGGATCACCGCGTCAGCTTGGGCGACATACAGTGCGGTGGCCTGTTTTAAGTCTTCGGCTACGCGACTGAGTCTCTTGGCCCATAGAGGACTGCTCCACCTGAGTCGATCCGCGATGGTATTAATCCTGACGATTCGCTCATACCATTTGATCGGAGTTCTGAGCGCGCTTTCTACCGCCTTGGTAAGCGCTGTGGCCACGTGCCCAATGCGCTCCGTGGTTTTGGCTATTGTACTAATCGTGGGGGTGATCCGTTCCAATGCCATTTTGGCGTCGTAATTGAACTCCAGCAGACCCTTATCTAAATCTGTATAAGCGGCAGGCAAGCAGATTACGTTTCCGAGATGGTCGAGCTTAACCAGAAACTTCGCCGTGCTGGGCGATGCAATTGACGAACCCTCAACGCGTACAGTAAGAATATAAGTCCCCAGCGGCGCGTATTTATTGACTCCGGGGACTATGTGCTCCAGGGTTAGGTTGGGCTGTGCAAATTCGTGCGACACGAGATCCACGTGGCGCATACCTCGGGGATTCATGTGAAAGTATTCGTGGTGGGGAGCTTCGTTATCGTGCTTTATATGAAGCGGAATTGGGAGCCAATCCAAGTCTGGAACGTGTGGCGAAATATCGGTCAGATACACGCATACGTTATGTAGTGGCTTTGCGCTTGGATTCCTAATCGTGAGGTAGAAGCACCTACAGAGCTTTCCTGCGGTTAACCACTCCTGAAGAATGGGGTTTGGATCAATTTCTACATTTGGAGCCAGCTCTTCGTCTTGTTCCAGTTTCTTGATGCGCAGCTCGTGATAGGTAAGAATTCCGCTCCACAAAATACCAAACGCCGCAAAACCGAGCAGTGTTCCGCTCGGCATTACAACGTCCCGTCCCGTGAAGTGCTGAAGGCCAGGGCGGACGTACTTCTCCCAATAGTCTGAAATATCGAGCAGGATGAACGGAAGCCAGAAAATGAATTTCGATATAACGCCGTTGAGTAGGGCGAGAATCGAGCGCGCCAAGCTGCGCATCCCGCTAGTTTAGCAAGCAAGGTAGATTAGCGGCGCGGTTCACTGAACTGGCCATGAATTCGATGATCCGGTGCGTGCCGCGCCGGTCCAGTGATCCCGCGAACTCTGTAATCTAGTGGTCGAATGCCGGTGGCCTGCGTCACGATCCGAGACCGCGATGGCCGTCCCTTTGTGCATGTGACCGAAGCCAAGACGCTGTTTGAAGCTGTCCAGAACGGCGTTGACTTGTTTGCCGATCCCTACTGGAAGGGGCCGAAACCACTGCGAGATACGAACTATGAAGTGTGGCTGGTGGGCGACTACCGGCGTTGGCAGGTTCAGGCGGCTAGTGTGGAGCGATGCCGGAACAGCGTCCGTGAACCCTTCTCGCGACCAACAACGTCAATCCAAGTACCACCATACCGATAGTTGTAGGCTCCGGCGTAATGGTGACCTGACCGGATAGCCATGCCCCCGAGCTAACGGACTGGCCGTTGGCATCGTCAATGAAGTTCAAATTTGAAGACCCTCCCACAGAAATCAGTGTGGTGCCGAACGATGGAGCCCCGAGGAAGATAGGCAAGCCAGGATTAAGGCCAGACTCATCGATCCATCCGACGCTTATCAACGGAAAGGTGCCGGGGCCAAAAAAAAGAGGAGGCGACAATGGGAAGGTTGTGAACAAAAGGACTGCCATCGGACCCAATGCCTCGCAGCCCGATGGACCTGAAAGGCAGTAGAAGCTAAGATACGGGGAAGAACTGTTGTTCTGTGCAACAATTTGAGCGCCAACCGCCTCGATTGATACGGGGGACCCCGTTATCACGAGATTTACGTCAATGGTCCCGGTGAACTGCGAGGTATTGGTGCTCGATATGGCGAGTATTGCCGAGGCTTGCGCTCCTGCCCCAACCAGGAGAAATACAGCGAGACGTATCCAAATGCTCTTCCTGGGACTGTTCATTTAGAAATGTTCTTTCGCCAATGAGTTCACTCGAATAGTATACGGCCTGGAAGTGTCGATTAGAGGCGACTATTTCCAGGATGATCGGACAAACAGTGCCGACAGTACTATCGACCGACTCGCTTTTCCCAAGAGATCCTGAATCGCTCTGTAAAAGGCCCCTGACTTTCAATCCGCTCCAACACATCCGGCCTGTCGCGGGCGATGCGCGCCGTCAGGTTCGCGGCTGTCGGTCCCTTTTTCAAGATAAGGTTCTTATCTTGATCCTTGCCCCGCCGGGCGACAGCAGCAGCAGCAGCCACCGCCTGCACGACCGTCACACTTTTACGATCCCCACCATGCGACTGGGCCGGTGTCGCAACGTGGGCCCGTGGCTGGACGGCGACTGTGTACGCGCTATGATGTGACGGGCGCACACCATGAGCATGTCAGACCAAGACGCATTTGAGTTGAAACGAAAGAGAAGGCGAATGGGTCTGCTGTCAGAGCAACAAGACATATTTGAAGAGAAGGATGTGCCGCGCCCAACGTCTCTGGACTCTGGGGCCCAGGCAACGTCACAGGAGATTGCAAGTGCATTAGAGCGGGACAACGCCATTCACCGACGAGAAGCAGACAGCGAGTGTCTCCAGTCTATGGCCAGATCACTTCGTAGTCTCCGGCTTATCGGGTTGTACTTCCTGTGGCTTTCAATTGCTGGGCTGATTCTGGGCCTGTTTGCTTTTATGTCGAGCCACTAGAAAACTTGCTCCGAAGTCTGGGCAAGTAGCGTGAACTTCGCTTGACCCCGATGCTATCCTATTCGTCGCGTGGCCGCTCGCACCCGGCCTCTACCATCCGCGCTCCCCTTAAAATACCCTTAGTATCTCGTCGCCTGCATCCCGCCGATACCCAAGCGACCTTCGCCGAATCCGTCACGCTAGAAGGCTCATCCGCGCTTCAATGTGCAGATCGCGGCCATCTCGCACCCTATGAGAAGGATCGACTCGACGCAGCGAAACGCGCACGCAGAATGAAGCCGCTATCGGTGTCGCGACAGATCGAGGTATCGGCGCTCGATGCGATGAAGGGGACGTGTCTTAGGTGTGGATTGGTGGGCCAGCATAGATCAGCGGGGAGTGTATCGCGGCGTTGCGGGATAGGCTGGCGATGTACGAAGCCTGAGTTAATGCTTATGCCGTGGTGCTTTGGTCAATGACCTCGGTGCCGCGCACCTCTACGTCAACCGCGAACATCTCGACAATCCGGTCTTCCCAATTCACATCCACCATTCCATTTCCGTTACTGGGTTCGGCAACAATTTTGATTACCGCGCCCATCGGTACGGTGACTGCTCTGCTCTTACCATTCTCGGTGCCAAGAGCAAGTGTGGGACGCTCCAGCCTAAAGCGTCTTCCCGTTAACATTTTGGACTACCCTTCTGCCGCGAAGAAAGGTGTCCGGCGTGGGACGTGCCCTAAAAACTGCGCTTAGATCGGGGCACTTCAATTTTGTCCCCACCTCCGTGATTTCCACAACTAGGGCGTTCCCTGGCTAACCAACGGCCATTTGGCAGCCGGGGACCGCACCACGGGCGCGGGAACCGTGCGGTATGCATTGCCGCGTTACGGGATAGGTTGGTGAGGGCGGGGCGATAACGTCACGACCTCAGCGCGAACGGTTTTGAAACACTACGGAGCGAAAAAGCATCTTGACGCTAGGCAGGGATACGCGGGGACTCAATCCAAGCGGACGCGCTGGAGTCGAGTCCTCTGCCAGAGGTCATCGAACAAGTTGGCCCCTCTGAGAGGCAATCTCATATCCCTGCCCATCTTCGTTTGCCTATGTCGCGCTATCGCTCGCCAGGATTGAACAAATTACTCGGCGTTATGCAGTGGCGCTCTCACAGGCTGGCTGGTGATCGCCCACAGCGCGCGAACTTCGGCAGTTGAGCCCCCACGATTCTGCTAGTCTCGGCACATGGACCTGGTACGGATGCTTAAAGACTTACGGGCAGAACGTGACCGGCTGAGCGAAGCCATCACAGTAGTGACGCGGCTGGCGGCGGGGAGTGGTGTCAAACGTAGAGGTAGACCACCGGCTTGGCTCAAATCGGCAGGCGCGGCTGTGAATGAGACGGCAACTATAGCAGAGCCCAAAAGGAAGTTTTCAGCAGCAACCAGGGCAAAGATGAGACGGGCGCAGAAGAAGCGGTGGGCTGCTGCGAAAAAGAAGCAAGCTACGGCCTGAATCGCGATTCGCCGAGTGCCTACGTCGTGCAGAACGTCACCCAGCTGCTGGCGACCGCACCTGAAAGCGCAGTAACACTATGCAATCGGGTTCAATGTCTTGCGCAGGCAGGGGGAGTCTGATGTCCCTTTCAACAAGAGTTGAGAACAACGGTGCGGGTGGTTTGTCTGGGTTGGGCGGGTCGTACTGTCACCAAATTGTCACCACGGCTGATTTTGTGGGCGTTTCTGGACTTCGTGGCTTTTGCAGAATCAGTAAGTTAATGCAAGAAAAGGCTACGCATGGCTTTCAAATCCCACCAGCCGCCCCAAAGCCGATCAAACCCTTCGCGACCGAATCCGTCTATAGTAGTGATATATGCAAGATGAGCAGGGCACGCCAGTCGTTGGTGTGCCTACAAGCGCGGCTCCTCCGCCGGCCCCATCGACCGCCCGCAACGCCATTTCCTGGTTGCGCGATCTTTCGGTCAGCGTCGTGATCGCCATCATCGTCATCCTGTTCCTTTACCAACCGGTCAAGGTCGAAGGGACCAGCATGACTCCGTCCCTGGTCAATGAAGAGCGCATCTTCATCAATAAGTTCGTCTATCGCTTCGGTTTTTCCGACATCGACCGTGGCGATACCATCGTGTTCTGGGCGCCCGAGGATCCCTCGAGATCCTACATCAAGCGCGTGATTGGCGTTCCCGGCGACGTGGTCGAAATCGTCGATGGCACGGTGATTCTCAATGGACAGCGCCTCCAGGAGCCTTACGTCATCGAGGCGAACCGCGATCGCATGTCCATGGCACGCCGCACGGTCGAGCCCGGACGCTATTTCGTCCTGGGCGATCACCGGAACTCCTCCAACGACAGCCGCAGTTGGTGGACCGTCCAGCGCGATGCCATCTACGGTAAGGCTGTATTCGTGTATTGGCCGCTAAATCGCCTGGGCCTTCTCCGGTAGACTCATCTTCGCCCGATCAGCCACATCACCAAGGTGAGCACCGCGCTCACCACCAGGCACGTGACCACTGGAAAATAGAACACGCTGTTCTTTCCGCGAACCACGATGTCGCCGGGCAGGCGGCCCAGCTTGATCGGCAGGCGGTCGCCCAGCGTGATCAGAATGCCAATCGCGACCAGGATAAGCCCAATGAGGATGACCGCTCGTCCCACGACTTCATCATAGCGTTCGATACCATAGCGTTCGATAATAGTTGTAGAGCCAATATGATTACGGAAGCCGCGCCGCCTTCGACTCTGCCGCCCACACCGACGCTCAAGGCCGTAGATGGAGTTGCTGACGAGTTTAACCCGCGCCTGTCGGCCGAAGCCCGCTTTGACGAAGCGGCCGAGCGCCTGGGTCTCGATGACGGCGTGCGCAAGGTGCTGCGTTCTCCCTCGCGCGAGCTTATCGTCCACATTCCGGTCCAGCTCGATGATGGCCGCCTGGAGGTCTTCACCGGCTATCGCGTGCAGCACTCCATCGCACGTGGGCCGGCCAAGGGCGGCATCCGTTACGCACCCGACGTGACTCTCGACGAAGTCCGCGCGCTGGCTGCCTGGATGACCTGGAAATGTGCGGTGACCAACGTCCCGTTCGGCGGATCGAAGGGCGGCGTCATTTGCGATCCATCCATTCTTTCGCCCGTCGAACTGGAGCGCATCACGCGCCGCTACACTGCGGAACTGTTCGAATTCATCGGTCCCGAAATCGATGTTCCGGCGCCCGACGTCAATACCAATGATCAGACTATGGCGTGGATCATGGATACCTATTCCATGCACGCCCGGCGTACCGTAAATGCGGTGGTCACCGGCAAGCCTGTCAATCTGGGAGGCTCGCGGGGCCGCACGGAAGCTACCGGGCGCGGATGCATGATCGTGATCGAGCAGGCGCTGCGCCGCCTGGGTCTGGAACGTTCGGCGACGCGTGTGGTGATTCAAGGATTCGGCAACGTCGGCGGCATGTCGGCCAAGCTAATGTCCCGCGCCGGGTTCAAGATCATCTGCATCATCGAATTTGACGGCGCAGTTTACAATCCGCAAGGTCTCGATATTCCCGTGCTGATGAAGCACCGCACAGAGACGGGTTCCATCACTGATTTTCCCGGCGGCCAGAACCTGAACCGCGAGGAGGCGATGTTTCTGGAAACCGATGTCCTGCTGCCCGCCGCGCACGAGAACGTCATCACTTCCCAGAACGCCGCAAAGCTGCGGACCAAGATCCTATGTGAGGGAGCCAACGGACCCACCACGCATTTCGCGGATCCCATTCTGGCGGAGAAGGGCATCTTCGTGATTCCGGATATTCTGGCCAATGCCGGTGGCGTCACGGTGTCGTATTTCGAATGGGTACAGAATCGCCAGGGCTATTTCTGGAATGAGCAGTTGGTCAACGATCGTCTGGAAGAGATCATGGTCAATAGCTTCAACGATGTGGTCGCCTATGCGGAGAAACATGGCGTGAACAATCGCACGGCTGCGTATATGCTGGCCCTTGACCGCGTGGCCTTTGCGATCAAGTTGCGCGGTATCTACGCCTGATCAGTCCACCCGCAGCGCCGAAGTCGGATCGATGCTGGCGGCGTGCCGCGCGGGCACGAAATTTGCCAGAAGAGCAACCAGGCACAACACTGCGGCCGCAATGGAAAATGTCAGGGTATCCGTCGGTTTGACGCCGTAAAGAAATCCTAGCATTACGCGAGTGAGTCCAAGGGATGCGAGCAGGCCCAGTGTCACGCCGGTGATGACGAGTGTCATGCCCTGACGCACCACCATTCGAATCACGCTCGCGCGCGATGCACCCAGGGCGATGCGCACTCCGATTTCCTGGGTCCTCCGCGCGACTGAGTACGCCACAACGCCGTAGATACCCACTGCGGCCAGCAGCATCGCCAGTCCCGCGAAAGCACCTACTAGCCAGGTCTGAAAGCTCTCTGGTCCAAGGGACTCTTCTACGGTTGCGCGAGTGCTCCGGACATCGGTTACAGGCAGCTCCGGATCGATCCTGGCGATCACCGCTCGCAGGTCCGAGGCGAGTCCGTCCGGCTGGCCGGCCGCCCTCACGGCAACCAGCATGGAGTTTCCGCGGCTCCGCATCGCTGCGTCATCCATTTGAGAGTACGCTTCGTAGGTCTGCGGCCGCACCGCGTTTGGTAAGCCGTCATTTTTCGAGTCCGCGACCACTCCGACAATCGTGAACCACGGGTCGGGCGACTGTCTCGAACCCAACTTAAGCTGCTGCCCGACGGGATTCTTCCCGGGCAGAAATCTGCGCGCAAGCGTTTCATTTATGATGACGACGGGCTCGGATCCCGGACGGTCTCGGGAATCGAAGAGCCGGCCCTGGCGCAGCGGAATCCCCACGGCCTGGAAGTAGTCGCCCAGCACTTCGGCGTGCGAGGAAACGGCCGCCGGAACGTCCTGATCTTTCACAACGAAAAGGCGCCCTCGGGCTGGGTTTAGCAGGTTCGCGGCCGCGGCTCCAGCACCTCGCGAACCTCGCAGGGCGGCCAGCTGATCGAGCGCACGTTGGTAGAAGCCGCGGATGGAAGCCGCGTCCTGGTACACACTCGGGGGCAAGGAAATCCGCGCGGTCAGTACGTGCTCGATATCGAAGCCGGCGTCGACGGAACGCAGCGCAATAAGGCTACGCACCAGCAGGCCGGCTCCCACCAGCAGGACCATCGAGAGCGCGACCTCGCTTACCACCAGGATCCCGCGAACTCGTGAGTGACCCGGTCCTGGAGTCGCGCCGCGCGCCACATTCCTAAGCCGCGCCGATTTGCCGGAACGAGCCGACAGCAGGGCAGGTAACGTGCCAAACAGAAGGCCCGCGAGTACGGAAACCGCGGCTGTGAAGGCTACCACACGCCAATCGAATCCGATGGTGGCGGCCCGGGGCACGGAAGCGGGAATAACTCTCGCCAAAACACTCACCAGCCAGGTTGAGAGTAGTATGCCCGCGGTACCCCCGAGGATGGATAGTAAGACGCTCTCGGTGAGTAGTTGTCGCAGGAGGCGGCCTTGGCTGGCGCCTAGGGATGCCCGCACGGCGAATTCGCGTTCCCGCCTGGCGGAACGGCCCACCAGCAGGTTAGCGCAGTTCACGCAGGCAATCAGTAACACGAATGCGACGGCGCCGGCGAGCAGCCACAGTGAATTCCGGGATCCCTGCACCACGCGCTCCATCACTGGCGTTACTTGCGCTTCCAGGGCGGCTTGCGCGCGAACTTGCGGCGGATAGTTCTCCATGATTCGTCGGGCCACCGCGCGAACATCGGCTTGCGCCTGATCCTCACTCACTCCGGGCTTCCGGAGCGCAATCATCGCAAAGTTGTAAAGGCCCAGCGTGGAAAGTTCCTGTGGAGTGAAACCCAGGGGCATCCAGACTTCTTTCTTGCCCCCAAAGAACATGCCGGGAAGAGGAAACTCAAAACCCTTGGGCATGACGCCGACGATTGTGGTCGGCTGGCGCTCCAGGCTGACGACTCGGCCGACTACTCCGGGGTCTCCGGCGAACCGTCGTTGCCAGAGGGCGTAGCTGATCACGGCGACGCCGCTTCCCGGGCGGTCCTCGGCCGAGGTGAAGGCCCGGCCTAATACGGGCTGCACGCCCAGGACGTCGAAGATTTCAGGTGAGACGCGCACGCCTTGCAATCTCTCCGGCTGGCCTTGCCCGGTCAGGTCGACGGCATTTCCCTCAAACCCCGCGACGGCGCTGAAAGCCGTCGAATTGTGCTGGAATTCGAGAACGTCCTGGGGCGTGGCCGGCATCCCCTGGCGTGTAAGCGCGGGGATCACCTCTTCGATCAGTACGATCCGTCCGGGATCGAGATATGGCAAGGGCCGCAGCAGAACAGCATTGACGACGGCGAAAATGGCCGAATTCGCGCCAATCCCCAGCGCCAAGGTGGCGAGAGCCATGATCGTAAACAGCTTCTCCCGGCCGAGCATGCGGATTGAATAACGAACGTCTTGCAGAGTCTCTCGCATAAGAAATTCGACCTTGCAACTCAGTCGCCAGGGCTTTCTCGATTCGTTTCAGCGAAGCTCCCAAGACGGCATGTCCGGTTCCGGGAATCCACCGTCCACGTTGTGCGGCACCCGTCCCGATGCGAAGAATTCCTGAACTCCTCTGCGGACCAAGGCCGCGGACCAGTAGACTGAATGACTACACCGATGGAAAGGATCGCTTCATGAAAATCGCCGTAGTTGGTGCGACCGGTAACGCCGGCTCGCGCATTATTACTGAGTTGCTGAGCCGCGGGCATCAGATTCTTGGCATCGCCCGCCACCCCGACAAAATGCAGCCTCGCCCGGGCCTTACCTTGACGCAGGGCGACGTGAGAGATGAAGCCGGCTTGGCCCAATTGCTAACCGGACAGGAAGTCGCAATCCACAGCATCCGTTTCCTCGATACCAATCCGCGGTCCGCAATCGGCGCGGCCAAAAAAGCGGGCGTCCGGCGATTTCTGATCGTCGGTGGCGCCGGCAGCCTCGAAATCGCACCTGGACAGGCGCTCATCGACCAACCGGACTTCCCCGCGGCGTACAAGCCGGAAGCCTCCGCCGGCCGCGATTTCCTCAATACACTGAAAACCGAGCGCGATTTGGACTGGACCTACCTCTCGCCATCCGCATTCTTCAGCCCGGGCGAACGCACCGGCAAGTTTCGCCTCGGAAAAGACCAGTTACTCACCGGCGCCGATGGGCAGAGCAAAATCTCCATGGAAGACTACGCCATCGCGCTTGCGGATGAGATCGAGAAGCCCCAGCATCGCCGGGAGCGCTTCACTGTTGGCTATTAAGCGCCACAGTGCGATCATGAAGATGTACCTGGAGAAAGGATTATGTATCTTTCCGACGACTTCCGCTTGAAAGTCGGCCTGGCCGAAATGCTCAAAGGCGGGGTCATTATGGACGTGACCAACGTTGAGCAGGCCAAGATTGCCGAGAGTGCCGGCGCTTCCGCCGTCATGGCGCTGGAGCGCGTTCCGTCCGACATCCGCAAAGAGGGCGGCGTCGCGCGCATGGCGTCCATCCGCATCATTCGCGAGATCATGGACACCGTTTCCATCCCTGTGATGGCCAAAGCTCGCATCGGCCACTTCATGGAGGCTCGGGTGCTCGAAGCGCTCGGCGTCGATTATATCGACGAAAGCGAAGTGCTCACGCCAGCCGACGAAGAGCACCACATCGACAAAAAAACATTCAAGGTCCCGTTCGTGTGCGGAGCGCGCAATCTGGGCGAGGCTCTGCGACGCATCGCCGAGGGCGCTGCGATGATCCGCACTAAAGGCGAAGCCGGCTCGGGCGATATCGTCGAGGCTGTCCGCCATATCCGCACCATCGTCAAGGAGATGAAACATCTCACGGTCCTTGGCAAGGAAGAGTTGGTGCACGAAGCCAAGAACTTGGGCGCGCCGCTCGAGCTGGTGGAATGGGTGGCGGCCAACGGCAAACTTCCCGTGCCGAACTTTTCCGCCGGTGGAATTGCGACGCCTGCCGATGCCGCGCTGGTGATGCAGCTCGGCGCCGAAGCGGTATTCGTCGGCAGCGGTATCTTCAAATCCGAGGATCCCGACACACGCGCTCGCGCCATCGTCAAGGCAGCGACGTACTACAACGATCCTGTCAAGTTGCTCGAAGCCAGCGAAGAGTTAGGTGAAGCCATGCGCGGCCTGAACGTCTCCAAGCTTCCCGAGAGCGAGCTTCTGCAAACTCGCGGCTGGTAACGGGTGGCGGGCATTCGCCTGCGAGGGGATCAGCCCCGCTTTGAAAACATGAAAACTGTCGGTGTACTCGCCCTGCAGGGTGATTTTGAGGCTCATTGCAAGGCCGTAGAGCGCGCCGGGGGACGGCCTATTGAAGTCCGCACCGCGCAAGAGCTGAACACCTGTGACGGCCTCATCGTGCCCGGCGGCGAGAGCACCACTATGCTCAAGCTGCTCGACATCGAAAACCTGACCGAGCCTCTGCGCCAGTTCGCCGCCCGCAAGCCCATCTTCGGAACGTGCGCTGGTGCGATCTTGCTGGCTCACTCGGTGAGCGGCCCCGTGCAGCCCAGCCTCGATCTTATCGATATCGACGTCCAGCGTAACGCCTACGGCCGCCAAATTAATAGTCAGGTCGCGCGGCTTCAGGTGGGTACAAACCAGATGGAGGCAGTCTTCATACGCGCGCCGAAAATCCTGCGCGTTGGCGCCGAGGGCAAGGTTCTCGCTACTTACAATGGAGATCCGGTTTGGGTGGAGCAGGGCAGGCACATGGTCACCACGTTCCACCCCGAGCTCACTGATGATTCCCGCGTTCACCAGCGATTCCTGGAAACGGTAGCTACTTCATAACCTTGCGCTGGACGTCCGCAGGGAGCTTCAGCTCGAAGTCCGACTCGAGAAGAGGCGGATTCACCTTCACGTCGGAGTAGGACGCCAGCTCATAGTCCTTGGAAGTCCGGCTGACCTTGACCTGAATCGGCGTGCTGCCGCCCTCCGGAATCCACATCTCGATTTTTTCGACCTGTTTCTTAAGATCGCGGTCCTTGGGAACCAACTCGATGCGTGTGGTCGGCATGGTTCCGATGGTTTCGCTCCCGCCAAGCTTCAGTTCGTAGTCCTTGCTCAGTTCCGACCCCGATGTCCCGAAACCCAGCAGCAGCATTTGATTCGCAGCCTTCGCGTACTTGCCTGCGTCCCACACTTCCACACGCTTGGCGTTCGGATAATAGACCTCGGCGGCTCGCCCCGACAGGCGGATGGTTTGCGGATTCTGTCCGAAGAATTCCAGGATCGTTACCGGCTGGCCCCGGATTTTCATTACCCGCTCCGCGCCCTCTGTCACATCCGAGCTGTGCAGGACTTGGGTGTATTCCGTGCGTTTGATTTTCCCTGAGAACGTCCGAAAACTCTTAGCCGACTGGTCCATCCGTGCCAGGATGTCCTCGAGAGACTCGGCGCGCATGCCCGTCCCGGTCAGTACGGACAGCAAGATTAAGCAAAGGAGCCTAGTCATGCACGATCACGGCTTGGTGTACGCCATGTAGCCGGTGATTTCGCCCTCGGCTTCGTCGCGGACCGGCTCCACGCGCAGAATCGTCGTATGGGTCTTATAACGCTGATTAACCAGTTCAGCGGCTTTCCGGGGCAGGTCCGCCTCCGCCACGTTGGTCAGCAATTTCGGCTCGATCAGGAACCCCTGTCGCGCAGGGAGCATCTGGATGCTGGCGGCCCGGGGCTGATCGCGAAACAACTCCCGGGGCGTCAAAAAAATAAACGCCAGGATTAACGTGACAATGATGTCCCACTGCCACGAGGTCCGCTGAAAATCCCAGAAAAAAAGCCTCCGCAGCGTCTTCATCACGTCTCCATGGTAACAAGTCCCGCCCTGCTAGCTCGATCGCCGCACCAGCGAGAGGAACTCATCCCTGGTAGCCTTGCTCTTGCGGAAATTCCCCAGCATGTTGCTGGTGACCGTGCCCGAGTGCTGCTTTTCCACGCCCCGCATCATCATGCAGAAATGCTGGGCTTCCACCAGCACGCCGACTCCGCGGGGTGCTATCGCCCTTTCCACCGCCTCCGCGATCTGTTGAGTCATGCGCTCCTGCAACTGCAACCGCCGAGCGAACATGTTCACGATCCGCGGAATCTTGCTCAACCCGATGACTTTGTCCTTGGGCAGATACGCCACGTGGGCCTTTCCGAAAAACGGAAGCAGATGATGCTCGCACATACTGAAGAACTCGATGTCCTTCACCATCACCATTTCGTCCACCTTCACACTGAAGATAGCCTCATTGACGATTTCTTCCAGGCTGGTGCTATAGCCGCTGGTGAGGAACCGCAGCGCCTTCTCGTAACGTTCCGGCGTGCGCACCAAGCCCTCGCGAGAGGCGTCCTCGCCTATCATCTCTAAAATCTCACGCATGTGAGCCGCGATTTTGGTCCCTTGCGGCGGCATCACCTTCACCAGAGCTTTACCCTTCACGTTATCCAACCTCCAGCTCGAACGTGTTCCTTGCCGTTTCAGAAATCCGCACCCGTGCCAGGCGAGCCGGCAGTGTCCAACCATCCGCTAGCGCTCCTCGTACCATCGTCGCCAGGTTCTCAGTCGTCGAAACCGATCCCGCAAGCTCGGGAATATCCGCGTTCAGATTCTTATGATCCAGCGGCGCCAGCACGCGCTCGCGAACCACGCCATCCAGAGCCTCGCGATTCACTACTTGCCCGTCCTGGTCCACCGGGCCGTCCACCGTGATCTCGAGGACGTAATCGTGTCCGTGCCCGTGCGGATTATTGCACTTCCCGTAGAGCCTGCGATTCTCCTCCGGGCTTAACGCCGGCGTATCCAGCCGGTGCGACGCGGAGAAGCGATAACGCGAGGTGAGCTTCATGTCTTACTGCTCTCCGCCATAGTCCACGTACAGATCGGCCGTCTCATACAGGCGCACATTGTGTAAATGAACACGCTCTCTCCGGATTTGGGGCTCGATCCGCTTCCAGATTTCGACTGCCAGGTTTTCGGTGGTCGGAATCACGCGATCGAATGGGGGCACTTCCTTGTTGAGGAACCGGTGGTCCATCGGGTCCACCACTTCCCGGTTCAGGATTTCCTTCAACTGCCGCAGATCGAAGACCATCCCGGTTACCGGGTCTGGATCGCCCGTGAGCGTCACTTCGAGCACGTAGTTGTGCCCATGGCCATTGGGATTGGCATTGTTGCCATAAACGGCTTGATTCCGATCCGCGCTCCATGCGGGATTGGCGCAAACATGCGATGCGGAAAACTCCGCTTTTCGGGTTAGAAACATTGGCCTCTCTACGTTGGATGCAGCCGCCCTTAACAGGGACGGACCAGATCCACTAAAATAATAGCGTGAAGACCGTTACCGACCGTATTCTGCTCGGGCTGGTACTGGCTCTGGGCGCAAGCTTGGCTTGGGTAGTCTCCGGGACCCTGGACGACCGCATCATCCGTGTGGGCGACACGGCCCCCAATTTCAGCGTGGTGACCGAAACCGGCCGTACCATCACGCCCGCCAACTTCGGTGGCAAGCTCCTGGTGCTCAATTTCTGGGCCTCCTGGTGCCAACCCTGTCTCCAGGAAGTCCCCTCGCTAGAGGTCTTCAGCCGGCAGTTCGCGCCGGAAGGTGTCGTGGTCCTGGGCGTCAGCGTCGACAAAAACGAGAATCTCTACCACCGCTTCCTGCAGCAGTTTCCGGTGACCTTCCAGGTGGCCCGCGACCCCTCCTGGGACATCGCCGCGAACTACGGAACCTTCCAGTTGCCAGAGACCTACATCATCGATAGCTCAGGGAAGGTGGTTCAGAAGGTCATCGCGGCCCAAAACTGGATGAACCCAGAGTTCGTCCAAAGTATTAAGAAAATGCTGTGAAGTTATTCATTACAATCCTGATACTATCTAGCATAGCTATCGCCGCCGATCTCAAATCTCTCCCCAACCAGGCGGGAAACGGCAATATCGATCTCGCTGGGACTGTTTTCATCGAGTCCAAAGACATCCAGCAGATACTCGGAACCACCCTAGATCCGGACTACATCGTGGTTCACATTAAAGTAGAGCCTCGGATGTCAGAGGCTATCCGCATTAGCGCAGACGACTTCACCCTGGTTTCCCGCAAGGATGGCGAGCGCAGTGAAGCCCTGGAACCCGGCCAGATCGGCGGGGCCGCGAACCTGATTCTGAAGTCGAAGACCACCTACGCTGGTAGCGCCGGTGTCAGTTCAACCTCCGTGAACGTTGCCCCGGCCGCTGCCAAGACCGGCCCCGCGGAAAGCGCATCGACCAAGCGCCTGGAGTCCCTCCTGCAATCAAAGATGCTGAAGGACACGGAGACCAAGGAACCCGTGGAAGGACTGCTGTACTTCCTGCTTGAGGGAAAGAACAAGCCCAAGGACCTGGGCCTGCTCTACAAGGGCCCGGCGGGCCGCTTGGCAATGGATTTTAAGTAGGGGACTTCAAGTAGTCGCCGGGGCCCATTCGACCGTTTTGGCATCTCGCCACAGGCGTTCCAGATCGTAATACAGCCGTGCCTTGTCCGAAAAGATATGGACCAGGTAGTCGCCGTAGTCCATCAGGATCCAGTCGGCGTTATCGTAGCCTTCCACGCTGTTAGGCATTTCGCCGAGCTTTTTGAGGTGCTGATGAATCTCGTCGGCGATGGCTTGAATCTGGCGGGTGTTGGTGCCGCTCAGAATCACGAAGTAGTCGGCGAAGGTGGTGACCTCGCGCAATTCCAGCACCCGAATGTTGTGGGCTTGTTTCTCTTCCGCCGCTCGCACCGCTTCGAGCCACATCGGCGCGGGCGCTTGTTTTTTCTTTCGTGCGCTGGCCAGTGAGTAAAGCCTCCCTACTGGTATTGTATCTACTTATGTCGTCCCAACGGGTATTGATTCCGGCTGAAAAGATCCACGCGCGCATCCAGGAGTTGGCAGCGCAAATCGATCGCGATTACCCGACCGGTCCGGTTTACCTGGTGGCAGTCCTCAAAGGCGCGAGCGTGTTCATGGCGGATCTGGCGCGAGCCATGAAGACTCCAGCGCGCATGGAGTTTGTCGGCATCGCCAGCTATAGCGGAAAAACGTCTTCCGGCGAAGCCCGGCTTACAAAGGATCTGGATCACCCTGTGGAAGGCTTCGACGTGATCGTGGTCGAAGATATCGTCGACACCGGAGTCACGCTGACTTATTTTCTGCAGTTGCTCCAGCAGCGCAAACCCAAATCATTGCGAATCGCCGCGCTTCTCGACAAACCTTCGCGGCGGCAGCGGCCGGTGCACGTGGATTATGTGGGCTTCGAGGTCCCAGATCATTTCCTGGTCGGCTACGGTCTGGATTATGAGGAAGACTATCGTAATCTTCCTGACGTCTGCATCCTGGAGGGGTGAAGTGGGGTCAGGCTTTCAAGCCTGCCGCCGGCTTTCCAGCCGGCGTGGTAATGAGTAGTCGCTGGGCCGGGCGGAAGCCCGGCTGCGGCCTTGAAAGGCCGACCCCACGCTCTTGATGCCGCTATTTCAAAAGCGGCTTCACGGCCTTCAGCACCGTACCTGATACGATCTGGGCTCCCTCCGCCGTCGGGTGAATCCCGTCTCTTTGCAGATATCGCAGATCCGGTGTAACGATATCCGCCAGCAGGAACGGAATCAGTTTCAGCTTGTACTTCGCCGCCAGGTCCGTGTAAATCTGCTGGAAGCTCTTGATGTAATCCGGCCCGTAGTTCGGCGGCAGCGTCATACCGGCCAGCACCACCTTCGCGCCGGCCTGCTGAAACGCCACGATCATGGTCTCCAGGTTCTTGCGTGTCACCTTCAACGGCAGCCCGCGCAGCCCGTCATTCCCGCCCAATTCCAGCAGCACCACCGCCGGCTTCAAGCGCACAGCAGAATCGAGACGCGATACTCCGCCCTCCGTGGTGTCCCCGCTGATGCCCAGGTTCTTCACTTGCCAGGCATATCCTTCTTTGTCGAGCGTCCGCTGCATGTCGTCCGGAAAGCTCTGCCCCGCTGCGAGCCCGTACCCTGCGCTCAAACTATCGCCGAATACCGCCAGGATCTTGCGCGATTGAGCCTGAATCGGCGCGAATGCCAGCAGCACGATAATCAAGAACTTGAGATTCATGGAAGTCTACCCACCATAATAGAAGAAGTGTCTGTCATCCCCCCTATTCTTTCTGCCCACAACCTCACCAAAAGCCTCGATAGCGGCAGCCATCGCGTCGACATCCTGCGCGGTATCGACCTTGAGATACCGGCCGGACAATTCGTAGCCATCATGGGGGCGTCCGGCAGCGGCAAGAGCACGTTGCTCGGCCTGCTCGCAGGCCTCGATACCGCCACGTCGGGCACCATCGTCCTTGATGGCGTCGACATCACCGGTCTGAGCGAAGACAAGCTGGCGCTGGTCCGGGGCCGCAAAATCGGATTCGTGTTCCAGAGCTACCAGTTGCTCCCGACCTTGACCGCGGAAGAAAACGTCCTTCTACCCCACGAACTCTCCGGTGGCGAGGTCTCTTTGGGAATCGCCCGTGCCCGGTCGTTGCTTGAAAACGTGGGGTTGGGCGATCGCCTGGATCATTACCCGGTCCAGCTCTCCGGAGGCGAGCAGCAACGTGTGGCGCTCGCGCGGGCGTTCATGGTCAAGCCGCCCATTCTGATGGCCGACGAGCCGACCGGCAATCTCGACAGCGTCAACGGCGCGCACGTGCTCGACTTGTTGATCTCGCTCAACCAGCGCGAGGGGACCACGATGGTGCTGGTGACTCACGACATCGCTCTGGCTGGCCGCGCGGATCGCATCGTGACCATGCGCGACGGTTTGATTGTGGCTGACGAAATCCGTCATCAGGCAGCATGAAGCTTTCGTTGCGAACAGCCGCCCGCATCGCCTGGCGCGAGACCGGTTCCTCGCTCACCAAGTTTCTCTTTGTCGTGTTCGCCGTTGCGATTGGCGTCGGCGCGCTCGCAGGTGTCCGCGGATTCAGCGACAGCGTTCGGGCGATGCTCAACAGCGAGTCGCGCACCATCATGGCCGCCGACCTGAGCGCGCGCCAGTTCTCGCCCCCCAAGACTGACCAGATTTCTAATTTAGACAAGCTTGCGTCGCGCGGTGTCGACCATACACTGATTACCGAAACCGTTTCCATGGCGGCCGCCGCCACACCGGACGCCACGCCCGCTCTGGTATCGATCAAAGCCGTCGATCCGGCCAAGTATCCCTACTACGGCACGGTCAAACTCTCTCCCGATATCTCGCTTTCCGAGGCGCTTAAGCCTGACACGGTGGTCGCGGGCGAAGACGTGCTGATCCGGCTGGGCGTCAAAGTCGGTGACCCCGTACGGCTGGGCTCGGCGAATTTTCGCATGGCTGCGATCGTCGAATCCGAGCCCGACCGCATGTCCGGCAGCCTGAACGTCGGGTTGCGCATGATGATTTCGCGCAAAGGGTTCGAGCGTACCGGGCTGATGCAGTTGGGCAGCCGCGCAGCCGAGCGCTACCTGTTCAAGATCGAGCAGGATGGCCCGTCGATAGAGGAAGCACGCCAGGATATTCTCGACGCGCTACCCGAAGCGCGCGTGATTGATTCCCGCGAGTCCAATCCGTTGATCACGCGCGGTCTGGATCAGGCCACCACGTTTCTCAGCCTCATCAGCCTCATTGCCTTGATCGTCGGGGCGATCGGCGTCGGCATGGCCATGTACGCGCACCTCCAGCAGAAGATGGATAACATCGCGGTCATGAAGTCGCTGGGGGCAACCTCGGCGGAGATCATCCGCATCTACACCATCCAGACCCTGATGCTGGGCCTGCTGGGAGGGATCGCCGGCGTTCTGCTCGGCCGCGGTGTCGAGGAAGTGTTTCCCTCGTTGATCAATAAGATCTTCGAGATCAAGGCCGCCACCGGATGGCACTTTGACGCTGCGATCCAGGGTATTTCGGTTGGATTGCTAACGACGCTGCTGTTCACCTTGCCGCCACTGGTGGCGATCCGCAAAATTCGCCCGGCGATGATCCTGCGCCGTGGCATGGCGGATCAGAAACTCCCGTTTCGGGGACGGATCGCAGCCGTGCGCGAAGCCGTCATTCTGGGTGTAATCATCCTGCTGGGTTTGGGCGGGATTGCCGGCTGGCTGGGCGGGTCGGCGAAAGTGGGCGGATACTTCGCCGGAGGGCTGTTCTTCAGCCTGGTTGCGCTGGCGGTGGTCGCCGCGCTGCTGCTGCGTTTCCTCCGGGTCTTTCTGAGCAACTCACCGATGCGTATTCCGTCGATCGTCCGCCAGGGCTTTGGGAACCTCTATCGCCAAGGCAACCAGGCCCAATCCATTCTGGTGGCCATGGGGCTGGGCGTAATGTTCACGCTGAGTGTCTATCTCGTCCAGCACTCGCTGATCGACGAAATCATCCAGACGGCTCCGCCCGGCGTGCCTAACGTATATTTGGTCGGTGTGACGCTCGATCAGTCGGCGCCCCTCAAGCAGTTGATCGCCAGCCAACCGGGCATTCTCACAGCACCCGAGCTCTTTCCGTCGGTGTCTGCCCGGCTGATCCAGGTCGATGGACAGGATATAGGCAACCGGCCTGTGGAAGGCCCCACCAGACGCTATTCCACGACGCGTTCGGTGACTTGGGAAACCCAGCTCCCGGATAACCTGGTGGTTCGGCGGGGCGCTTGGTGGAAACCTGACACCGCGGAGCCAGTGGTATCGGTTGCCGAAGACGCTGCGCAGACGCTCGACATACATCCCGGTTCGATGCTCGAATGGGAAATCGCCGGCCGTCGGCTGAACGTCAAGGTGGCGGCCGTGCACGATGTCGAAGCGATGCGCGCGGCAGCGCCCGTGGAATTCGTCTTCAACCCTCAGGCCTTGGCTGGGCTTCCCGTCGTCTTCAATGGGGGCGTGCGCATCACACCGTCCTCGGCCGGAGCCCTCCAGCGCGTCATTTACGAAAAATATCCGACCGTGACCGTGGTTAACGTCGCCGACGTGCTTCAGACCGTCCAGCAGATCATCGATCAGATCGCGCTGGTGATCCGTTTCCTGTCGGCATTCGCCATCCTGGCCGGAGCCATTATCCTCGCAGCCAGCGTCGCGGGAACCCGTTTCCGGCGCATTCGTGAAGTGGTGATCCTGAAGACCCTGGGCGGAACCCGTCACCACATCGCCCGGATTTTCTCTATCGAATTCCTGACCCTGGGCGCCGTGGCCGGATTCATGGGCGGCCTGCTGGCTAGCGCCTTTTCTCGAATCTTACTAACGCGATTGCTAGACGCGAAATTCCAGCTCGACGTTCGCGCGATCCTGGTATCGATCGCTCTGACCGCGCTCTTGGCGAACGTAGCCGGCTGGTTCGCCAGCATTCGCATTCTGCGGCAAAAGCCCCTGGAAGTCCTGCGCGAAGAGTAGGTTCCCCTAGTAAAGAGGAACTTTAATCGTGCGTTAAGCGCCGGTTAATACTGCCCATCGTCCAATGTAGTGAAAGCGAGCTACTCGCTACAGAAGAAAGAAGGATGGTACCTAACATGAAAACCCTCAGCGCTTTGATCATCGGTGGAGCCTTGACGCTCGGCGTGGCGATGGCTCAGACCGCCCCCAAGCCGGCAGACTCGACCGCACCGGCCACTCAGACCCATGTCAAGAAGCACCGCAAACATCACAAGAAAGGTGCGACTGCCGCGACCGCTACTCCGGCCGCTCCGGCAGCCACTCCAAAGAAGTAAGTGGGGATGTCTGGGGCGGGCTCACCAAAGCCCGCCCTCGCATCACTTTTTCGGGGTCGTCCGAAACTCCTTATCCGTCACTTCGTCCAGCCAAGTGATCTCGCCGCGAGTCACGTTGTACTGAACTCCCCCTTTATCCGGTGCCGCGCCATGCCAGTGCACGACTCCCGGGCCTACGTAGGTGGTTTCACCGGCCTTTAGTTCGATCACCGGGCCTCCCTTTACCTGCGTATGGGCGACGCCCTCCTCCACCAGGATGATCTGGCCGCCGGAATGGCTGTGCCACTTGGTCCGCGATCCTGGATCGAAGCGGAAATGGGCAATAGACGCCTTGGTGCCCTCATCCAGTTTCGTCACGTTGCCGCCGGTGAAGTTCGGGTTCTGCTTTTCTTGCGCCGGCAGCACCCACAATCCTGCAAAGGCGCTGAAAACCACTCCCAGCATGTAAAGCTTGCGCATCCTGCGATGCCTCCTCGGGCGAGTCTAGCACGTGTAGAATAGAGGACGCGATGCCGTTATTCGATTTTCATTGCCTGGATTGCGGTGAGGACTTTGAAGCGCTGGTGCTCAAGACGGCGGCCTCTTGCCCGAAGTGCCAGAGCGCTCGCCTGGAGCAGCAGATTTCGACTTTCGCCGTGAGTTCGGAATCCACTCGCGAATCCAACTTGAGCGGAGCCAAGCGTAAGCACGCCAAAGTTCACCGCGACTATTCTATGGACATGGCGAACGCCGAGAAGAACCATCACCACTAATCCGTCACGGAAACATCATCAGGAACTGCTTGCCGTCCGGCATCAAGTCGTACTGCCGCCGAGCGTCGCCTTGGATGAATCCACGTATTGGCAACGCCACGGGCGCCCCGCTTGAAAATGTCGGATTGGTTTGAACGCGGACCGCGAATAGTTGCTGGTTGTTATCGAAAAAGAGTTCCTTGCCGTCGGGAGACCACAGCGCGTGCCCTC
>Ga0070735_10001146_pt1 | contig 26359 bp, 23 predicted proteins | sample Coa_R1_FD_66443 | JGI IMG/M metagenome (GOLD analysis project Ga0070735, IMG submission 66443) | Surface soil microbial communities from Centralia Pennsylvania, which are recovering from an underground coalmine fire - Coalmine... | ecosystem: Environmental > Terrestrial > Soil > Unclassified ...
GTACGTGGGGAACGACGGACAGGTCTACCAGGTGTTCCTGACCATCGAGTGCCTCGACCGGATCAACCTGCTGGCCGACGTTGGAAACATGTTCGGGGAGAGCAAGACGAACATTACCTCGGTCCGGACGCAGTCCCATTCGGACAAGACGGCGACGCTGGAGCTCGCCATCGAGGTGCGCGACACGCAGCATCTTGCGCAGATCATGCAGAAGGTTCGCGGCATGGGCGATATCCTCGACATCCGCCGCGCCACCGCCATCCGCAAAGAGCCCCGCCTCAAATGAGTGCTCTGTCCGCGGATGACGAAGATTACGAAGACGAGATGGGTTTTCCTAATCTGCGGCATCTGCGCGCAGAGCCCGCTGCCTTAGGCCTCTTCGAGAGTCCCGCCCATGAGGCGGTTTAGCCAACTGGGAAGCGCGGGCTGCGTTCCGTTCAGCACCACCCCGAGCACCCGGTCCTCCCCGATGGTGTCGATCGCGCGCGCGACCACCTCCCGCGGCGTGACGCCCGCGCGCACTACCATCACGATCCCGTCCACCAGCCGGGCCAGGAGCCGCGTGTCGGTCACCGGCAGGACGGCGGCCAGGTCGATCACGATGAAGTCGTTGGCCGCTCGCATAGCGGTCGCGAGCTCCGCGAGCCTCGGCGAGCGCGCGATGCGGGCCGGATTCATCGACTTGCGGCCCGCGGGCAGGATCGTGAAGTTGTCGATGTCGGTGCGGTGCACCACTTCGGACACATCGATGTTATCTTCCACTACCTCGACCACACCGGCGCAGGGCGCGAGATCGAGCCGCGACTGCAGGTCCCGGTTGCGCAGGTTGAGATCGACGAGCGCCACGCGCTGGTCGGAGTTCTGCGCCATGGTGAGGGCGAGGTTCATCGCCACGGTAGTCTTGCCCTCGCCATAGACGGCGGACGTGACCCCGACGACGAAGCAGGCGGCCGGCCGCGAGGCCTGCTCGATCTCCGCGTGCAGGCGTGCGTACTCCTCTGGCGCGAGCGTGCTCGCATCGGCCAATCGCGCCCGTCCGCCGGACGCGAGCAGCATTCCACCGTGCGGCCTCGTAGGAGTCAGCATTACCGAGTCGCCCATTGTCTTGTATTCGGACATGAGGCAATGAATCCCATCAGGCCGAGGGCAGCGAAGGCCGGTCGCGCTCGCCCGGGCCCAGCCGCTGCCGCGCGGCCAGCCGGTCGCCGGACTGCTTCGGCAGCACGGCCAGCACCGGCTTGCCGAGCCGCTTCCCGACCTCCAGCGGCGTGCGAAGCGTATGGTCGGCGCTGCGGGAAGCCATCGAGAGCAGCAGCGCGATCAGGAGGCCGGCGAGCGGTCCGCCAAGGAAGGTGAGCGCCGCCACGGCGCCCGCCGACTCCGATTCGGCGAACGGCCGATTCAGCAGGCTCGTCTGCGCCGCCGCGCGCACCTGGTCCTCCTGCTGCGTCACTGTCGCCGCCTGGAGCTGCGCCTCGAGCGCGGCGCGCGAGGCACGGATGCGGTCCCGCTCCTCCTTCAGCGACTGCAGCTCGCTGCCGGTCACGCCCGCCTCGATCGCCAGCCGCTTCTCCGCGTCCACCTGCTTTTGGCGTAGGTCCAGCGTCGCCTTCATGCCCTTCAGGTCCGCGTCCGCGGTGTTGACGAAGGCGAGCGTCCGGTCGTATTCCGGATTCGGAATCGTGGTCTGCTGCATCACGTTGGGCTTCGCGTTGCTCTCCGCCTCCGCCTGCTTGAACTCCGCCGCGGCAACGTCGAGATTGTGCTGGGCCTCGATGACGAGCGGATGCTTGTCCTGATACTTTACTTTCAGCGTATCGAGCGCCTGCTGCGCCGCATTGCGCTTCTGCATGGCGGCTAGATAGAGCGGCGTGTCGGTCGGGCGGCCGCGTATCTCCATCGACTGTATTTTCGGCGGGATCGTCTTGAGCTGCGCGGCGTAGGTGTCGCGCTTCTGCTCGAGCTCGATGATCTTCGCTCGGAGGTCGGCCAGTCCGGAGACGAGTGTCGCGTACCGGCCCGCGCCGCCGTCCGGCTCCGTTGGCGGCTCGGCGCCGTGCTCCACGCGGTACCGCTGCAGCTTCTGGTAGATGCGGCGCTCTGTCGCCTTCGTATCGTCCAGCAGGCGCGTCAGCAGGCCGGCCTGGAGCGCGCTGTCGCTGGCCTCGAAGTTTACCACGGCGTCGTGAAACGCCCAGTAGAAGGCGCTCACGATGTCCTCGGCCTGGCGGTCGGGCCAGCGGCAGGAGATCTCCAGGACGCCTTCCTTCTCGCTCACGGCCAGGGCATGCTGGGCGCGCCGCGCGAACTGGTCCAGCGCGGCCCCGCTGAGATCGGAATCGAAGTGATATTCGACGGGCTTACCGGTCGAAGGCCAGACGTGCCTTGTGGTGAGCGCGGGGTGACGCTGCTCCTGGACGGCGCCTGCGATGGCGTTCTTGACGAATTCCGGATCGCGCTGGAACACCTGGACCATGTTCAGGCGCGTGCGGATGTCCGGCGACTTGTCGGCCGATGCCGGTGCGGCGGCAGGCTGCTGCTTGTCGCTGAGGACCACGAGCGCCCGCGCGGTATAACGGTCCTTGCGCAGCGAGGTCCAGCCCCAGACCGCGAGCGTCGCCAGGACGATGCAGACGCAGAACAGCCGCGCGAACCTGCTGAGATATACCGCCGCGCCATAGAAGGGCGGCGCGCCGTACTGTCGCACCCTTGCACCTCCGCCGCGGCGCCGCGCGCCGCGAACCGGACCGCCGCGGCGCTTGACGCGCCGGCCGGCGGCAGGAATTCCACTTATCTTCGGACGCAAACCGCAACTGCTGGAGGGGAGCGCGCCGCTCCTCCGCACTATGCTTACCACCTCCGGTGCCAGGATTCCTGCGCGAGCGGGTGAATGGGCCGGCGGGCGCCCCAAACGACGCCGCTCCCCGACCTTACGGCCGGGGAGCGAGAATACGTAGTCAGTGGAGCTGGGCGAACGGGTCTACATGCCCGGCGCCAGCGGGATCGCGACAGACTGGCCCTCATCCGGCGCGCCGTCGCCGCCGGCGACGGTCACGTCCAGGGTGTCGAGGCCGTTATGCGGCGTGTAGTCGAGCGGCAGGTCCACCTGCGTGGCGCGGTCCGAGCGGATGCCGACCTCGCGGGCCACGGCCGCGACACGCGGCGCCGCGGGCTCCGTCCGGTGGAGCTGGACCCGAACGAGCCGCCGGGTGACGGCGCCGTTCGCCTGGGCATGCGCCTGCAAGGTAACGGTGAGAACTCCGCCGCCTTGCCCATTCGGCATCCACGTGGCGTGCTCCGATTGCAGCAGCGGCGTGGGATGCAGCAGGTTCAGGACGAGGCCGAGCGGCCCGAGCGCCGCGCGCTGCACCTGGACGAGCTCCGCGCCGAGCAGCAGGATGAGCACGGCCGCGGCGTAGGCGAAGGCGCGCGGCTGGAAGAGCGTGCGCCACGCCGGCGGTCGGGCGACCGTCCTGGCGGCGCGCTCAGCGCTCGCCTGCTCGGCCGCTATCCGCTCCATAAGCGAAGCGTGGAAGCTGGCCGGCGGCTCGATCAGCGGCATCGCGTCCAGCGTGCGCCAGAGGCCGCGCAGGCCGTCGACCGCTTCCGTGCAGGCGCGGCATACGGCCAGGTGGTTCTCCAGGGCGACCGCGAGCGCCTGGTCCATTTCGCCCGTCACATACTCTGACAGGAACTCTTGTGCGTGTTCACATTGCATCAGATAGTCCTGGCTCCGGGCCGCTCAACCCGCCGTCGCGCTGGAATCCGGCGCTGCGGATTGCGGCTCCAATCTGCCCAGGCGCCGTGATTCAGGCGCGCCAACTTTCCGACGACACTATTTTCCGAAAAGTTCCTTGACCGGTTCGAGTTTATTCTTGAGCACCAGGCGCGCGCGATTGAGCCGGGACTTGACGGTGCCGATGGGAAGCGAAAAGACCGCGGCGATCTCCTCGTAAGAGAGGCCCTCCGTGTGGTAGAGGACGACCATAGCGCGCTGGTACTCCGGCAGCTCGCCTATGGCGCTCTGGAGCATTTCCGTCCGCTCGTTCATCTCCACGACCGCGTGGGGCGTCGGCGCCGTGTCCTCGATCTGCCGCGACACGCTGTTCTCCTCCAGATCGATCACCTCTTCGAGCGAAAGGTGCTGCTTGGAGCGAGTCCGCTTTCGCCGGTCGAGATAGACGTTGGTGACGATTCGGAAGAGCCACGTTGAGAAGTGGGCGTCGCCGCGGAAGAGGCGGATCGCCTGGAAGACGCGGAGGAATGCGTCCACGCTGATATCGCTCGCCTCGTCGTACGTTCCGGAGAGCCGGAAGGCGAGGTTGTATACCCGCTTCTCGTACGCTCGAACAAGCATATCGAAAGCGGTCCGGTCGCCAGACTTACAGCGTTCGATCAGGATGGATTCGTCAAGTTCTGGCATGCTTGTCTGGCATAAGGATCGACCGCGCTTTCCATGCGCGGACGAATCCCGGCGCTGCGTCCCGCTCGGCGCGCAAGACGAAACTTCCTGCAAGTGTGACGGCAGGCCTGCTTTTTCCGTACCGTAATGCGGGTATCGTTACCGTAAGCACATAACAAAATTGCCGCCGGCGCGCAGTCGCCGGACTGGAGCCGAGCTTGTCGCACAGCCTGCCCGTGATCCGCCGCCAGACGCTCTTCGTCGTCGTATTCCTGATCGTCGTCCTGTTCTTCGTAACGACCTACTGCACGGGCGTCGTCCGCGGCCAGTCGATGATGCCGACGTATCAGGACGGGCAGGTGGTTCTCGTGCGCCGCCGAACGCCGCTCAATCCGGCCCTGCACCGAAACGACGTCGTGCTGCTCCAGCGCGACCGCGGCGAGGTGATCATCAAGCGGATCTATCGGCTGCCGGGCGATGAGGTGCTCCCGGGCTATCCGTTCGTATTCGGATTCTCGCCGTTCCGGCGACTGACGGACTACTACGAACAGCAGACAACCAGGGTCGGCGAGGTCCAGACCACGCGCTATTTCGTTCCGCGCGGCTATATCGTGGTTCTTGGCGACAACCCCGAAATCTCAGAGGACAGCCGGTTTTTCGGCCCCGTGCCGATATCGAGCGTGATCGGCGCGGTGGTCGACGCGCCGGGTCCGCCCGCCTCGCCCGGCGACCGGCGCGCTCCGCCGATTCAGCCTCCGAGCCGGCCCTTGAACGGCCAGGGGCGGCAGGGAGCCGGCACCCGCAATGGTGTATTGTAGCATGTTCGCCAATGCTTGTCGAACGGACCACAGCGCCGGCGGCGCCCGGAGCAGTGGTGCGGCTCCAAATGGCGCATCGGCCCGCGGCGAGCCGTCGCCGGACCTGGCGCCGTGCGCAGGAGGCGCATTGTCGCCGGTGTTTCCCGTCGTGACGTGGGGGAGTGCGGCGGTGACGTTCCGGCCGTTCGTAGGCCCGCCGTGCGGCTGCGACGCGCAGGCCGCGCTCGTCTTCGCGTTCCAGGGGGATTGCGTGCTGCTGGCGGACATCGCCGGGCGCGGGTGGTGCATACCGGGAGGCCGGATCGAGGCCGGCGAGACGGCGCGGGAGGCGGCGGAGCGAGAGGCTCGCGAGGAGTGCGGCGCGCTCCTGGAGCAGGTGGCGCCGCTCGGCTGCACAGTTGCGGTGGCCCCGGACGGAACTGAGCGGCGACTGGCCGCAAACTTCGTCGCCAGCGTCGCGCGACTGGAGCCGATCCCGCCGCACTCGGAGTCCCGCGGGATCAGGCTCGCCCGCAGGTCCGAGCTGCCCGAGCTATACTACCGGTGGGACGCCCTGATCGGCGCCGCATTCGATTTCGCATGGACACGACGAGGCAGCGTTACGTCCTGATCCCGATGCACCGCGGCATCGCTGCCGCGCTCAGTTTCGCATCGCGGCCCCGTCCGCCTTACTCTTTCCACTCGATCGCCGTGTCCGTACCGTAGAAGCGGCAGATCTTCTCGTGCTGCACACCCTTCTCCGCAACACGGATCGCGGCCGTCTTGCCCCAGAGGAACGCGTTCGCAGGCGGGTCCACGCGTGTCCAGCTCCGGCCCGGGATCGAATAGCGATATACGCCGTCCCCGGTGGGAACCCAAACGGCGTCCGGCTCGACCTGCATCGCAACGCCGATCGCCCTCGCGCTCGTCTCCGCGTCCGGAGACAGCGATTCGTAGCGGCCGGTGCGGCCGTCGAATCGCACGAGGAGCGGCCGCTTCGGCGTCGCCGGGTTCTGGCTCGCGAGCCTGCGCGGCAGCAGCCAGGCGCCTTCCGCATCCGGGGCGACCTCCGCGATCTCCAGGTAGGGCACGCCCGTCAGGTCCGGCCGGATCGTGATCGGTGTCCCGTTCCGGTCCGCCTCGGGCCGCGCGAGCCGCACCGAAACATTGTCCCACCGATTGGCGGCCGGGTCCAGCCGAAAGCAGACTGCGCCTGCCAGCGTCCACGCCGTGGCGCCGTTCGGGATAACGCTGCCCGGGTAGGCGCGCTCAGGAAAGCCCTCGCGCTCCCCCCACACGGTCCACTGGCCGGTCGCCTTCGTCAACCGCGCCGCGAACGCCTGGTTTGCGTTGCCGGGCCGCGCTATGGACCAGATATCCGCCGGGGCCACCATGAGTCCGTTCAGGTACAGGTCGCGGCCGATGAAGCCGGGAAGCTGCGTCCAGCGCCGCGTCGCGATCTGGAATCGCCAGATGCCCCCGCCCGTCGCCAGGTAGATCGCATCGCCGACCCGGACCGACTCGCTGCCGTACTGCCCGACCCACACGTTCGGCGGCAGGTCGAACGCGCTCCACGTGCCGGCGTGGCGGTCGAACGCGAGCAGGCAGCGGCCCGCGTTGTCCAGCGCCCAGAACGCGAAGTCGTCCGCGGAGATTATCGAGAGCGAGATCTCGCCCTTGCCGGCCGGCGCTTTCGGCGCCGCGATCGTCCAGGACCGGCTTGCCATGTCGTAGCAGGCGATCGACGCGTCCGGTTCGACGACCGGCACATAAACGCGCGCGCCCGCGGCGATGCAGGTCGGCGGGTTCGGATAGTTCGTCGGCGTCACGTGGCCGGCGGTCCAGGAGCGCGCCACGGGATCGAGTCCGAGAACGAACTGCTTTTGTGGCGCGGCCTTGTCGCCGAGCTTGAACCAGACAAGGCCGCCCGCATACGCGAACGGCTGCCCGCGATCGTACGTCGCTGAGATGCCGGCGGGCAGCTCGGGCGGATCGACCGCCTCGGGATCGCCCGTCGCCGGGTCCGGCCGGTAGAGCAGGTTGTCCGGGCCGCGCAGCCACATGCTGTCGCCGGAGGCGCCGAGCAGCCGGAAGCCGCCGTTTTGCGAGGAGCACTCCGTCGAGAAGAGCTGCGTCACGGGATCGATTCGGAATACGTTCGCCGGTGTCCCGACAAGGAGCCGGTCGCCGGCCGGGAAAAGGCGGTCGTCCGCCGGGTTGGACCAGGCGTTACGCGGCATCCGCATCCGCCGCCAGGTCTCCGACGCGAGATCGAACGCCTCGACATCGCCGTTCACGGTGGCGTAGAGCACGCCGTTAAGCGCCGCGACCGCGTTGATCTGCGGCGTCACGGCCACCTGGATCTTTCCGAGGCCGTAGCGCCGCAGCACTGTGCCGCGCGCATCGGTCTGTGTCACCGTTCGCCCATCAGTCGACCAGACGGACCCGTCACTGTCGCGATTCAGCACCCGGTTGGCGGTGTCCTGCGGCGGATCGGGCAGGTCCCGGCAGGTCCACTCGGTCAGCCGCCAGGGATAGAATGCGGAGATCAGCGTGACACGCGGAAGCGTCGGCTGCGCGAGCGCTTCGTCCGGTATCGCGTCGACGTCGGTGACGCTCTGGACGGGATAGGCGCGCCATACGCCTGTGGTCGCATCGAGCTGGAAGAAGGGCGACGGTCCGTTGTACGGCCGGCGAGCGCCGGGCGAGAGCCACACGCTCTTGCCCACGACGCTGATGCCGGAGATCGTCGGATTGACCGGCATGCCGTATGCGGGCTGGCGAAAGCCGGTTAGCGGCAGGGCGAAGTCGGTCGTTGCGGCGGTCTTCGGCGCCACCCGCGTTGCGAACCAGGCGCCCATTGGCTCGCGTCCGCCCGCAAGCGGCGGACCCGCGGTCGGCGGCTCGGCTGGAGGCGCGTAGGAGGCTAGCCAGAGCGCGCCGTCGTCGGTCTTGGTGGCGGCGTAGATCATGCGGTCCGGCAGCAGCCGGCGCCAGGTCTTCTCGCGCAGCAGGTAGCGAAGCATCCCGCTGGTCGTCGCCAACCAGAAGCCGTCCCGATCCACGCTCAGCCACGTGATGCTCAGGATATTGCGCGCCGTGAAGAGCCCGGGCGGAGGCGGGATGTCGTCCCACGTGTTCAGCCGGCGATCAAAACAGACCGCGATCGCCTTGTCTGTATTGCGGATCGGACCGAGCGCAACGCACAGCTTTTCCGGGCAGACGGAGACGAAGGCGGTCGGCAGCGGCGCGCCGAGCGAATAGCCGGCATTCGGATCGTTCGGCGATTGGGCCATGGGGACGACGGGCCGCGCCGTCACGCGGGCCGTTCGCCAGTGACTCGATCCGTGCGGCAGCTCGCACAGGGCGGCCATCGGACTGTCGCCCTTCCTTGTCTCGACGATCGCCCAGGCCGCGTCCGCGCCGGAAGTAACGGCTACCGCGCGATCGTCGGGCAGCCCGTCCAGCCGCGTATAGTGCGTTACCAGCCCGCGCGCGCGATCCACGAGCTTGAGGCCCATGTCCGTCGCGAGCCAGGTCTGCTGGCCCCGCGTCTCCCGCGCGTTGATGCGGTTGACCCCTCGGCTATAGACCGACCATCCTGCTCCAGACGCCACCTGGCCGAGCGGGGCCGCGGGGTTCTGGTAGAACACCATGCGGGCGGCCGGCTCGGGAGTCTTGACCGGCGGAGCGAGCTTATGGACACTGGAGTGGCCGGCCTCGGCAGCGCCTGCCGGCCGCGGGTCGACCGGCGGCGCGCCCGCCGATCGCGCAGCGCGCCCTGCAGAGCCGCCACCCTCGGCCGGCGCCGAAGGCTTCGGATCACGGCGCGCAGCGAGGCCGGAAGCGATCAGGAGAGGCACGAAGGCGGCGGCAAGGGCCGCCGCGCGAAGCGGTTGAACAGGACGCATTGTTACCTTCTCGATCGGGCGCCGGGCCGAGTCGCCGCCGGCATCGCGTGCAGCGCAGGATCTTGTGATAGGGTTATCTTCGGCCGCTGCCGGATGCCGCCTGTTTCGCCAGCAGAACCGCGCCGTAGACCGGCTCGCTTTTCGGCTGCGCGAGCTCGAACCGGCCGCCGGGAACGGCCTCGGCCTCGATCGCGAATCGGCCCTCGCCGGACCAGCGCGGATCGGCAAATTCGGACCGGAAGAACTCGCCGAGCTGCCACAGGCCGCCCATAGGATAGACGGGCACGTCGCGCGGCAGCCACAGGGCGTGCCGCACCTGCCTCACGGAGTGGCGCAGCCGGCGCGCCATCTCCGCCACCTGCCAGCGGGCCGCCTCGTCGCCGGCCTCCGCCAGCCGCCCGACGACCGGCGAGAGGCTCGCCACGCGCGGCGGGCTGAACTCGCCGTACAGCCACTGAATAATCTCGCTCTCGGACTGCGCCTTGGTGTGGAGCAGAACGGACGTCGAGAGCTCGTCCAGCGCGCCCGCCTGCATCCGCTCCAGCGTGTATCTCAGGACGCGCACGCCCAGGTTGAAGCCGCTTCCGCGGTCGCCGAGCAGGAAGCCGAGTCCGTCCTCCTTGCGCTCCTGGCCCTCGGCGTTGCGGCCATAGGCCACGGCGCCCGTGCCGGCGATGACGACAACCCCGGGCTCGCCGTGCGTCGCGCCCCAATAGGCGGCGGTGTAGTCCGGCTCGACGCGGTATGCGTCCGCCTCCGCGACCTCCGGCATGAGCGCCTGGAAGGCCTCCAGCCGCTGCGGCGCGGAGTACCCGGCTACGGCAGCGCACGCCGCCGCGAAGCGCGTGGACTCCGGCAGGCCGGCCGCCTGCAGCGCTGCGCCGATCGCGCCGCGCAGCGAGCGGCGCAGCGCCGCGTCGTCGTTGTTGGCGATGTTCCCCGGTCCGCCGGACCCCGCTCCCAGCTCGGCCCCGCTCTCGTCCGCAAGGAGCGCCGCGGTCTTCGTGCCGCCGCCGTCGATGCCCAAAAGGATTCCCATAGGCGCTCATTCTGTAGCCCGCCGGCCTAATCCTCCCCGGCAGCTCCGAGCACGCAGGGATCGCGTGCGCTGCGGCAAGGCATTCCCAGCCGGCAACGTTGCGAACGCCGGCCCCGAGCCATCGCTCACATCCATCTGACGAAATCCGCTCACAGGGGTTACATTCGCCCGCGGGCACGAGACCTGGGGAGATCGGGCGAAAGGCGGCGCTACCGGCGGCCGGTCCGGCGCCGGCGATCCTTACGGTCCCGCTCGGCGTAGAGCTCCGCGAGGGCCGCGTAGGGATCCTCGCGCTTGCCCTGCTTCGCCAGCTCCTCCTGCTCCCGCTTATGCTGGGCGATGCGGCGGTTAAGCCGTCGGCTCTGGCGGAATGCGCTTGCCAGCAGGTAGACGACGATCACGGCGAGCGCCGCGATGCCGAACATTTTGAATACTATGCCGCCCATGCCGCTCTTTCATGCCGTGCCCGCGCCCGCCGCCCATCGCCGGTGGCGCGGCGCCGCAATCGGCCGGCCGGGACGGGTCGCCGGTCCACCGTACGCGGCCAATTCGCTATTTGGAACTACGGCGGCCCGTCCCGCGAGGTTCTCACTTCGTGAAAAAGTGCGCGAACCGCTTGACATTTCGCCTCCGTTTGACCTAATATACTAGCTATGAGAGCGCGTAAGACACACCGTAATCTACTCTCCCTCGGAAATTTGCCAGCCCCGTAATTTACCCGAGAAAGACCCTATTCCCGCGCGCCGAGCCGCGCGGGCGACAGCGCCCTGCGCCTGCCCGCGCTTCCCGCCCCGGAAGGCCGGATGGCTGCGGACGTTAGAAAACTAAGAATGGGAAGGAAGTTACCGAATTGCGCAAATGGAACAAAGATAATATAGGCACCGAAATCCGGCGCATGCACGAGGCGGGCGAGAACCTAAACTATGCCGCGGTGGCTCAGGAGCAGGTGGCGCTGCTGCGGGCCGCGACGCGGTACTTCGGATCCTGGCGGCTGGCGGTTGAGTTCTCAGGGCTGAATTACGACGAGATTCGCCGCTATAAAACCTGGAGTCGCGAGCGGATCGTCGAGCGCATCAACGAGCTGTATCAGCAGGGCGAGGACCTGAGCTGGCGCCACGTCAGCACGCAGGTGGACCCGCAGCTCGCAGCCGCGGCGACCAAGCGGAAGCACTTCGGCTCATGGCGGAACGCCGTTGCGTCCGCCGGGCTGGACTACGGCAAAATCCGCCGCTATCGCGAGTGGGACGCGGACACGATCATTCAGCAGATCCGCGCGCTTCACGAGCAGGGCGTGGACCTGAATGCCAAGAACATGGAAGACTACGACATCACGCTTATCACGGCGGCGCGCCGCAGGTTCGATAGCTGGGACCGCGCGCTCACCGCAGCCGGCTTCGACTTTAAGACCATCGTCCTTCGCACGCCGTTCAAGCGCCGCAAGTCGGCGAAGGCGGAGAAGGCCGGGACGAACGGCCGCCATGCAGCCGCCGGCGCCTCACACCGGCACGCCGAGGCGCCAGTCCTGGAGACGAGCGCCGCATAAGGGGCGGATCGCGGCCGGTGGCTTGCGATGGGCGCGCCGGTCGTACAGGCATCCACCGAAGTACAGAAGGAGGGATGCGCGTTGCCTCCCTCCTCGCTTGTCTGCTCCATTGCAAAGGCCGCGCGGCGATCGCTAGAACCGGAACAGGTAGCCCAGCGAGCCGACCGCGCCAAGCACGTCGAATATGCCGGGCCGCGGACGGGGAGCCGAGCCCAGCCCCACGTTAACAGCGTCGCCGGGCATCAGCTCGATGTCCTGCGCCTTGCCCTTCAGTATATCCGGGTAGCTGAATGAGATCGTCCGCGTGTGTCCGGGGTCGTTGTCCGGGTGGCGGATGATCGTACCCTCTTTATCCCTCGCGTAGGGCGCCATGCCGCCCGCTTCGGCGATTGCCTGAGTCAGCGTCATCTTCTTGTCGTAGACGAGCTTTCCCGGTTTTACGAAGCCGCCGTTAAGGTTGACGTAGGCGTTGGTCTCCAGCTTCTCGACGTAGATCGTGTCGTCCGCCTTGAGCTCGATGTTATTGATCAGGTCGCCGGTCTCGGCGCGGTCCAAATCGATGATCAACTGCCGATCGACGCCCGCGCGCCGGATGCTCACCCGCTTGCGATCGGCAGTCGGAAGCGCGCCGCCGGCCAGGTTGATCGCTTCGCGGACCGTCATGGGCGCCGTGGTGCGAAGAGGAACTGCGGCGATCGGGTGCACGACCTCGCCGAAGATGCTGATCGTGCCAATCGCCCCCGGCACGTGCAGCGAGGTCACCCAGATCCGGTCCTTGTCGTGCAGCAGCGGGTTCTGGCTGTCGTCCACCTTTTCGCCACGCCGGCTGCGAATGAACCGCTCGAAGTTGACGTAGATCGGGTTCGTCAAGTCCTTCCGGACGATCATAACCTGCGACAGGTCGGACGCCTCGGTGTACTCCGCGCGCGTAATCACGTCCAGCAGCGTCGTGTCCGTGTTGATGTAGATCACGCCGGGGTTCTTGACCGACCCGCCAATGAAGACCGACTGCCTGGGCACCTCCAGGATGCCGATCTTTACGACTGGGTTCTTGATGTAGGTCTTGAGGTAGGCGGCAACGGCGTCCTGTGCGAGGAGGGGCGTCTTGTCTTTCAGCGAGATAGGGGCGATCACGCCGGCATAGCGCATGCTGATATTGCCGGCCGCATCGACGCGGTAGTTGCCGGTCGCGTCCGGCTCGCCGGCAACCGCAATGCTGAGCGTGAACTCCGGCTTTATCGCCTGGCTCTGGTCGATCACGTCGTCGCCGACCGAAATCGGCGGCCGGACCGGCTGGCCGCGATCCTGCTTCGCCTCCGGCTTCACTTCGTCGGGCGGCGTGGTGGCCTGGGCGCGCGCGACCGAGCCGGCGCATACGCCCGCCAGTATTACCACGGCGAGCGCGGCAGCTCGCTTCCAGCCTGGCGCCACGCGCCGCACGGATAGGTGAACCATTCGATTGACTCCTGATCGCCGAAGGGCGCGCCATGCAGGCGTACGGCATTATACCGCAGCGCAAATGCTGTTACAAGAAAACCCGCCCCCGTGTTGTACCGGTTTTGTCGGCTTGACTTCTAACGGCGGACAGGCGTATAATCGTTCGCGATGAATACGCGGAAGAGCGCCCGATCGTTCCGCTTCCACTCGCAGATCGTTCGTGTACCAACCGGGCACACTCGTTTGCGCCATGCCGCCGGACCCGAAGTCAATGCGCGTTAAGGAGCCAGCCCCCACATGAATGCGGCCTCACTGCCCGTGCTCTGGACGAACTGCGTCGACCGCCTCAAGGATCGAATCAACAATCGCTCGTTCTGGGAGGCGCTGGAAGCCACCAGGGCAATCACCATCGAGAACGACAGCCTGATTATTGGTATGGAGCCCGAAAACTTCAACCGGGCCAGCCACATCCTGCAGGTGAGCACGCTGAATACGGTCCACCGCGTAGTCGAGGAGATCTTCGGCCGGCCGCTCCAGCTCCTACTGATCGATGGCACGACGTTCGCCGACTGGGAGGCGCACAAGGCCCGCGAGGCTCGCGTCACCGCCTCCAAACAGGCGGACCCGCAGGCGTTCACCACGGCGCCCAGGGCGGCGGCAGGAACGTGGGATTCGATCTATGAGCAGCTCTCGCGGCTCTTCGCGCAATCGCCGCACCGTGCCCTTCCACAGGGCAAGGCCCGCTATGCCAACGAAGCGCTGTACCTGCTCGTCGAGGCGATGGACACGATCTACCCCGAAAACCCGGACGAGCACACGGAGCGGAACCTCGCCCGCGCCATCGACCGCATCGCGATGAACTCGGACATCCCGGCGCCGGTAGTCGCCTTCGAGCTGGAGCGACTCCGCGCCTGGCGCAAATCCGCGGCTGCTTCATAGCTTTCCGGCTTACTTCGTCGTCATTGGGCCCATCTCGACGACCTCGAAGTCCCGCCCGCGAATCCGCTTCAGCGTGTTGAGGGCGTCGTCGTTCCAGCGGGGATCGGGCGCGCCGGAGACGTACCAGTCGCTGCCGTTGTCCGCCAGGATCATGCCGTACCGCTTCAGCGCGCGCAGGATCACCTGCGCGGTCTCGGGGTAGCCAGAGATGTCCACCGAGTCCTTCAGGCGGACGCGCATTCCCATGGGCGGCAGGTCGGCGTCGGTCTTGCTGCTGGCGAAGTGGCGGGCGGGCGGCACGTAGGCGTGGCGGCTATGGCGGCAGGTGAAGCGCAGGGCGTGCGTGATCTCCTTGCGCTCCACCGCCTCATCGTAGCGCGCCAGCCCGGGGAAGATGGGCAGGCCGGCGGCATCCGCGGACGTCCATCCGGCGGACCGCTCGGCGCTGCTGGATAGGTCGAAGATTGCGCCGGAGCCGGCCTTCCAGCGCCGCTCCTCGCCAGCGCCGGACGGGTGCGCGTTGAACAGCTCGTAAAGCTTCCAGTTGTCCTTGTCTACCACCAGCACGTGCCGGTCGCCGTCCGACTCCGGGCCGCCTTCGATGGGCGCGTCCGGCGGGATCGGATACGGACCGGGGTCCGACTCGTCCGCATATTCGAAAGTAACGGGTGTCTTGCGGCGGGCCTGCTCGCCGGAGATCACGATGTACGGAATCCCCATCGGGTGGCCCTCGTAGAAGGTGCCGAAGTCCGGGTGCAGCGGCCGGTCCGCTCCGATGCTGGCGACCAGTTCCGCCGACTGCGGATCCACCGGCAGCCGCGAGACATCCCTGTTCCACGGGTTGTTGGAGGGGAAGACCTGCCGGCCATTGAGCGAAGCGCAGATCCCCAGCGTGCGGGACCGCCGCGCCCGCTCCGGCGTGCGCTGCTGCAGGCGCGCGGCGCAGGCGGTCGCGATGATAACGCCGGCTGCGGCCACAACGGCCGGCACGGAGATGAACGGTCGGAACTGCATTGCTGTCTTGCTCCCACGAGTCCGAGAATCGACGTCGATTCGTCGGTAGATTATCGGCCGGATTGCGCCGTGGTCTCAGCGATGAGCGGAGCCGCGGGTCGAGGCCGGTTGCCACGCGCAGCCGGACATGCCCGCCCGGCGCCCGCTCTCACTCCTCGTGCTCATCCAGGCCGAACATCCTGCCCGCGTTGTCGCGCAGGATCCGGCGCTGGTCCGTGCTGGAGAGCGCCGAGTCCTCTATGAGGCCGAGCGCCGCGACCGGGTCGAGGCGCGGCATGCCGCTGCCGAACAGGATGCGGTGTGCTCCGATGGCCTCGATCGCGGCGGGCAGCTTCGCCCGGTCCATGGCGCCCGACATCTCCAGGTGGATGTTCACCGACTGGTGCGCGGCCGCGATGCCTGTCCGCCAATCCGCGCCGCCCATGCCAAGAAACACGAACTTGTGCATGTTATAGGTCTGCGCAAGGTGCAGGCCGACTTCCACGCAGGCGGCGTTGGGAGTGTGCAGGAAGACCGGCTTCTGGTAGCGACGACAGGCGTTCAGCACCTCGTCCGCGACGAGCGGGTGAAGCGGCTCGTTGCGGTTTGTCGAGATGAGGGCGACCGCGACGAACCGGCGCGAGGACATCAGGTCGCGGATCGCCTGCAGCGAGGCATCGACGCGGTTGAGATGCGCGACCAGGCAGCCGTACAGTCCCGGCTCCTGGTCCAGCATCGCCTTCAGGATGCGGTTGCCGGAGAGCGGATCGGCCTGGGCCGCGCGGCCGGACATCAAGACGGCCCGCTCGATCCCGCGCGCGCGCATCAACTGGCCGATCTGCCCGGCATTCTGATTTACCCCCGGTATCCCGCACCCCTCCAGCTCCACGTTCACATCGACGATTGGCATTCACGGCTCCTTCGGGATTTCAGCACATACGCCGGACTTCGAACGCGCCCCTTTTCGGCAATGATCTCGCGCCCAGGCCGGGGCAGCGGGCAATTCCATGCCGGGCGGGGCCGTTCAGGCGAGATTCAGCAGGCGGCGCGCATTCGCGCCGAGGATCTTGTCGATCGTCTCCTGGTCGATGCCGGCGAAGCGAATGGTGTGCAGGCCGCTGGCGATGGGATGCGCGGGAGCGCCGGTTCCGAAGAGTAGGCGGTCCGGCCCGACGCGGTCTGTCGCCAGCCGAAGGCACCCCGGCGCCAGCAAGTTCGAGGTCTCGATGTGCCAGTTCGGAAAGGTGTGCAGGGCGGCTATGGCCTCTGCCAGACTGGCATGGTCCACCTGGGAGAGGATGACCGCGCCCTGGTGGTCGCGCATGGCGCGCATCAGGTCGGTTATCTCGCCCGGCCCCTCGATGTTCACCATAACGGGGAGGCCTGTGTCCTGGATGTGCGTCAGGAGCCAGTGGAACGGCGCGAAGTCGATTTTCCAATGCTGCGCGGCCGGAAAGAAGCGGAGGAGCCGAAAGCCTTCCGAAGCGAGCCGGCTGAGGGACCCGGTATCGCCATAGAACATCGCAGGGTTCAGAGTCGCGACCGGGATCAGGTTCTGCTGCTCCCCGCAAGCGGCGCGCGTCGCCGCGTTGCCAAGAACGGGATCGAGCAGGATTCCGAGCGTGGAGAGCGTACACGCCGCGCTCACCCGGTGCTTGCCCATGAGGTCGAGCAGGGCGTCTACCGGAAGGTCGGCGCTCGCAGCCGGCAGCGGACCGAACAGTGTGTTTATGTCGACGATATCGTCCATGGACTCTCCGATATGGTTTCGCAGTTCGGTTTCGGCGATTCGGACCGCAGGGTTTTATCGGCTGCCGCGCGGGCCGGGAGCGGGCGGACGCGGCTACTCGGCACTCGCGGGATCGTGGTTGTCGAGCACGGACTGCAGACGGGCGAGCGTCCGATCCCGCCCCAGCGCCCACAGCGTCTCGAACAGGCCGGGACCGACGGTCTGGCCCGTTGCGGCGACGCGAGTCGGATGAATTACCTCGGCAAATTTCACGCCAAGCGCATCGCCGATCGCGCGGGTCGTCTCCTCAAGCGCTTCTATGGTCCAGCTCGGCAGCGCGGTCCAGGCCGCGATCTCCCGCTCCAGCAGCGGCCGCAGGTGCGGCGCGCCGAACCATTTCCGAGCGGCCTTCGGATCGTAGCCCGACGGGTAGTCCAGCTCATTGAAGAAGAATCCGGCCAGCTCCACGATCTCGGAGAGCGTCTTCATCCGGCCCTGCTCCAGCGGGACCACGCGCCGCACATGCTCCAGCTCGCGGCTGTAGGCCAGCTTCTCCTCCTCCGAGGCGCCCTGGCCGGGCGGAGGCGAGACGAGCCCCGCCTTGACGAGGTAGGGCAGGCAGAGACCGATGATCCGGCCGGCCGGGCTTTGCCGGATGTAGTGGCCGTTCATCCAGTTCAGCTTCTCGTAGTCGAAAACGGCCGGACTGTCCGTGATGCCGCCGATTGAGAATCGCTCGATAAGCTCCGGGATCGTGAACAGCTCCCGATTCTCGTCGCCAGCGGACCAGCCGAGCAGAACGAGGAAGTTGAGCAGCGCCTCCGGCAGGTAGCCCGCCTCCATGAAGGAGACGAACTGCGTCGAGCCGTGCCGCTTGCTCAGCTTCTTGCGGTCCGCGCCGACGATGAGCGGCGGGTGCGTGAACTTGGGCAGCGGATAGCCGAGCGCATCGAAGACCTGCACCAGCTTCGGCGCCGAGGAGAGCCAGTCATCGCCGCGCAGGATGTGCGTGATGCCCATCTCGTGATCGTCCACGGCGCAGGCGAGAAAATAGGTCGGAAAGCCGTCGGATTTGAGCAGGACCTGGTCGTCCTGCAGCCGGTTCTCATAGACGATGTCACCGCGGACCTCGTCGTGGAGCACCGTCGCGCCCTCGGTCGGCATGGCCAGCCGGACCACGGAAGAGGGCTCCCCTCCCTCCTGCTCGGCGCGCGCGGCGCGCATCTGCTCGCGCCGCTCCGGATCGCGGCAAAGCCGGTCGTAGCCGGTCTGCTGGCGGCTGGACTCCCGCTCCGCGCGCAGTGCCTCCAGGCGGGCGCGCGAGCAGTAACAGCGATAGGCGTGGCCCGACTCGATCAGCCGGTCCGCCGCGGCCTGGTAGAGCGGCAGCCGCTCGCTCTGGATGTAGGGCGCGCACGGTCCACCCGAGACCCACCACTCGTCCGGCAGGATTCCGAGGTAGCGCAGGCTGGCCTCGATATCGTAGATTCCCTCGGGAACGTACCGGCCCGGCGTCCGGTCCGTGTCCTCCAGGCGCGCAAGAAACTGGCCGCCCTCCTTTCGGGCGAGCAGCCAGCAGTAGATCGCCGTGCGCACATTCCCCACGTGGGGCGACCCCGTAGGCGAAGGCGCATACCGCACACGGACTGTCATTCGTGGCTCCGGGTTCCTGGTTCCTCGTTCCTGGTCTGGTTGGTTTGCCTGCAACCAGGAACCAGGAACCAGCTACTTTGCAATGTACTTTCGCTTGCTCTTGTCGAAGCCCTGGCTCAGCTTCTTGGCGTCGTAGACCCACGCGCCGCTGCGCTGGAAGAAGCAGTGGTACTCAGACAGGATCGACGCCACCATCCGGCGGGTGACGCGGCGCACGATGTTCACCTCCGTGTGGAGCGTGAGGAACTCGATGCCCTTGCGGTAGTGCTCCATGATCTCGCGGACCAGGTCGAAGTTCGCCAGCTCCTCCGTCTCCGTGCGCTCCTGAATCAGCAGCAGCTCGTTGACGCGGTTCCGGCTGATGAACATCGCCGGCTCGCTCTCATCGTTGTAGTTGATGGCGTACCTGTCCACCTCCTGGCGCTCCAGCGTGAACGTCGCGCCCGAATCGATCGGGATCGAGTCGAACCAGTCCAGGAGGCCGTAAAGCAGGCGCGTCTCGTTGTTCACCCAGACCTGCGCCTTCTGGCCGCCGGGCAGGATGAACTCCGTCTCCAGGATATTGGGCGTTGCCGGGAAGAAGCCGGATGCGAACTGGCAGAGCGGGAGCGTGCCGATCTGCTTGTGGTGGTACTTGATGACGGCGCGCGCATTGGAGGGCGGGTTCGGATCCGGCGCGGCGACGCGCTCCTCGTCCAGCACGTCCTGCGCCAGCGGATTCAGAATGTCGCGCTCCAATCCTCCGTCGAAGCCCTCGTCCTCCAGCAGGATGTCGATGGGCAGGCCCTCGACGTCGAGATAGCTGGTCTCCGAGATTTCAAGCAGGCCTGGAACGCTATAGACGTATGTGGGAACCGACCCCTGCGGACGGTATCGATCGGAGCCGAGCCAGATCACACGATCGTCGTGCGAGAGCGCGTCGTGGATCGATCGCATGTCTTCCGCGTAGGTGCGATAGTCCGGCGTGACCTCGAACAGCTCCTCCAGCAGCGTGGACGCGCGTGTAACGTCCTCGTTCTCCAGGATGATCTTGACGAGCGCGTCGCGCTCGGGCTGGCCGATGTTTAGCGGCTGCGCGGTCTCCTGCGCGGTCGCCTCGACGGTATCGCTCACCTCGATCTCGGAGAGCGCCGCGAAGTGCTCCACCAGGCGCGCCGCATAGTTCGGCCCGATCCAGCGGCCCTCGCCGATGGCGTAGACGCCGGGGGTATCGTAGACGGCACGGTAGAAGGCCGCCGCGTCGAACGCCTCCTTGTTGCCGCGCCAGGCGAGAAACTGCACCGCCCGGTTCTTGACGGGCCGGTCCGCCCTGTCCAGGAACTCGGCAATCGCCTCCGGCCGGTCGGCGGAGAGCTTCAGCTCCTCGGCGATCTCAAGCAGCGGGAACACGTCGTCGTCGTCCAGGAAGTTGTCGAACAGCACCTCCTCCTCGATGGCGGCGTCCGTGTCGAGCAGCCAGGATGTCGGCGCGATTCCATCCACGCCGACCCGGAAGAAGCGCGCGGGATCGGAGGCGAGCCGCTCCAGCATCTCCTCGTAGATCACGGCGGGGCGGCCGTAGATCGTCTCCAGCTCGCGGGCGAGCTGCGGAAGCGGGATCGGCTGACCGAAGGTGTTGAGAATCCGCTGCAGGTTGTAGTCCAGCGTCCTGCGCACGTCCAGGTAGCGTGTCCAAAGCGTCCACTTGCGATCGACCGCAGTCATGTTCGGATTGGTCGCCACGATCACGCGCGCGAGCTTCGTGTCGATGTCCGGGCGGGCGGCGATGCGCGCTAGGTCCTTGGCCGCGCTCGGCTCTCCGGCCTCCAGCATCGCCTTATAGATGATCGATCCGCCAAACTGCGCCGCGATCTGCTCGTCGGTTGTCGATTCCTGCGTCTTTGCGACCGTAGTAGTTGCCACAATTCCCCCCTTGGTGATCGGAGTGTACGGCGTGGGCCGTCGGGCGTAGAAGCACACGTGCCATACGCCCAACACCCAACACCAACACCCTACTCGAATACTTGCTCCGCAACCAAATCGTATGGCCGCGCTTCGGTGACGCGGGTCCGGACGAATGTACCGGGCCGAGCCGCGCACCGGCGGACGAGGACCTGGCCGTCCACCTCCGGCGCGTCGCGGAACGAGCGGCCGACGGCGGTAGTTCCGTCGAGCGGTGAGACGCCTTCGACAAGCACCTCCAGCTCGCGGCCGACCCACTTCTTATTGCAGGCGAGCGAAATCGCCTGCTGGCGCGCCATGAGGGCATCCTTGCGCGCCCGCTTCGTCCGGGACGGCACCTTGGGCTCGATCTCGGAGCTCGGCGTGCCCTCCTCGACGGAGTACTCGAACACGCCTACGCGGTTGAAGCGCGCCTCTTCGAGGAAGCGCACAAGCGTCTCGAAGTGTCGCCTGGTCTCGCCGGGAAACCCGACGATGAATGTCGTGCGGATCGCGACGTCCGGCGCCGCGGCGCGAAACTTTTCCAGCAGCGCCAGGTAGCCTTCGCCGCGCATCGGCCGGCGCATGGCCCGAAGCATCTCGTCGTCCGCGTGCTGGAGCGGCATGTCGATGTAGTGACACACTTTCGGCGTCGTCGCGATCGCCTCGATCACGCCCCGGTTCACGCGCGACGGGTAGCAGTAGAACAGCCGGATCCACCGCAGCCCATCTATCTGTGAGAGCTCGCGGAGCAGCTCCGGCAGCCGCATCTTGCCGTACAGGTCGTACCCGTACTGAGTCGAGTCCTGCGCAATCAAGTTCAGCTCTTTGACGCCATCCTGCGCCAGCCCCTCCGCCTCCTGAATAATACGCTCGAACGGCTTGCTCGTGTGCCGCCCGCGGAACGACGGGATGGCGCAGAAGGTGCAGGCATGGTCGCAGCCTTCGGAAATCTTCAGATAGGCCGACCAGGGCGAGCCGAGCCGGACGCGCGTCGGCACGTCCAGCCAGCGGTGATGCGGTTTGGCCGCCACTTCCAGCAGCTGCTCGGTGCGGATAAGCGACTGGCCCACGGCCTCTCCGATACCGCCGATCCGTCCCGTGCCAAGCAGCACGTCCGCCTCCGGCATCTCGGCGGCCAGCTCCTTCGCGTACCGCTGGACCAGGCAGCCCGTCACTACGACGCGCTTGACCTCGCCCCGCTCCTTCTTCTGGAGCGCCTCTAGAATCGTGTTGATCGACTCCTCTTTTGCCGCATCGATAAAGCCGCAGGTGTTGATCACGATCACGTCGGCGCCGTCGCTCACCGCCGCCGGACTGCGGCTCGATTCGACCGTGTAGCCGGCGCCTGCCAGCTCGCCGAGCATCTCCTCCGAATCGACCTCATTCTTGGCGCAGCCGAGGGTGATCAGGCTTACTCTCGTGGTTCTCATCGGCGGATCGGCCGTTTTACTCATAAGTCTCCGGATCGATGTCTGTAAGTGCGGCGCTAACGCGCCAAAGCCGCTCCTGCGCCTCTACGTTATTGGAGACAGGCGTCGTACGCTTTTCGTGGCAATCGTCGAAATACTTGCCGCTTACGCCCTCGACCTCCGGCGACGACGCCAGGTAGAGCGGCGTCTTCGCGCCCTCTTCCGGCGGCCGTGTGAACAGGCTGAACACGCGCACCACGAACGCCGGCAGGTTCCGGTTCAGCTCGCTGCGGATCACGCCCGGGTGCAGCGCGTTCACCGTGACGCCGGTCCCCTCCAGCCGCCGCGCGAGGGCGTAGGTGAAGTACAGATTCTCCAGCTTCGACATGGCGTAGGCCCGCAGCGACTGGAACCGCTTTTCGCCCTGCAGATCGTCGAAATCGAGCTGCTTGATGAACCGGTGCGCGTTCGAGCCTACATTGATGATACGCGCCCGCCCCGTTTCCCGCATCCTCGGCAGCAGCAGGCCGGTCAGCAGAAAGTAGGCCAGATGGTTCACCGCGAACATGGTCTCGATGCCGTCCGGCGTAAGCGTCCTCCGGTTCGTGACCATGGCCGCGTTATTGATCAGCACGTCCAGCCGGCTATGGCGGTCCAGTATCTCAGCCGACGCGCGCCTGATACTCGATTGGACCGACAGGTCACACAGGGCCAGATCCGGCTGCGCGCCCGTCTCCGCCGCGATCGCCGCGTGTGCCTCCTCACCGCGCTCGCGGCTGCGGCACAACATGACGACGGTCGCACCACGCTGTGCCAGCGCGAGCGCCGTCGCTCTGCCGATCCCTGTGTTCGCGCCTGTAACGACGCAGACTTTGCCGGACAACGCGTCCGTCAACTTACCGCCCGGACCGTCCCGTGCGGCTTCGCCGCGGCAAGCCGGCTTGCGAACAGCCGCCGCGCCAAGTCGGTCTGCAGCATATTCTCAGGGTCGCACCGCCGCTTGAGCGCGAAGAACGCCGAGAGAGTCTCCTCGCCGAGATAGGCCGCAGCCGCCCGCTCGTCCAGCGTGCTGTCCTTCGCGAAGTAGAACCGGCCGCCGGACTCCAACACCATCTCCGTCAGCCTGGCGGAGAGCGCCCACAGCCGCTCCCGATTAGCGCGCGTCACCGGAAAGTCGAGGGCCAGTGAATAGCCGTCGACCGAGTGCGTCATCAGAAAGCGATCCCGGCGATGCCGCTTCAGGACGCCGAGATATGGCGTAATCCCCGCCGAATGGCACGCGCGGATCTGCGCCTCGAAACAGCCCTCCGCCTGCGCGGCCGGCACGAAGCTCTGGTACTGGATCAGGCCGCCGGGCTTGTAGGCCCACTTCCAGTTCGGCACATAGTCGAGCAGGAACGCGAAGCCGGCGTGCGACTGGTGTTCCGTCTTGTGGTTGCCGACCGTGCTGCCCTGCACGTATTTCGCGGCGTTCACGAGCCGCATCCCTAAGTCGTTCGAAAAGAGCTGCAGCGGCCGCCAGACCACCGATTTCGGGATGACGCCGAACAGCGTGTCCGGCAGCTCCTGGTTCTCCACGCGCAGGGTCTGCGCCGGATACGGGTCCTCGCCCTCGTGCAGGTAGCGCGCCTCGTGCGCCAGGCCGCGGCCAAGCTTGCCGCCGCCCGCGAAGCAGTCGATCCAGCCGACCAGGTAGTCCGCGCGATGGCGCCGAGCCTCGAACTGCTCGATGATCTCGCCGAAGCTGCGCGTCGCGAACGACGACACCGAGAGCAGCCCGCTATAGACTCGCTTCATCTGCAGCGCGATGCGCGAAAAGCAGCCGAGCATTCCGAACCCGCCGATCGCAGCGTGGAACAGCTCCGCGTTGCGGTCGCGGCTGCACGTGAGCGTCTCCCCGGTCGGGAGCAGCAGGTCGAAATCCAGAATGTGATCGCCGATCGGCCCCATGGCGAAGTTGTTCTTGCCATGGAAGTTCGCCCCGGCCGCCCCGCCCATGGTGACGAACATCGTTCCGGAGACCACCGACGGCCACCAGCCGTCCCCGATCGTGTACTGCCAGAGCTGCCGCAGCGTCATGCCCGGCTCGAATTCGATCACGCCCGTCGATGGATCCCACGCCAGGATGCGGTTCATGCGGCTCAGATCGAGGCAGATGTTCTCCGCGACGAGCGACGCATCCCCGTAACTCCGGCCTGCGCCCCGAATCCCCACCGCCAAGCCCCGCTCCCGCGCGATCTCGAACACCTCCCGCACGCCGTCGATCGTGCTCGGCCGGTAGACATAGGCGAGGACCGCACGGTTCATGCCCCACGACTCGACGCGCTCCAGCCGGTCGGCAGGCATCGCCGGCGGCAGCCGCCGCACGTAAGGCGCCGTCTCCGGAGCGTCCTTAATCCAGTCGAGTGCGCTCATAGTTCGCTTTCGGGTCGGCTCCCAACCCTGCATTCGCCCCACGACACCCAATCTTGGGGGAGAAAGGAGCGCTCGCCGGACGCGCAGCGGTTAGAAGTTCAGCTTCTTGAAGATCGCGGAGGGCATGTTGCGCAGAACGAGGAATATCCACCTCCAGATGCCGGGAATGTATGCGTTGCTCGCGCCGCGCCGTGCCGCCGCGAGGATGCTCCGCGCCGCCTGTTCCGCCGGGATCAGCAGCGGCTTCTTCGCGAGATTGCGCGTCATCGGCGTATCGACCGGACCGGGCTTCACTGTGACGACCTTGACGCCGTACCTCCCGACGCGGTTTCGCAGCGCTTCAAGATAGGTCGTGAGCGCGGCCTTCGACGTGCAGTAGACCGGCATCGTCCGCCGGCCCCTCTCGCCCGCCACAGACGAGATGCCGACGATCGTTCCTCCGCCGGCGCGCTGGAACCGCAGCGCCGCCTCGTTGAGCCACGCGATCGCGCCGAGAAGGTTCACCTCGATCATCAGACGGTCTTTGGCGAACGAGTACTCGTCCTCCTCGATCGCGGGCATGACCCCGGCCGCGTAGACGATCAGGTCCAGGCCGCCCAGCTCGCGCGCGATGGTCTGGAACAGCGCCGGGACGCACTCGTACTCGCGGACGTCGTGAACATAGACCCGCGCCGCGTCCGGCCGGGCCGCATTTAGCGTCTCCGCCAGGTGGCTCAGCTCGTCGCCGCGTCGCGCGACCAGCGCCACCGCGCAGCCGGACCGCACAAGCTGGCGGGAAAGCTCGGCGCCAATTCCGGAAGAAGCGCCCACGATGATCGCGTGCCGCCACGGCCCGGAATCGCCCATTTCGCGGGTTCCTCTCCGCCCCCTGCGAGGCTGAGCACGGCCCGCGCACGCAGGCCAAAGCAGCGCCGGTCAAAAAGAACGGCAACAGATAGTATACCATACCGCGATACGACGCCGGTGTTGGGCGTTTGGTGTTCGGTGGTCGCGACCGACCACGCCGGCGGCCCGTCCCGAATACCCAACACCAAACACCGAATACCGAATTCGCCAATTTAGCAACCTTCGATAATCTTCCGGAGTGCCGCGCGGTCGTAGGGTGAGGTAACATAACGGCGCAGGCCTTGCCTGCGAGGGAAGGACTGAACATGCTGGAGAGCTGCTCCCGACGATCGCGGCCCGCCAATCTCCGCGCCTTCACGCTCATCGAGCTGCTGGTCGTCATCGCCGTGATCGCGATACTCGCGGCGATCCTGTTGCCCGTCTTCGCCACGGCGCGCGGCAAGGCGCGTGAAATCTCCTGCGTCTCCAACCTGCGGCAGGTCGGCCAGGCGATCGCGATGTACACGCAGGACTACGACGGCTACTACCCGATCGGCGTCGATCCCGCGGACAAGATGACACCGCAAATCTGGAACGCCTTCCCGGCCTTCCGCGACCAGATTCCCACCATTCCGTACCTGCACGAAACGCTCCAGACCTACATAAAATCGAAGGAACTCTTCCACTGTCCGTCCGACTTCGGATTCGACATCGAGGACTTTACCGGCCTGCCGATCGACCCTTCGGGAAGCCCGCCGAACGCCAATCCCTCCAGCTACGCGAAGTTCGGCACCAGCTACTACTACCGGACCGAGATCACGTTCAAGCACGCCGGCGACATGACCTTCCAGACTCCGGCCGAGCTCAACGTGCTCTTCGACGGCGAGGGCAAGTGGCACGGCGGCTTCCTGCCGGGCCAGAAGCGGTACAACACGCTCTTCGGCGACTACCACATCAAGAACATATCGCGCGACCGGCTGATGACGCTCTGGGCGCAGCCGCTCTGATGCTCTACCTCGTCGCGACCCCCATCGGCAACCTGCAGGACATCACGCTGCGCGCCCTGGACGTGCTGCGGTCCGTGGATTACGTCGCGAGCGAAGATACGCGCAAGACGGGTCTCCTCCTGAAGCATTTCGACATCAAGAAGCCGCAGATCGCGTTCCACGAACACAACGAGAAGCGTGCCGGCGACCGGCTGATCGGCCTGCTGGCGGAAGGCAAGTCCGTCGCGCTCGTAACCGATGCCGGCACGCCCGCGATCGCCGATCCCGGCTTCACCGTGGTGCGCAGCGCGCACGAGGCCGGCATCCCCGTGACCATGATCCCCGGACCGACCGCGCT
>Ga0070735_10001147_pt1 | contig 26348 bp, 23 predicted proteins | sample Coa_R1_FD_66443 | JGI IMG/M metagenome (GOLD analysis project Ga0070735, IMG submission 66443) | Surface soil microbial communities from Centralia Pennsylvania, which are recovering from an underground coalmine fire - Coalmine... | ecosystem: Environmental > Terrestrial > Soil > Unclassified ...
CGGGGCGGTGCGCCGCGCCGAGCTGCGCGCCGCCCTGGCGGCCAGGACCGGGACGCCGATCCCGGCCACGACCAGCCCGGCCGCGAGCACGGCTCCGGCGGGCGCGAGGATCAGCAGGCACGCGATGACGGCCCCGGCGCCGACGAGAGCGGCCGCCAGCGGCGGGGCGATGCCCCTGATGAACAGATCCTGGGTCGCGTCCACGTCACTGACCAGCCGGGTGAGCAGGTCTCCGGAGGAGAAGGCGGCCAGCCCGGCCGGGGCCAGCCGCTCCAGCCGCCGGTAGATGCGCACCCGGACATCGGCCAGGATCCGGAAGGCGGCGTCGTGTGACGCGAGCCGCTCGAGATAACGGGAAACTCCCCGTCCGGCGCTCAGCGCCCGGACCGCGACCACGGCCGACGAGATCGCCAGGATGCTGGGATGCTGCGAGGCCCGGGCGAGCAGGAACCCCGACACCGCCAGCAGCGCGACGCCGCAGCCGATGGCGGCGGCGCCCGCCGCGACCGCGAGCAGCAGCCGGCCGCGCAACAGCCTGGACCCGAGGGCCAGCCGGAGCAACCGGAGCAGCGGATCGGACCGGGCGGTCACGGCACGACCACCAGCCCGGCCCGCTGGCCCTGGATTCCGTTCGCATCGCCCGGGAGGCATAGCCGACCATGGTCGAGTACGAGAATCCGGCTGGCGCGGCCCCCTTGAGGCGGCGGCCGGTGGGTGACGAGGATGACGGTTCGTTCGGCCATAGTGTTCCCGATAACGGCCATGATCGCCTCGGCGCTGGCCGGATCCAGATGGGCGGTGGGCTCGTCGAGCAGCAGGACCGGGGCCTGGCGCAGGAACGCCCGGGCCAGCGCGATCTTCTGACGCTGCCCGGCCGACAGGTCGCGGGCGCCCTCGCTCACCGGGGTGTCGTAGCCGCGCGGCAGCCGCCGGATGAAGTCGTCCGCCCCGGCCAGGCGGGCGGCAGCCACGATATCCGGCCGCCGCGCGCCGGGCTGGCCGAGGGCGATGTTGGCGGCCACCGTCGTGGCAAACAGGTGCGGGCGCTGCGGCACCCAGGCGATCTGCGCCCGCCAGCGATCGGCCGCGATCTGAGCCAGCTCGGTACCGCCCGCCGTGACCGTCCCGCTGACCGGAGTGACGAAACGCAGCAGCACGGCCAGCAGCGAGCTCTTGCCCGCTCCGCTCGGACCGGTCAGGACGACGTGCTCCCCGGGCCGGATGGTCATAGTGAGACCGTCGAGAGCCGGCTGTCCCCGGCCCGGGTACTCCAGGCTCACCGCCCGCAACGCGATGTCCTCGCGGCTCAGGTCGACCTCAGCGCCCGGCCCGGCCGGCCCGGCACCGGGCCGCGGGGTGTCCAGGATCTCGAAAGCACGCCGCGCCGCCGCGGTCCCGTCGGCGCTGGCGTGGAACTCGGCGCCCGCGCTGCGCAGCGGCAGGTAGGCCTCGGGGGTGAGCAGCAGGACCAGCAGCGCCGTCTGATAGCCGACGTGGCCGGCCAGCAGCCGAAGGCCGATCTCGACGGCGACCAGCGCGGTGGCCAGCGCCGCGGTGAGCTCCAGGACCAGGGCGGACAAGAACGCCACCCGCAGCGTCGCCATGGTCGCCTCACGGTACGCGCCGGTGACGGTCTTGATCACCTCGCCCTGGGCCCGGCCGCGGCCGAACAGCTTCAAGGTCGGCAGGCCCGCCACCACGTCGAGGAAGTGCCCGCCCAGGCGGGCCAGCAGTTGCCACTGCCGCCGGGTGCGCGTCCGCGTGTGCCAGCCGATGAGCACCGCGAACACCGGGATCAACGGCAGCGTGACCGCGATGACCACCGCGGAGATCCAGTCCGCGACCGCCACCCGGACCAGCACGGCCAGCGGGACCGCCACCGCCAGCACCAGACGCGGCAGGTACCGGGCGAAGTAGGCGTCAAGGCTGTCGAGCCCCATGGTCGCGAGCGTCGTGATCTCCCCGCGTTGCTGGCCGCCGAGCCACTGCGGGCCCAGCCGCAGGACGTGGGCGCAGAGCCGTCGTCGCAGTCCCGACTTCACCGCGGCCGCCGCGCGCAACGCCGCGGCCTCCGTCCCGGCAGCCGTGACCGCCCGCCCGGTCACCACCACACCGAGCCAGGCCAGCACACCAGACAGTGCGGCGATTCCGGTGCCGCGCGCCGCCCCCGCCAGGGCCCGCGACAGCAGGTCCGCCTGCAGCAGGATCAGCACGGCGCCCGCCAGGCCGAGCGCGGCCGTCACCGCGAGGTACCCGCGGGCCGATCCGGCCTGCCGCAGCAGCTGCGGGTCAACCGGCCTCACGGTCGGCCGATGATCATCGGCCTACCACATACCCGCATGCGTCGATGCTGGTCGCGGCCTCATCGCACGTCATCACCCGTCGCGGATGAGGCCGTGCCCGAGGACCGCTATCCAAGCCTCGGTTTCCAGCCCGGCCGCGGCACACTCGCGCGTAGCCGCTGGGTGCAGGGATGCTCGGGTTGGTCGAGCACCCGGGCGGTGGGCCCGCGTTCGACCACGGCCCCGCGGTGCAGCACGAGCGTTTCGTCAGCCAGCTGGCGCACGACGGCGAGGTCGTGGCTGATCAGGATGTAGGAGATGCGGGTCTCGTCGCGGATGTCGGCCAGCAGGTTCAGGACCTGGGCCTGGATCGACATGTCCAGCGCGGCGACCGATTCATCGAGGATCAGCACGGCGGGCTGCGCCGCCAGGGCCCGCGCGATCGCGACTCGCTGCCGCTGACCGCCCGACAGTGCCCGGGGCAGCGCCCGTGATTGCCGTGCGTCCAGGCCGACCAGGTCGGTGAGTTCGGTGATGCGGGCGCGCCGGCGCCCGGCGGGCCAGCCGTGATGCAGCCGCAGTACCTCGTCGATGGCGGCCTCGGCGTTCTGGCGCGGGTCAAGGCTGGTATAGGGGTCCTGGAACACGATCTGTACCTCCCGGCCGCGTCTGCGCCGGTCGCTGGCGGACCGGGGCGGCCGGGACCGGTCGTGCCCGCAGGCGGCGATGGTTCCGCTCGTGGGCCGTTCCAGGCCGACGATCATCCGCGCGAGCGTGGTCTTGCCCGCACCAGACTCCCCGACGATGGCCAGCGACCGGCCGTGCGGGAGGCCGAAGGAGACATCCTCAACGGCGGCGAACGAGCCGAAGTGCTTGCGCAGTCCGCTCACCTCGAGGACCGCGGCGCCGCTGCCCTCAGCCATCGGGCCTCACCTCGAGCCGACCGCGAAGCTCGTGCGCCCGGGCGCAGCGAGACACCCCGCCGGCCAGCTCGACCAAGCCGGGCACCGCGGCCCGGCAGACGCCGGCCACGTGCGGGCAGCGGGGCGCGAAGGCGCACTCCGCGGCCGGAGCCTCGAACGCCGACAGCGGGCGGCCGGGGATGGCGCGCAGCCGGTGCGTGGTCCGTGTGATGTCCGGGCGGGCCGCGGCGAGCGCGGCGGTGTACGGGTGCAGCGGGTCGCTGTGCAGCAGCGAGGAGGCGCGGACCTCGACGATCTGGCCCGCGTACATCACGGCCGTGCGGTCGCAGATGGCGGCGGCCAGTTCCAGGTCGTGGGTGATGAAGAGCATCGCCAGTCCGGACTGGCGCCGCAGGCCGTCGAGTATGGCCATGATCTCGGCCTGGGTCGTGACGTCCAGGGAGGTGGTCGGCTCGTCGGCCAGGAGCAGCCGGGGCCCGGTGAGCAGGGCCGCGGCGATCATGATCCGCTGCAGCATCCCGCCGGAGACCTGGTGCGGGTACTGCTGGAGCCGCCGGGTCCCGTCCTCGATGTCCACCTGGGCGAGCATGTCCACCGCGCGCTGGCGCGCCTCCGTCCTGGGCACCGCATGGTTGGTGCGCAGCGCCTCGGTCAGGAAGTCCCCGATGCGCCGGACCGGGTTGACGTGAGCCCGCGGGTCCTGGAAGATCATCGCCACCTGGCTGCGGTACCGGCGAAGATCATGACCGGCGAGCCCGCCGACGTCGGTCCCGCCGAACCGGATCGAGCCGCGCATCTCGGCGCCGGGCGGCAGCAGACGCCCTACGGCGCGGGCGGTCATGGACTTCCCCGACCCGGACTCGCCGACCAGGCCGACGGCCTCGCCCGGCCGCAGCGTGAGCGAGACATCCCGGAGCACTGCCCGCCGGGCGCCGTTCACCTTCAGGACCACGGTCAGGCCGGCTGCCTCCAGCAGCGGCAGGTCGCTCATCCGCGAGCCGCCCGCGCTTGCTCGAACAGCCGCTCGCCCAGCACGTTGACCGCGATCACCACAGCCACGATGCACAGGCCCGCGGCGACCGCGGGCAGCGGATGGCCCAGCAGGAGCCCGTCCTGGTTTTCCGCGATCATCACCCCCCAGTTCGCGGTGGGCGGCTGCACCCCGAGGCCAAGGAACGAGACGGCGGCCAGGTCCACCATGGCGTAGCCGAACAGGACCGTGGCCTGGGCCACGATCAGCGGCCCGATATTCGGGACCACGTGCCGCAGGCAGATCAGGGTGGCCGATGCTCCCTGCACCTCCAGCGCCGCGACGTAGGGCTGGTGGCGTTCCCTCAGGGCCGCGCCTCTCAGCACCCGGGCGACGTAGGGCAGGTACGCGACGGACAACGCGATCGCCGCCGCGGGCAGGCCCGCCCCGAACACCGCCGCCGCGAGGATGGCGAGCAGGATACCGGGGAACGCGAACAGGATGTTCAAGCCCGAGGAGATGACGGTGTCGCTCACGCCGCGCCGCCAGGCGGCGGTGACCGCGAGCAGCGTACCGGCGGTCACGCTGAGGGTGACGACCGCCAGCGGCCCGAGCATCGAGGACTGCGCGCCGGCCAGCAGCCGGGACAGCACGTCGCGGCCCTCGACGTCGTACCCGAGCAGGTGCCCGCCGGCCGGGCCTGCCCAGGCTAGGGACAGGTTCGGCAGGTCGGGGTCGTACGGGGCGAGCAGCGGACCGAACGCGGCGGCGACCGTGGCCGCCGCGATGACGGCGGCCGACGCGATTCCGGCCGCCCCGACCCTGATCACCGGGGGCCGTCCGTCAGCGCCAGCCGCGGGTCGAGCACCGCGCAGACCAGGTCAACTAGCAGGTTGACCAGAACGAACGCGGTGACGAGCAGCAGCGAGATCCCCTGCACCACCGCGATGTCCTTCGTTTCCGCGGCCTGCACCAGGTAGGCGCCGAGCCCGTTCAGGCTGAACGCGACCTCCACCACGGCGGCCACCCCGAGGAGCGAGGCGGTCGTGATCCCGGTGATCGTCGTGATCGGGACGGCGGCGTTACGCAGGACGTGCCGCTGGATCACGTACCGGGCCGGGATACCCCGGCTGACCGCCGTCTGCACGTGCTCGCGGTCGGCTTCCTGCCGGATCGAGGCCCGGGTAACCCGGGCCACGATGGCCAGCGACGCCGTGGCCAGGGCCACGGCCGGCAGCGTGAAGTGCCTGACGTTGCCCAGGAAGCCGGTGCCGTTCCCGAGCGCCGGGAACCAGCCGAGCTTCACCGCGAACACCATGATCAGCGCGATTGCGGCGACGAACGCCGGGATGGCCGCGCAGACCGCGGTCACCACCAGCACGCCGCCATCGAGCGCCCCGGGCCGGAGCCCGGACACGACGCCCAGGCCGATCCCCAGCAGCACGATGATCACGGATGCGTACAGCACGAGCCCGGCGGTGGTCCAGATGCGGGACGCGATCAGCGCGGACACGTTCTCCCGGAGCGTGATCGAAACCCCCAGGTTCCCGTGCAGCGCGTTGTCCAGCCAGTACCAGTACTGCGCGGGGAACGACTGGTTCAGGTGGTAGCGCTGCTCCAGGACCTGGACGCTGGCCAGCGGCAGGGGCTGCCCGCCGGACAGCGCGGCCAGCGGGGTTCCGGGCGCCAGGTACAGGGCGGCGAAGATCACGAAGCTGGACACGAGCAGGCTGGCCAGCAGCATGACCAGCCTGCGCGCGACGAAGCGCCAGCGCATCGTTCAGCCGGCCCGGCCCAGCCGGTCGGCCCAGGGGGCGAACAGGTAGGCGCTCGAGGACACCGCGCCGGTCAGGTCCTTGCCGAGCACGAGCACGGTGTCCGGCTCGGCATCAGGGATCCACAGCATCTGCTGCACCGTCAGCTGCTCGGCCCTGGCCACCAGCGCGGCCCGCTGGTCGGGGTCGGCCGTACCGCGCGCCTGTTCCAGCGCCGCGACGATCGGCGGGACGTCCAGGTTGTCGTAGTTCACCGGCCCGCCCGGCAGCTCGAACGCGGCGAGCACTGCCGCCGGATCGGCGTAGTCGCCGTAGTCCACCGCCGGAAAGGCGTCGATCCCCGCCCTGGCCTTGGGGGAGATGAAGAAGTCGATGTAGTCCTGGGCCGGTACCGACTTCAGCGCGACCTTCAGCCCGATCGCCTCCGCCGCCGCCTGATAGGCGGCCGTGTCCCCGGCGTACACGGCCTGCTGGCTGGTGGTGCCGAAGGTGATCGTCTTGCCGGTGTCACCGGCCTGCTCGACCAGCTTCCTGGCCCCGGCGATGTCCTGGGTCAGCACCGGCGAGCCGTCGTACGCCCGGGTGAACACGGACTTGCCGTAGCCGAACGTGCCCGGGTTGGACAGCCACCGCGGCAGTTGCGCCGCGCCTCGGTAGACCGAGTCGATGATGCCCTGCCGGTTCAGCGCCATGGACAACGCCCGGCGTACGTTCAGGTTGCCCAGCACGCCCCGGAAGCTGGCGATCTCGAGCATGTCGCTCGACCAGCCCGGACCCAGGAACACCCGGACCGCGCCGCTGTGCTCGAGCTGGTCCAGGGTGGGCAGCCCGACGCCGTACACCCCCTGGATCGCCCCGGTCAGCAAGCCCGCGGTCAGCGACGTGATGTCCGGGACGCCCTTGATCGTCATCTGACCGACGAGCGGGCGGACCGAAGGATCCCAGTAGTGCGGATTGCGGACCGCCACCACGCCCACCCCGGGGGACCACGACTTGAGCATGTACGCGCCGGTGCACATGATCGATCCGGCCGGGGTCCCGTAGTTCTTGCCTTCCTTCTCCGCGAAGTTCTTCTCGATGACGATGCCCGGCATGGAGGCGAGCTCTCCCTCCAGCCAGTAGTCGGGCTGCGTCAGCTTGACCGTCACCTGGGTCTGGCTGGTCGCCGTGACCGAGGCGATCCGGTCCAGCCTGCTCGAGTAGTAGCCTCCGAGCCTGGGGTCGGCCGCGCGATCCAGGCTGTATACGACGTCAGCTGCGGTCACCGGGTGGCCGTCCCAGAACGTCGTCCCCGGCCGCAGCGTGAACACCAGCGTCGTGGGCGACGGGTTCGAGGCCGCGGCCAGGCCGGGCTCCAGCGAGCCGTCGGGCGCTTGGCGGAGCAGCGCCTCGCACATGAGGGAGTCGGTTGTGTACTCCGGATAGCCGGCCGAGAAGATTGGGTCGAGCGAGATGACGTCCCGGTTGGTCGCCCAGACCACCGAAGACACCGGCCTGGTACCGGCCGGGGTGACCGTGGCCAGGCCCGGGCCCGGCGAGGCACTGTCCGGCGGTGAGGCTGATCCGCTCGAGGAACCGGAGCATCCCGCGACCGCCATCGCGCACGCCGCCATTATCGCCGTCATCGCCGCGCGGCTGTACCTGTGCACCATCTCCACCCCGCGCCCCATCATCCCAGTCGGTCAAGATCAAGTCACCCGGTCAGACGGCATAAATCCGTGTTTGACCAGATTTGACCAACCCGGGGCGCTTGACCTGATTCGAAGCCTCGGCACAGGATGGGGAGGGCGGATTCTCACGGCACGAGGGGTATGACTGACACCGACGTATGGCAGCGGGCCGACCGCCCTGGCCGAATAGGCGGGACGGCATACGACCTTATCGCGGCCAAGCTTCTGCGGCCCTTGGTGCGGCCGGGGTCCGTCCACCGATTGCCGCTGGTCGAAGAGCTGGCGAAAGATCATTCCCATCCGATCGTGTCGGTGGTCGCGCCCGCCGGTTACGGCAAGACGACGCTGCTGTCGCAGTGGGCCGAGGCCGACGGTCAGCCGTTCGCCTGGGTGTCGTTGGACGAGGGCGACAACGACCCAAGGGTCCTGCTGACCTATATCGCCGAGGCGCTGGATGCGGTGGAGCCGGTCGGGCAGCGGGTGTTCGACGCCCTGGCCTCGCCGGCGAGCTCGGTACCCGGCTCCGTGGTGCCGCGGCTCAGCAATGCCTTCGCGTCGGTCAGCTCACCCATGACTCTGGTCCTGGACGACGTGCACCTGCTGCACGACCAGGAATGCCGGGCCGCGCTGTCGGTGCTGGCCGAGAACGTGCCAGCCGGGTCCCGGCTGGTCTTCGCCAGTCGGGACCAGCCGCCGGTGCGGACCGCGAGGCTGCGCGCGGCCGGCCAGATCCTGGAGATCGGCCCGGCTGACCTGTCGCTCACCGCCAAGGAGGCATCCTCGCTGCTGCGCGCCGCCGAGGTGACGCTGGCCGCCGATGAGCTCGCGGAGCTGCACCGCCGGACCGAGGGGTGGGCCGCCGGGCTGTACCTAGCCGCGCTCTATCTCAGGGAAGGCGGCTCGCTGCCGGGCATGGTGGCCTCGTTCGGCGGGGACGACCGGTTCATCAGCGAATACGTCGAGTCGGAGTTCCTGGACCGGATCCCCGCGCGGCAGCGGGCGTTCCTGACCCGGACCGCGGTGCTGGAGCGGATGTCCGGGCCGCTGTGCGAAGCGGTGCTGAACCAGCCCGGGTCTGGCGCGGTCCTGGCCGAGCTGGCAGGCTCGAACCTGCTGCTGGTGCCGCTGGACCGGCGGGGATTGTGGTACCGCTATCACCACCTGTTCCGGGACATGCTGCTCGCCGAGCTGGAACGCCTGGAACCAGGCCTGGTCCGCGAACTGCGCCGCCGCGCCGCCGGGTGGTGCCAGCGCAACGACCTGCCCGAGGATGCGCTGGAGTACTCCATGGCCGCCGGGGATGTCGAAACCGCCGCCCGCCTCGTCGACAGGCTTGCCGTGCCGACCTACCGGCAGGCCCGGATCACCACGCTTCAACGGTGGTTCCGGTGGCTGGATGACCGGGGCGGGCTGGAGGGTCACCCGATCGCCGCCGTACACGCCTCGATCGTCGCCGCGGCGACGGGACGGCCGGCCGAGGCCGAGCGGCTGGCCGACGCGTTTTACCGCTGGCTGGACCAGGGCGCTTCGCGGCCCGCCGACCCGGCCGCCGAGGCGTTCGCGACCATGCTGCGGTACACGCTGTGCCGTGACGGGATCGAGCAGATGCGTGCCGACGCCGACGAGGCCGTGCACAGGTACGCGGCGGCGGGCATGGTGGTGGCGACCGTCCCGCTCGCCCAGGGAATCGCGCGCGTCCTGAGCGGTGACCTCGACGGCGGCGACGCGTTCTTCGCGGAAGCCCTCACGCTGGCGGACCATGCCGCCCCTGATGTCGTGGTCAGGGCGCTAGCCCAGCGGGCGCTGGTGGCCATGGAGCGCCACCAGTGGAGCCAGGCCGAGGACTTCGCCAGCCAGGCCCGCGGCGTCCTGCACCGGTCCGGGCTGGAGAAATTCTCCCTGCTCTGCGCGGTGCAGGCCCGCCTCGCCCTGCACCGGGGAGACATCGCGGCGGCGCGGCGGGAACTCGTCAGCGCGCAGGAGTTCCGGCCCCTGCTGACCTATGCGCTTCCCCACCTGTCCCTCCAGTTCCGGATCGAGCTCATCCGCGTCCACCTCGGCCTGTCCGACCTGGCCGGGGCCAGGACACTCATGCGCGAAGTCGACGAGATGCTCGAGCGGTGCCCCGGCATGGGCGTCCTGGTCGACGAGGCCGAGGCACTGCGGGCTCAGCTGTCCAGCGAACGCGGTTCTGCTGGCCCCGGGGCATCCACGCTGACCGCGGCCGAACTGCGCCTGCTGCCAATGCTCTCGACCCACATGTCATTCCCGGAGCTCGCCGCCGAGGCGTTCCTGTCCCCGAACACCATCAAGTCACAGGCGGTATCGATCTACCGCAAGCTGGGCGCCTCTTCCCGCCACCAGGCGGTCATCCGGTGCCGGGAACTGGGTCTTCTGGACGGCTGAGGCCGGTCATCACCTGGGACGAATGAGGCCTGGCCCTCCAGAAATGCTATAGAAGCTCGGATTATGACCACCTACGACGTGCTGGCCTCGCACTATGATGCCGTGACGGGCGATCCAGCCACCGAGGCGCTGCTCATCAAGGACGTCATCGACCGACGTCATGGCCGGGTCACGACGCTGCTTGACGTCGCCTGCGGGACCGGTGCCGTCACCTCGCTGCTCTCGCGCGGGTATCAGGTCAGCGGCCTGGATATATCAGCGGGCATGCTGGCCGTAGCCCGTAAGAAGCTCCCCGGGGGAACCCCGCTCTACGTGGCCGACATGACCAGCTTCCGGCTCAGCGCCAGATTTGACGCCATCGTCTGCGCCTATCAAGGCGTCAATCACCTGCTCAGCCTCCCGGCCTGGAAGAGTTTTTTCCGCCGCGTGTACTGGCACCTCAACGCCGGGGGCGTGTTCGTGTTCGACATCGCGACCCTCAGGTACCTCATGGCCATGGCGGGCACGCCCCGGTTGGTGCAGCGATTCGACGGCAATTACCTGCTGATAAGAGTGCGCACGGCCAACGGGGCGCTGTTCCGTTGGCATATCGAGGTGTACGAGCTCCAGCGAGACGGGAAATACACGCTGCTCACGCAGGCGATCGAGATGACGTCCTTCCCGGTCGCTCAGATCAGGGAGGCGCTGGGTCGCTGGTTCACCGACATAGAGATCGTCGGCGGCGATGGCGGCTCAGCCGATCCGGACCGCGAGGACCGGATCTGGCTGGCGTGCGCCAAGCCGTAACGGTCCGGCCCGCACTCACCCGCGGCAGGTGACTCGCCACGGGGCCGGGCCGGCTCACGATGGACCGGTGAGCACGCCGTCAGATCCGCGCGCCCTGCTGCGCAGCCGTAGTTATCTCCGGCTGCTGATCATCGCGGCGGCTCTCGGGGTGCCAGTGTCCGCCGCCGCCTACGGTTTCCTCGCCCTGGTCAACTACCTCCAGCCGGAGCTCTTCACCCACCTTCCGCATGGCCTGGGCTTCCATGCCGAGCCGTGGTGGTGGCCACTGCCCATCCTGGCGGTGGGCGGAGTGCTGACCGGGCTGGCCATCCGGTACCTGCCCGGCACGGGCGGCGCGTCCCCGGCGGAGGGATTCAAGACCCACCGTCCACCGATCCCAGCCGAGCTGCCCGGCGTGATCCTGGCCGCCTTCGCCACCCTGGCCTTCGGCGCCGTGCTCGGGCCCGAGGCGCCTCTTATCGCGATCGGCGGCGGGCTGGTCGTGCTGGCCCTGCGGGCCGCCCGCCGTGACGTGCCCGACCAGGCGGCCGCCGTCCTGGCCTCGGCAGGCAGCTTCGCGGCCATCAGCACGCTGCTGGGTTCGCCCCTCATCGGCGCGTTCCTGCTGATGGAGGCGTCCGGGCTCGGCGGCCCGATGCTCGGGCTGGTGCTCGTGCCCGGCCTGCTGGCCGCGGGCATCGGCTCGCTCATCTTCATCGGGCTGAACGCCTGGACCGGCCTGGGCACCTTCTCCCTGGCCATCCCCGGCCTGCCCCATCTCGGCTCGCCGACCGCAGGAGAGTTCGGCTGGGCCGTGGTCATCGGCCTAGCTGCGGCCCTGGTCGGCTCGGGTATCCGGTGGCTGGGTCTGCGGCTGCAGCCGTACTCGCGTCGCTCGCCTCTGCTCGCCGCCCTGGTGGCGGGCCTGGTCATCGCGGGACTTGCCATCGCCTACGCCGAAGGCGCGGGCAAGAACTCCTCGGAGGTTCTGTTCGACGGGCAGATCGCGCTGGGGCCGCTCGTCACGCACAGTGCCTCCTACACCGTCGGGGCCATGCTGCTGCTCATCGTGTGCAAGGGCCTGGCCTACGCCACATCGCTGAGCAGCTTCCGCGGCGGCCCCACGTTCCCGGCGCTGTTCATCGGCGGGGCGGGCGGCATCGCGTTGTCGCACCTTCCTGGCTTGCCGCTGGTCGCGGGCGTGGCCACGGGCATAGGAGCGATGTGCGTGGTAATGCTCGACCTCCCGCTGACGTCGGTGCTGATCGCGACGATCCTTCTGTTCTCGGATGGCCTGACCGTGATGCCGCTGGTGATCGTGGCGGTCGTGGTGGCCTACGTCGCCGCGGCCCGGATCGCTCCAGCCGCGCCGGCCGAGGCCACGCCGGCCGAGGCCACGCCGGCCGCGGCCGCGCCGGCAGAGGCCCCCCCGGCCACGGCCACGGGTCCGGCCGGCGTCCCGCACAGCTGATGCTGCACATCCGCGTCGTGACCGCGCCGGGCCGCACCGGGTTGCTGCTCGACCGGCTCCGCGGCCTCCCCGGCATCCGGAACCTGGTCGTGCTCGAGGGAGCGGCCCGGGACCCGCACGGCGACGCCGTGTTCTTCGACGTGGACTACGGTGCGGCCAATCCCGTGTTCCGCGCCCTGCGCGGCCTGGGGACGAGCGGAGGTGGCATGGGCCCGAGATATCAGGGGAAACAGCATCTAGCTGCCGGGCAGACGGGTACGAGCGCATGGCCAGGTCCGCTCCGCCACTTTGCAGATCGGCTCGATGAGCTCCGTTCGGCTGATGTCGTCGACATGCACCAGGTCGGCCGGGTTCTGGTGGATCTGGCCGCCGATGAGGAGTTCTTCGTTCCGCTGATCGCGCAGATCCCGGTCGGCTCGGCTGGGAGCAGATGGCTTATCAGGCCCGAACGAGGTCCCCGGTTGGTGCTGGTCCACCGTCCGGAAGGAGTCATGGGCTACACCCACTCACACCGCTGCTGGGTCGGCATCGCTCCCGTCCGCGGGGTGGAGACCCATCAGCGATGGGATGTGGCCGGGCGCGCCGGCGGCGTGGCCGATCTGCGCCTCGCGGACGAGCGTGCCCTTGTCCAAGGGGATGTGGCGACCCTGGTCCCGCCCCGGGACGTGCACAACCACGGCCATGTCGTCGGCTCGGGTCCCAGCCCCTACTCGCTGATCCTGCTGGGTGATGACATGCTGCTGTTCGACCGGGAGGAGTACGACCCGGAGGCGGGAACCTGGCGTGCGCTCGCGCCCGGTGATCCGGGCCGGGATAACCGCTGATTGCGCCGGGCAGCCTCCGGTTAACCGCCGCCGTTTATGGCCGGCCGGAGAGGGATGGCCATGCCCGGGAAGAGTGATTTCGAGCTAAGCGCGGGTGAGTTCCGAGCGCTTTACGTTCGGGTGAAACGCATGTCCCGGTGTGCACGTGCTAGCGGTCCACGCGATGGGCTTGCACCTCATGGACTGGCTGCAGCTCGATGAGCTCAGCGCGGTATGCGAGGAACTGAACCGGTGGTCGTTCTTCTGCGTCATCGCGCCGCTCCGTCTCAGCGCCGGGACCGGCTCGCCCATCAACCCCATCGCCGTCTTCTGAGCCGCCTGCCTACGCGAACCCTGCCTACGCGAACCCTGCCTCCTCGTGCTCAGCCGAGCCGCTGGAGCAGATGATCGCCCACCCGGACGGCGTTGGCCATCGCGGTGAGAGCGGGATTGACCGCGCTGATGCTCGGGAAGAAGCTGGTGTCCACCACGTAGAGGTTGTCGAGCTCGTGGGCCCGGCAATCACGGTTGAGCACCGATGTGGCGGGATCCGCGCCGAACCGTACGGTCCCCGCCTGGTGCGCGCAGCCGGCCACCGGGATGTCGGTTTTCATGTACGCGAACCGGTGAGCCAGGTGGCCGGGGTGCATGCCGAGCGAGCCGAGCATCGAGTGGAGCTGATGGTACAGCCGCTTGGCGGCGGTGGGGTTGCTCGGCGTATAGGCCAGGTGAACGGCACCGTCCGGGCCGAGAGTGACCCGGTTCTCGGGCTGCGGCAGGTCCTCGGTGGAAAGCCAGAAGTCCACGGCGTGCGACGCGACGTCGTGCAGGGCCCAGTCCGGTGCGAACTTGGTCTCCAGCGGCTTCTCGCCGCGGAACATCTCCGCCTGCGATTTGCCGATCATCTGGATGTTCCCCATCGGGTAGTCGAAGTCGGGACCGCGGAAGTAGAAGTCATTGACGCCGAGCGTCTTCTGGAACACGGTGGGGTTGGGTTCCTTCGACAGCGCGAGCACGGCCTGGCTGTCGTGGTACATGAAGTTTCGGCCGACCTGGTCGCTGCCGTTGGCCAGCCCGTTGGGGTGCTTGTCGTTCGCCGAGGCCAGCAGCAGTTTCGCCGAATTGACCGCGCCGCAGGAGACGACCACGACGTCGCCCTCGTACGCTTGCGTGCCACCGTCTTGCTCGACGAGCACCTGGGTGACCGCGGTGCCGGCCGGATTTGTCTCCAGCTTGACCGCTCGGGCGTTCCTGAGCAGCGTGACGTTGCCGTGTTCGAGGGCGGGCCGGACGGCGATCACCTCGGCGTCGGACTTGGCGTGCATCGGGCACGGGAAGCCGTCACAGTCCGTGCAGCGCACACACGTGCTGTAGGGCAGGTTCGCCTCGTTGAGCAGGATGCCGCACGGCGCGTGGAACGGGTGGTATCCCGCCTTGGCCAGGTCGTCGGACAGCTGCTGGATGCGCGGCTCGTGGGAGACCGCCGGGTGCGGGTAGGGGCCGCTGGCCGGCGGCTCGGTCGGATCCTCGCCGCGCGCGCCGTGGACCTGGTACATCGTCTCGGCCGTCGCGTAGTACGGCTCCATGTCCTGATACGAGATGGGCCAGGCGGGCGAGATCCCGTCGTGGTGCCGCAACTCGCCGAAGTCCTCGGCGCGCATCCGGTACAGTGCGGCTCCGTACAGCTTGGTGGCGCCGCCGACGAAATAGTGCACTTGCGGCTGGAAGAACGCTTTGCCTTTCACGTCGTACCAGCTGTCGGGCGAGATGTAGCGGCCGTCGACGAAGACGTCCACCGTGGACCAGTTCGCCGGCTCGCGGGGCAGCCAGTCCCCGCGCTCGAGCAGCAGGATGCGCTTGCCCGAGGGGGCGAGGTGACGGGCGAGCGTGCCGCCGCCGGCGCCGGATCCGATGACGATGACGTCGTAGTGTTCGTCCATCCTGCTCATCCGCTCCGATCGCTGATGGATTCTGCCGGGGGGTTGGTCGTCGCCGTCGTCGGAGCACCCTCCGTGGGGCCGGCTTGCCCTCCGCCGTACGCACCTTCGGCCAGTGGCATGTCGTCGATGGTGAAGGTCCGTTCCCGGCGGATGTCGCGCGTGAAGGCGAACCACCAGCCGAGGACCGCTCCGACCCGGTTGCGGTAGCCGGTAAGGAACCCGATGTGGATGAACAGCCAGACCCACCAGCCCGCGAAGCCGCCGAAGTGCATCTTGAACGCCGAAACGACGGCTTTGCCGCGGGAGATGTAGGCGGCCGAGCCCAGATCGTGGTAGGCGAATGGCTTGTCGAAGCCCTGCCCGAGGGCCAGATGACCGACCCTGCGTCCGGCGTACAGCCCGGTCTGCATGGCCACCTCGGCCACTCCGGGCAGCTTGTCCAGGGACATCATGTCCCCGGTGACCAGGATCTCCGGGTGGCCGGAAATGCTGAGATCGTTGCCGACCACGATCCGCCCGGCGCGGTCCTGCTCCGCGTCAGTGGCCTTGGCCACCGCCCCGGCCAGCGCAGGTGCCTCGACGCCCGCGGTCCACAACACGTTCCATGTGTCGTAGCGGGTCACCTTGCCGTCGTGGTCCTTGACCTCCAGGCCACTGGGGTCAACGTGGGTGACGATCGAGCCCATGTGCAGCTCGACGCCCAGCTTGCCCAGGTCCCGGGCGGCCAGGGCGGAGAGCCTGGGGCCGAAGGCGGCCAGCGGGGCGCTCCCGCCGTCGAACAGCAGGACCCGGGCGTCCTCCGGCCGGATCCGCCGGTACTCGCGGCGCAGCGTCTTGGTCGCCACCTCGCGGATCTGCCCGGCCAGTTCCACGCCGGTCGGGCCCGCTCCCACCAGGGCGAAGGTGAGCCAGCGGGCCCGTGTGGCCGGATCGTCCTCGGACTCGGCCATCTCGAACGCGCCGAACACCCGCCGCCGGATCTTCATGGCGTCCTCGATGGTCTTCATCCCGGGCGCGATGGCGGCGTACTCGTCGTGCCCGAAGTAGGACTGCCGGACGCCGGCCGCCACGATGAGGTAGTCGTAGCCGAACTCGACCTGTCCCCCCAGCGGACGGCGGGCCAGTACCCGCCGCCGCTCCGCATCGATGCCGGTCGCCTCGGCCATGACGAACTCGACGTTGTAGTGGCGTTTGAGCAGATCGCGCAGCGGGGCCGCGATCTTCCCCGGGGACAAGATACCGGTCGCGCACTGGTACAACATCGGCTGGAACAGGTGATGCTCGGCTCGGTCGATAAGGGTGACCTGGACCGGCACGCGCCCCAGCGCCCGGGCGGCGAACAGCCCGGCGAAGCCGCCGCCGACGATCACTACCCGGCGGGAGCCGGATGCCGCGGTCATGGCTCAGCCCGCCGGATCGTACCAGGCGTCCCGGTCGGGCAGCAGCCGTGCCGCCTCGCTGGGGCCCCAGGTGCCCTTGACGTAGGGGTGTACCGGGACCACGTCGCCGAGCACGGGGTCGACGATCCGCCAGGCGGCCTCGACGGTGTCCTGCCGGGCGAACAGCCAGCGGTCGCCGTCGAGCGCGGCGCCGATCAGCCGGTCATAAGGGCGGATGTCCGACCCGGGCTGCTGGGCGAACGAAAGCTCCTCGGCCTGCGGCTCCCATCCGGCGCCGGGCTGCTTGCCGTGCACGGTGAGGCTGACTGCCGTCTCCGGCCAGATCCGGAACCTGAGCATGTCCTCGGGGGCCATGGGCTCGATCCCGAACAAATCCTGCGGCGGCGCCTTGAAGGTAATGGTGACATCGGTGGCGGTGACCGGCATGCACTTGCCCGCGCGGATCAGGATCGGCACCCCGGCCCAGCGCCAGGTATCAGCGGTCAGCCGGACCGCGACGTAGGTCTCGACCGTCGACTTGGGGTCGACGCCGTCCACATCGAGGTAGCCCTCGTATTGACCGCGCACCGTGTACTCAGGGGTCATCGGGCTCAGCGCGTTCACCACCTGCTGCTTGGCGTCCCGCCAGCCGGACAGGCCGGTCCCGGCCGGCGGTTCGGCCAGCACGGTGGCCAGCACCTGCAGCATGTGGTTCTGCAGCACGTCACGGATGGCGCCGGTCCGGTCGTAGAACCGGCCGCGGTCGGAGACGTCGAACGCCTCGGACATGGTGATCTGGATGGAGCGCACGTAGTTGCGATTGAGCAGCGGCTCAATGACCGAGTTGGCGAACCGGACGAACAGCACGTTCTCCACCGGGTCGAAGGCCAGCCAGTCGTCGACCCGGAAGATGGCCTCTTCCGGGAAGTACTGGTGCATGGTGTCGTTGAGCTGCCGGGAGCTGGCCAGGTCGATGCCGAACGGCTTTTCCACCATGACCCGGGCGTCGCGAGCCCGGCCCGCCGCGGCGATTCCCTCGGCGATCCGGCCGAACAGCTGGGCCGGCACTTCCATGTAGTACAGAATCCTCTGGCCAGCGCCAACCTGATCGGACATGGCCTTGTAGGTGGTTTCCTCGCCCAGGTCACCGTCCACGTACCGCAGCAGGCTGAGCATCTTGACGGCCGCGGGCTCGGCCGGGTCCATCCCGTTGAGCTTCAGCGACGCGGTGGCGTAATCCCGGAACTGCCCCAGCCCCCACCCGCTCTTGGCCACCCCGACTACCGGGACGTCGAGAACGCCACGCTTGACGAGCCCCACCAGCGCGGGGAACGTCTCCAGCTTGGCCAGGTCCCCGGTCGCTCCGAAGATCACTAGCGCATCAACCTTGTCAGACATGTCGGTCCCTTCTGAAAGGTGGTTTCTCATCGGATCGCGTCCGGGGCCGGGGCGCATCCTCCGCGGCGGGCGATCCGGCTCAGCTGCCCGGCACGGCCGGGGGAGCAGCGGGCTGAGGTTCCGGTGCGCCTTGCGAGGATGGCACGGGCGGCTGGAAATCGCTGGTGCTGATCCGCTTGCGGAACACGTAGTAGGTCCAGGTCTGGTAGGCCAGCACCAGCGGCAGCAAGATGACGACCACGACGGTCATGGCCTTGAGCGAGTACGGCGGGGATGCCGTGTTGTGCGCGGTGAGATTGAAGGCCGCGTTGGTGGACGAGACCATCACGTTCGGGTACAGGTCCACGAAGATCGATACGATGCAGGCCGCGATCGTGACCGTGGTCGCGGTAAAGGCAAAGCCCTCGCGGTGGTCATAGACCAGCCAGGCCGCGGCCAGGGCGGCCAGGATAGCGAGCAGCTCGATCACGTTGAGGAAGAACCCGCGGTTGGCGGTCACGTGCGTCCAGATGATGAAGCCGATGACGAACGCGCCGGTGAACGGGGCGACGCGGCGGGCCAGCTGCCAGGACCGCTCGTGTATGTCGCCGGTGGTCTTGAGGCCGAGGAACGTCGCGCCGTGCAGCAGGCAGGTCAGGACCAGGGTGACCCCGGTGAACACGCCGTAGGGCTGGAACAGGTCCCAGAATGACCCGGTGTAGTTCTGGCTCGAGTTGATCGGCAGCCCGTGCAGCAGGTCGCCGAGCGCCACCCCGATCAGGAACGGGGCCAGCAGGCTGCCGACGGTCAGCAGCACATCCCAGGTACCGCGCCAGCGCGCCGCGTCGCGCTTGCCGCGGTACTCGAAGGCCACGCCGCGGACGATGAGCGAAGCCAGCAGCAGGACCAGCGCGAGGTACAGGCCGGAGAACATCGTCGCGTACCAGCCGGGAAACGCGGCGAACATCGCGGCGCCGGCCACGATCAGCCAGACCTCGTTGCCGTCCCACAGCGGCCCGATCGTGTTGATGGCCGCCCGGCGCCCCGCTTCGTCGCGGCCGACCGCACTATGCAGCATGCCGACGCCGAAGTCGAATCCCTCGAGGATGAAGAATCCGGTCCACAGCACGGCGATGACGATGAACCAGAACGGGATCAGATTGCCCATCGTGACCTCAATACTGGACGGCGGGGAGAGGTAGATCCGCGTCGGCTTCGGTACGCGGGGGCGGCAGCTCCTTGCGTGCGTACCGCAGCATCAAGATCAGGTCCACCGTGCCGAGGATGCCGTAGAGCAGGATGAACCCGATCAGGCTGATCCATAGCCAGGTGGTGCTGACCGTCGGCGAGATCCCGTTTTTCGTGAGCATGATGCCCTGCACGATCCACGGCTGCCGGCCACTCTCGGTCAGGAACCAGCCCGCGGTGTTGATCAGGAACGGCAGCACCGCGCCCCAGACCGCCACCCACAAGAACACCCGCGAGGTCGCGAGCTTTTTTCGCCGGATCAGCCACAGTCCCCACACCGCGATGAGCAGGACCACGACCGCCAGGTAGGCCATCACCCGCATTCCCCAGTACTGGATGAACACATCGGGCACGTAGTAGCCCGGCCCGTACTGCTTGCTGTACTGCGACTGCAGCTCGTTCATCCCGACCACCTGGCCGTTCCAGTGGTTGGTGGCCAGCAGGGACAGCAGGTGCGGGATCGCGATGATCTGGGTCGGGGTCTGGTCGTTGTTGCCGCCGCCGATCTGGAACAGCGAGAACGAACAGGGCTGGCAGGTGGTCCACTGCGCCTCGGCGGCCGCGATCTTCATCGGCTGATACCGGGCCTCGATCACCCCCAGCTCATCGCCCACCAGCATGGCGAACAGGATCGCCGGGATCAGGACGGCCAGCGCCAGCCTGGCCGACCGGGTGAACACGCCCCGGTCCCCGCCGTGCCGCAGCTGCCAGGCCGACACGGCCAGCATCACCGCGGCGCCGGTGACCAGCGCGGCGAACAGGACCTTCGCGTAGCTCCACACGAACACCGGGTTGGTGAACAGCGCCCAGATGTCGTTGAGCTGGGGTTTCCCGTTGACCATTACGTAGCCGACCGGATGCTGCATCCAGGAGTTGGCGGCCAGGATGAACGCGGCCGACAGCGCGCTGCCCAGGCAGACGGCCCAGATCGTCAGCAGGTGCACCCGGCGGGGCAGCTTGTCCCAGCCGAACAGCCACAGCCCCAGGAAGGTCGATTCCAGGAAGAACGCCCCCAGTCCCTCCATCGCCAGCGGCGCGCCGAACACGTTGCCAACCAGCCGGGAATAGGCCCCCCAGTTCATCCCGAACTCGAATTCCTGCACGATCCCGGTGACCACGCCGATCGCGATGTTGATCACCAGCAGCGTGCCGAAGAACCTGGTCAGCCGCAGGTACTCCGCCCGCTTGCCGCGGTACCAGGCGGTCTGCAGCAGCGCGGTCAAGAACGCCAGCCCGATGGTGACCGGGACGAAGAAGAAATGGTTGATCGAGGTGAACGCGAACTGCACACGGGCGAGGTCGGCACTCGTCATAGCCCCAGATCATGCGGGCCCGCAGGCGGTCGGAGCTCATCCGCGCCGGATGGTTCCGGCCAGGGCGCGGCTGGGTGAGCATGCCCTCGTGACCCGTCGTCTGCCGCGCCCCCTGCAGCGAATCGAACACGACCTGACCGGTTCCGATCCGGGCCTGGACGCGCTCTTCCGGTCGTTCGCCCGGTGTGCGGGCGGCCGCGACATGTCCTGGGTCGAACGGATCGGCCGCAAGCGGTTCCTGCTGTTCGGCCGGCGGCGCCAGCGGACGCTGGCCGAGCGGATGAAGGCCTGGTGCGCCGAGAACTGGAAGGATCCATGACCACGAGCCAGGTTCTGCTGGGCGTGGGGCTTATCCTCGCGCTCGCGGTCGGATCGCAGGTGCTCGCCAGCCGCCTGCGGATCCCCGCACTGATCATCCTGCTGCCGGCCGGCTTCACCGCGGGAGCGGTCACCACCGACGTCGACCCGCAGCGCCTGCTGGGGGCCGCGTTCCAGCCGCTGGTGTCGCTGGCGGTGGCCGTCATTCTCTATGACGTCGGCATGTCGCTGGACCTGCGGAAAGCTGCGGGGGCATACGCGGCGGGTCGTGATCCGGCTGATCGCGATGGGCGTGCCCGTGACCCTGGTCTTCGGGGCCGCCCTCGCCGGCCCGCTGCTGGACATGTCCCGCCAGGCGGCCGTGATGCTCGGGGCCATCCTGGTGGTTTCGGGCCCGACCGTGGTCGGGCCGCTGCTTGGTTTCATCCGTCCCACCGAACGACTCCAGCGCGTGCTCTCCTGGGAAGGATCACTGATCGACCCGGTCGGCGGCATCCTCGGTGCGGTCGTCTTCCACGCCGTGGTGGCGAGCACCCGCCGCGGGTTCGGCTACCAGCTGGGGCAGTTCCTCCTCGGCATCGGCGTGGGTCTGGCGGGCGGCGTCGCTGGCGCCGCGCTGCTGTGGTTCCTGCTGCGTAAGCTCCGGCTCGGTGAGGTGCTCGGCACCAGCGCCCAGCTGGCGTCGGTGGTCGCCGTGGCCGCCGGGTGCGACATCGTGCGCGATGACGCCGGGCTCATCGCCGCCATCGTCATGGGCCTGGCCGTCGCCAACCTGCGCGGGTTCGACGTCCCGGCCCGGCGGCCGTTCTTCGAGACCCTGGTCCAGCTGGTCATCGGCGTCCTCTTCGTCGCCATCTCGGCCACCGTCACCCCGGCGTCGCTGCGCCATCTGGGGCTGCCGACGCTGGGTCTGGCCGCGGTCCTGGTGCTGATCACCCGGCCGCTGGTGGGCTGGCTGGCCACGGCCAGGACCGACATGAACACGGGAGAGCGGCTGTTCACCGGGTGGATGGCCCCGCGCGGCATCGTCGCGGCGGCGACCGCCTCGACGTTCTCCGCCGGGCTCGTCGCCCTGCACATCGGGGGCGCGACCAAGATCCTGCCGGTCACGTTCCTGGTCATCGTCGTCACCGTGGCCGTGTACGGGCTCGGAGCACGCCAGCCAAGTCACGGCGTGGTGGCCCCTTACACCGGTGGCGAGACACTGTTCGACTCCCAGCTGACCAGGTACGAGCTGAGCCGGCGCTACGCCAGCGGCGCGCGGATCTGCGTACGGCCCGGCGACGGCAGGGACGCCAGAGCCTCGGCCGACGGCAACCTGCTGTTCCTGGTCCGGGCGGATGGCAGGCTCGCCGCCGTCACCCGGTCCGGCCCGCCGGAACCCGAGGCCGGAGACACCATGGTCCTGCTCAGTGCTGAATCGGTGTGATGACTCCCACGCCGGCCAGGCCGTCCAGGACGAGTTGCACGGCGATCGCGGCGATGAGGAACCCGAACACCTTCTCGGTGACCAGCATGCGGTTTTCGTCGAGCTTCTCGCTGATCCGGCCCGCCCACCGGAACACCACGACATCCAGTCCGAAGACCAGCGCCAGCAGGCCGAACGCCACGGCGAAGACGCTGAGCGACCCAGCGTCGGCGGAGATCGTCATCAAGCCGACGATGCCCACCGGGTTGAGCAGGTAAGGCACGGCCAGCGGGAACTGCGCGAGCCGCATCGGATCCGTCCCGTCCGGGCGGTCACCGCCGTTCGTCGGCGGTTTGAGCACCATCGAGGCCGCGAGTATGAACAGGATCACGCCGCCCGCGATCGATAGCGATCCGATCGTGAAGTGCAGCAACGTGCGCAGCAATTCGCCCAGCACCATGAGCATCACGGCCACGGCCGCCGCCGTGCTCAGCATCTTGCGCTGCACGCGCCGCCTGGCGGCGCGGTCCAGGGCGGCCGTGATCTGCAGGAACGGGACCAGCGCGAGTTTCGGTCCGACGCCAATTAGCAGCACCAGGAACGTGTCGATCGCAGCGGCCGAGGTGATCGAGGTCTCATCCACGGTCAATTAATCCGCCGCCCATCGCGGGCCGTCGTCATCCGCCATGGGTGAGGCCCCGCACGCCGGGCGCTTCCACCATGGGTAATCCACGCCCAGCCCTGGAGGTGCGCTTGTCTGCCATCGGCGGTGAGCCTGGACCGGCAACCGAGAGCCACGAGCTCGGCCAGGACGAGCGAGCCGAACTGGAACGCCTGCGTGCTGAGGCTGCCCAGCTCCACAGCCGGGGCGTAGCCCGCAGGCGGCGCATCGGCTGGCGGACCCCCGTGGCCGTCGTGCTGATCGTGCTCGGCTGCGTGCTGGCTCCGGTCGCCGTACTTGGCGTCTGGGCCGGCAACCAGGTTTCCGATACCGACCGGTGGGTGGCGACGGTGCAGCCGCTGATCCGCGACCCGGCGATCCAGAACGTCCTGACCGACAGGATCACGAACGAGATAGCCCGCCAGCTGCGCCTGACCGCGATCGTCAACCAGGCCGCCGCCGAGCTCGACAGCAGGGGCCTGCCCCGGATCAGCTCGCTGCTCACGACGCTCGCCCCGCAGATCGACAGCGCCGTGACCGGCTTCGTCCACAGCACCGTGCACACGGTCATCTCGAGCCAGGCCATGGCCAACGCCTGGGTGCAGGTCAACACCATCGCGCACAAGTCGCTGGTCAATTTGCTCTCCGGGCGGGGCAACGGTGCCCTCAGCACGAGCAACGGCCAGATCGTACTCAACCTCGGCCCCCTCATCACCGTGGCCAAGCAGGAGCTGGTAGCGCGCGGATTCTCGCTCGCCAACGCCATCCCGAACGTCAACCCGACCGTGGCGCTGTTCGAGGCCAAGAATCTCGGGCAGGCGCAGGCTGGCTACCGGCTGATCAGCAACCTGCCGATCGTCGCGCCCATCGTGGTGCTCGTGCTTCTCGGCGCCGGGGTGTGCGTGGCCCGGGGCCGCCGGCGCGCCCTGGTCGGAGCCGGGCTCGGCCTCGCCGCTTCCATGCTGGTCCTGGCCGTCGGCTTGCTGATCGCCCGGAGCATCTACCTCAGCAGCGTCCCCAGCAGCGTACTGCCCAGCGATGCCGCCGCGGCCGCCTACGACGCGTTCGTGCACTTCCTCAAGGTCGGGCTCCGTGTCGTGCTGGCGGTCGGCCTGGTCGTCGCCCTCGGGGCGTTCTTCACCGGTCCCTCTCGTACGGCTGTCGCCACGCGTTCCGGCCTGAAGTCGGGGATGGAGCGGATCAGGAACTTCGGCGAGCGCCGTGGGGTATCGGCCGGCCCGGTAGGCCAGTGGACGTATCTGCACCGCAGGATCCTGCGCATCGCCGCGGTGGCCCTCGTCGGCCTGATCTTCGTCTTCTGGGGTCAGCCCACCGCGGTGGTCGTCATCGTCCTCGTTGTCGTCTTGCTGGTCCTGCTCGGGTTGATCGAGCTGATCGGCAGGCCCGCCGCGGTACCCGAGACCGCGGGCCAGACCTAGGGCCGCTCATCCGCGGCGGGTGACGCCATAGCTACGGAGCCAACGCCATTGTTCGACTCAGCGGTGCGGTGCGGCTGCCCGTCCGCGTTGCCACGAAAGGAATACTGACCATGACCACCCCGGCCAACGTAGATGTCAGCGACGACACCCGAGAGCTGTTTGTCGCCCTGGCCCAGGGCGACCCCGACCTTCTGGGCGTCGGGCTTGAAGCGCGAACCGAGTTCAGGGTCAAGAGCGGCCTGGACTCTCGTAGCTACGCCCTGGTCAAGATCGCCGCGCTGATAGCCATGGACGCGCCCCCGGCCTCGTACATCTGGCAGGTAGCCAACGCGCTCGCCGAAGGAGCCACCCCGGAAGACATCCTCGGCGTGCTGGTCGCAGTCGCGCCCCAGGTCGGCGGCCCCAGGCTCGTGGCCGCCGCGCCTGAGATCATGGTCGCGCTCGGCCTGACCCTGCCCGACGGCATGTAGCCGGGCGACCACGAGGAGGCAGCGATGTTCGTTCGGCGACGCCCGTTGCTGCGTGCCGCCGCGGTCGGCGGTGGCGCGTACATGATGGGTAAGAGCAGGGCCCGGCAGCAGGCCGAGCAGTCCCAAATGGAGGCGGAGCAGAACCAGCGGATCAACGACCTGGAACAGCAGCAGGCGCCGCCCCCGCCGGCAGCCCCTGGTCCGGCGGCGGCCCCTGCTCCGGCGGCGGCCCCTGCTCCGTCGTCGGCTATGCTCGACCAGCTGAACCAGCTGGCGACGCTGCACCAGCAGGGCGTGCTGACCGACGACGAATTCACCGCCGCCAAGGCCAAGCTGTTCGGGACCTGAGCCTGGCCCGCTTTTCAGCCCAGACCCTCCCGGTCTCCCCTGGCGGACACGTCGGTAAACGGCGCAGGCAGCGCGGAGGTGACCGCCGCCTCCAGCAGACCTCGCTGACGGGCGATGGCGCCCTGCCGCTCCGCCGGGAGGGTGGATTCGAGCTCGTCGAGTACCGCGCGCAGGCGCCGGACCACCTGAGGCGCGTCGGCGCCGTAACGGATGATCTCGGTCAGCGACAGCACGAGCAGGCCGTCGAAGTTCCGCAGCTTCCGCTTGACCCGCACCGTGCCGCCGGAGTCGACCCGCAGCCCGGTCGGATCGAGCCGGCTGCCCGTGATGGCCAGGAGGTCGCTGATGCGGTCGATGGCCTGTACTCCCGTGGTCGGATCGTTCACGGCCGGCGACAGCGCGCGTATCGCGATATCGACGAGCTGGCGGAAACCGAACGCCGGGTCCTGCACGAACGTGCGTTCTCCGCGGATGAGGAAGAACCCGGTGACATCGCGGTCGTGGAGGTCCCCGCCGTGCACCAGCGCAACGGGGGTGCCGTGAGCCAGGTACTCGCCCACGCCGACGACGAGCTCGAGCCAGCACTCGTTCCTTCGGCACAGTTCGGTCAGGCCGTGCAGGTCCGTGGCCGTAATGACGCCGGCTGTGCCGGTGTAACACAGACGGCGCGGTTCGCGGTCCGGCGTGGGCGGCGCGGCGTCAACGTAGGCCGATGCCGGGGGGAAGTTCTCCTGAATGGCTCGCCTGCTCTCGGTGGCGACCGCTTCGAGCAGGTACTGCACGCGCATGAGCCGCACCACGCCGTGCAGATAGGCGACGAACCCGAAAACCGTCGTCAGGCTCAGCGCCAGCAGGGCGGTCACCGACACCACTGGTGCGAACTGCTTCGCCGAGCTGACCGAGGCCCGGTTGCTGACCAGCGCGATCAGGGAGAAGACAAAGGTGGCCAGGAACAAGCCGAGCGTTATGCGGGTAACCCGGGAGCGGATAAAGATCCGCACTGCCCGCGGCGAGTACTGGCTCGCGGCCAGCTGGATGGCCACCAGCGTGGTCGCGAAGACCACGGCGACGAACGCCAGGGTGGCCGCGGCGATAGCACCGGCGAAGGTGGCGGCCGTGCCGGGATCGCTCACCAGGTCCGGTCGCACCCCGATCGGCGCATCGACCACGGAGTCCAGCCAGATGGTCAGATCGGCCGCGCCGATCGAGGCCGCCGCGTATATGGTCGGCAAGAACCAGAGCGACAGCGCGATCCGCTGGCGGAAATCGGTACGCCACAGTGGTTCGGGCTGTACGGGGAGTGCTCTCATAGAGGGACAATCTCCCGTTCCGGTCGCCGCCATCATCACCCGCCACGCATGCTCGGCTGAATCATGACCTGG
>Ga0070735_10001149_pt1 | contig 26341 bp, 22 predicted proteins | sample Coa_R1_FD_66443 | JGI IMG/M metagenome (GOLD analysis project Ga0070735, IMG submission 66443) | Surface soil microbial communities from Centralia Pennsylvania, which are recovering from an underground coalmine fire - Coalmine... | ecosystem: Environmental > Terrestrial > Soil > Unclassified ...
TCGCCGAAGAGGGCGATCGCGCCGGCGGCGATGGCCTCGTCGGGCGCCATTTCGCGGGTGTCGGCCGGGACGTTCTGGCGAATGACGGCGTTCACCTCCGCTTCGATGCGCTCGATCTCATCGGCGGTGAGCGGGCCGGAGTGGGCGAAGTCGAAGCGCATGCGATCGCCGTCGACCAGCTGGCCCTTCTGCGCCACGTGCGGGCCGAGCACGTGCCGAAGCGCCGCGTGCGCGAGGTGGGCGGCCGAGTGGTTGGCGCGCGTGCGCAGTCGCCGCTCGGGGTCGACGCTGAGACGCACGTGCTCTCCCGTCGTGAGCCGGCCAGACGTGACCTTCAGCGTGTGCACGGCAAGGTCGCCGGCCTCCTTCTGCGTGTCGAGAATCTCGCCCGCGCCGCCGTCCCACGCCGCGCGGCCGGAATCGCCCGCCTGGCCGCCGCTCTCGGCGTAGAAGGGCGTGCGATCGAACAGAACCGCGACGGTCTGCCCGGTCTCGGCCGCGTCGACCTCCGCCCCGCCGGCGACCAACGCCAGCACGGCGCCTTCGTCCTCGGTGGTCTCGTAACCGGAAAAGACCGTCGCCCCGAAGCGGTCGCGCAGCGCGAACCACTCGGCGGCCTGCGCCGTCTGGCCGGAGCCGGCCCAGTTCTCGCGCGACATCTGTCGCTGGGCGGCCATCGCCGCATCGTAGCCGGCGTGGTCGACGCTGAGCCCCTTGGCGCGGATCGCGTCCTCGGTCAGGTCGAGCGGGAAGCCGTAGGTGTCGAAGAGCTTGAACGCTGTCTCGCCGGAGAGGACGTCGCCCGCCTTGAGCGGCGCGGTCGCCTCGTCGAGCAAGCCGAGGCCGCGGTCGAGGGTGCGGCGGAAACGCTCCTCCTCCTGCCGCAGCGTCTCTTCGATCGTCGGCTGGGCGCGGACCAGCTCCGGATAGGCCTCTCCCATTTCGCCGACCAGGACCGGCACGAGCCGGTGCATGAGCGGATCCTTGGCGCCCAGCAGGTGCGCGTGGCGCATCGCCCGGCGCATGATGCGGCGGACCACGTAGCCGCGCCCTTCGTTCGAAGGGCCGACGCCGTCGGCGATCAGGAAAGAGGTCGCGCGCAGATGGTCGGCGATGATCTGGTGCGAGAAGCGGTCTTCGCCCACATCGCGGCGGCCGGTCAGCTCGACGCTGGCGGCGATGATGGTCTTGAACGGGTCGATCTCATAGTTGGTGTGCACGCCGTCGAGCACCGTGGTGACGCGCTCGAGCCCCATGCCGGTGTCGATCTGCGGCTTCGGCAGGTCCTTCTCTGACCCGTCGGCGAACCGCTCCCATTGCATGAAGACCAGGTTCCAGATCTCGACGAAGCGGTCGCCGTCCTCGTCCGGGCTGCCCGGCGGGCCGCCGGCCACGTCCGGCCCGTGGTCGTAGAAGATCTCGCTGTTGGTGCCGATCGGACCGGTGTCGCCCATCGACCAGAGGTTCTCCTCGAGCCGCACGATGCGATCGTCCGAGATGCCGGCGATCTTCCTCCAAAGCTCGGCCGCGTCCTCGTCCTTCGGATGGATGGAGACGATCAGCCGGTCCTTGGGCAGCTTCAGTTCGCGGCCGACGAAGTCCCAGGCGTATTCGATCGCCCCGGCCTTGAAGTAGTCGCCGAAAGAGAAGTTCCCCAGCATCTCGAAGAAGGTCTGGTGGCGGCCGGTGTAGCCGACGTTGTCGAGGTCGTTGTGCTTGCCGCCGGCGCGCACGCACTTTTGCGCCGAGGTCGCGCGCGGGCTCGGCGGCCGCTCGGCGCCGGTGAACACGTTTTTGAACGGCACCATGCCGGCGTTGACGAACAGCAAGCTCGGATCGCTCTGCGGCACCAGCGGCGCCGACGCGATGGGCTTGTGCTGCCGCTCGCTGAAATAGGCGAGGAAAGCGCTGCGGAGATCGTTGAGCGTGGACATGGGGTCGCCGGACGCGGAAAGCGCGCGTCCATATAGAAATGGCCGCGCGCTTCGCCAAGCTGCGTTTGGTCCCGTGTGGGCGAGCGGGTCGTCGGAGAACGGGCGCCGGCCGCCTAGGTCTCGTCCTCGTCGGTCGGCCCGCCGACCAGGAGCTCCTCGACGATCACCCCGGCGTTGCCGCGCACGGCGCGTTCGATTTCGTCGGCCATGTCGGGGTTCGCCTTCAGGAACTCGCGCGCGTTGTCGCGGCCCTGGCCGATGCGCTCGCTGTTATAGGAGAACCAGGAGCCCGACTTTTCGACCACGCCGGCCTTGACGCCGAGGTCGATGATCTCGCCGAGCTTGGAGATGCCCTGGCCGTACATGATATCGAATTCGACCTCGCGGAACGGCGGCGCGACCTTGTTCTTGACCACCTTCACACGGGTGCTGTTGCCGACCACCTCGTCACGCGACTTGATCGAGCCGGTGCGGCGGATGTCGAGCCGGACCGAGGCGTAGAACTTCAGCGCATTGCCGCCGGTGGTCGTCTCGGGGCTGCCGTACATCACGCCGATCTTCATGCGGATCTGGTTGATGAAGATGACCAGCGTGCCGGACTTGGAGATCGACGCAGTGAGCTTCCTGAGCGCCTGGCTCATCAGCCGGGCCTGCAGGCCGGGCAGGCTGTCGCCCATCTCGCCCTCGATCTCGGCGCGCGGCGTGAGCGCGGCGACCGAGTCGATGACGATCACGTCGACCGCGCCGGAGCGCACCAGCGTGTCCGTGATCTCCAACGCCTGTTCGCCGGTGTCGGGTTGGGAGACCAGAAGGTCGTCGAGGTTCACGCCGAGCTTGTGGGCGTAGGATGGATCGAGTGCGTGTTCGGCGTCGACGAAAGCGGCGGTGCCGCCGTTCTTCTGCACCTCGGCCACCACGTGCAGGGCGAGCGTGGTCTTGCCAGAGCTTTCCGGCCCGAAGACCTCGACCACGCGGCCCTTGGGCAGGCCGCCGATGCCGAGCGCCAGATCCAGGCCCAGCGAGCCGGTCGAGATCGCCTCGATCTCGACGACCTTGCCCTTGTCGCCAAGCTTCATCACCGAGCCCTTGCCGAAGGCCCGATCGATCTGCGCCAGCGCCGCTTCGAGCGCCCTCTGCTTGTCCGCGTCGTCCCGTCCCACGAGTCGCAACACCGGTTGAGTCATCTCTAAGGCGTCCTTATCCCACGATTCTGCCACCGGAAAGGCGGCCGCCCACGCGAGCCAAGTCCCCTCCGACGGGCAGAGTACACGTTTTGTTCTCGGCCGCAATGTTCTTTTTTCGTCCCGATTGTGTACTTGACTGAACAGGGACAACATGTTGATTTTGCAGGCGTGACAGGTCGGCGAACAAATAGGCGAGGCGCAATCGGGCGCTAAGCCAACCCCTGAACGGAGTGCGCGGTCGGGTATCCCCTACATGGAGATACCTAGTTGGACGAACAGAACAGGAAGAAATCGGGCCGTGACTCAACTGTCAGGACCGATATTTTGCGCCCACGGCGAACCGAGGCGCGCGGCTATCTCATGATCGAATCCGCTGAGATTCAGAACTTCCGCGCTTTCAAGTTCACGCAGCTTAGCGGGCTGTCCCGCGTCAACGTTGTCGTTGGAGACAACGGAGTCGGAAAGACCGCGCTGTTGGAGGCCTTGTTCCTCGGCGCCGCTCCGAATCCTGACGTTGCCGTGCGCTTCCGCGTCTGGCGGGGCGCCGATGCGCCAGGTGCGACGGGGACCGCACAAGAGATTTCCGACGGCCTCTTTCAGGACCTCTTCTTCAACATGACGAAGGATGTCGTTCCAACTATTGATCTGCACGGAACGGCAAATGATTCACGGTCGCTGCGACTATACTATGACGCCAGCGAACCAACACTTCTGTCCCTCGTTGACCAATCCCAGCGCCAAAGCTCGGCATATACCCCGGTGACCTTTGAGTGGAAGGACGCCGAAGGACAGATAACCAAGCTGACGCCAAGAGTGCAGGCGGGCGGGTTGGCAATTCCCCCGATCACGCCACTGACCCACGATCCCGCGTTCATTGCGGCTCGCGCTGCGTTCCCGACGCTTCAGAATGCGAGGTGGTTTTCGGATTTCAGCAAGAGAGGGCGCGAGACAAAGTTCATTTCCGCGCTGCAAGCACAATTCGACTATTTAAAATCCCTGACGGTAGAGGTAGACCTTGGAAGTCCTGTATTGTTCGTCAAGGTGCCATGGTTAGACAGCAAGATGCCTATATATCTAGCTTCAGACGGCTTGAATAAGCTTATGACGCTGCTCCTTCATATAGCGCATTCGGAGCATACCGCAGTTTTCGTGGACGAAATTGAGAATGGGTTTCACTATGGGCGATATGGAAAGCTGTGGGAACAGCTGCTTAGCTTCGCCGAAGAATACGAGACACAGCTGTTTATCAGCACTCATAGCTGGGAGTTTTTGAAGGCTGGTGCGCCACTGATCGAGAAATTCCATGATGACTTCTCGTTAATTCAAGTCTTCCAAGAGAACGGCATAAGCGACGCGGTTGTGGTGCCCGGCAGGAGTGCGGGTGCCGCAATAGCCGCCGGAATAGACGTTCGACCAAGTCGCCGGAACGATGACTGACGCGCCGGCCGCTCTAGAGCACGAAGCCCTCGTTCTGTGCGAAGGGGCGGCCGACCAAAACTTTCTGCGCAAGCTGCTCGCAAATCGAGGAGGCTTCCCGCCCGTTGACTTCCTGCCGCACGATGCCTTCCACGGCCGAGATGGCTTCGGGCGCATGATCGCGACTGTGCGCCCCCTGGAAGCGTTCAGACGCATTAGGGGTGTCTTGATCGTCGCAGACAGCCACGATGATCCGGAGAAGACCTTCAAGCACGTGTACCGGCAACTCTGCGCGGTGCCCGATATTCCTCTCCCCGAGGGCTTGATCGATGTCGCATTCAATACGGACCACACCTTGGGAATAGGTATCATCACGTTGCCGGATGAAAAGACGCCTGGCTCTCTAGAATCGTTGCTAGCACGCGAGTTGGCAGATCCGAATCCGTGGATCGACGGCTGTGTCGATGCCTTCCTTTCTTGTGGCGAAGGAGATGCGCTCACTTGGCCGCCTGAGAAACTGGCGAAGGCGCGCTATCACAGCATGGTCGCCGCCCTGCACCGCAAGGACCCTAGCCGCGCGGCGTCCGCGACGTTTGACAAGAATCCGGTGATCCCTATCGCTGGGCATGCGTTCGACGGCGTTGAACAGCGCCTTCGGGCATTCTTTGCTGCGATAGGGTTGGCCCCATGAAGGACGCGAACGAACAACACTCGGAGGCAGAGACCGCGCGGCGTCTCGACCGTGCACTCCGGCGCGCGCTCAAGACGCCTCCGGAGCCGCACACGCCTAAGCCGAAGGATGGCGCTTCTGGCGGCGGTAAGCCGCCTTCAACGCGCGCAGCTGCTTCCGGGTGAGCCGCCGCTTAGGCGGCTTTGAGCCCCGCAGGACACCCATACATCAGGCGCTTGCCCTTGGCGCCACGAATGGCCCGTGTCGTCCGCTCAGCGTCATCCACGCCCAGCGCGACGCGGTTGCTGTAGCGAAAATCGAACTCTGCAAGATAGCGCTGAAGGTGTTGCTCGCCGCAATGCTGATAGATGCCGATCATCCCGCGCTTGAAGATGCTGAAAAAGCCTTCAACCGTGTTCGTCGTTACTTCGCCCCGCGCGTATTCCTCCTTGGAGTGGTTGACGCGTTCATGCGAGCCAAACGAGCGGCCGGGGACGCGGTAGTGGTGCGCCTCATCGGTCATGAGCCGGGTCGGCTGGACGATGTTCTCGAACAGCACCTTGCGGATGGTCTTGGCGTCGATCTGCTCGACCTTGAACGACCGCGCGCGACCGCCTCGCTCGACCAGGGAGATGACCTTGCGCTTGGTCGTCGTGCCACGCCGCTTCTGCCAGCCGCGACCGTTCACGAACACATCTTCGGCGGGACCAATGAACGTCTCATCGGCCTCAACGATCTTGCCGTGGCCGCCTAGCGGCTCGTCGCCCTCGTCGGTCATGGCTTCGCGGATACGATGCTCCATGAACCACGCAGACTTGTAGGTGATGTTCAGCGTGCGGTGCAGCTGGTGCGCCGAGAAGCCCTTCTTGCTTGAGGCGAACAGCCGGAAGCCAAGCATCCACTTGTGCAGCGGAATGTGAGAGCGCTCGAAGATCGAGCCGACGCGCACGGTGAACTTCTTCCGGCACGCGCCGCAGTGGTACCAGCCCGGACCCATGCTCTCGCCGCCGAGCGACTTTACGCGTTCCTGCCCGTTGCAGAACGGGCAGACGGGACCGTTGGGCCACTGGATGGCCTCTAGGTGCGTCCGGGCCGCGTCTTCGTCGTGATAGACCGGATGGGATAGCTCGATTGGCGTCTGCATTCCCGAACCTCTTGAACAGGTTCAGACTCTACCCCTAGCGGCTCGTTCAGTCAAGTATATATGTGCCTTTTTCGTTCGCGCCCTCAGCCGCGCAGCGGCCGGTGAATCGGCGCGCCGACCACCGCGTCGCCGGCGAGGAAGAGCTCCAGCTGGTCGCCGTTCGCGAGGTTGTCCAACGCGTCCATGAGCGCCGTGCCGCGGTCGCCCATGAGGCGCACCAGCAGCGCCCAGATGGGGTAGCGGTGGCTGACGGCGACGATCGTCGCCGCGCCGGCGTCGATGCGCTCGGCGAGAGCGGCCAGGACCATCTCGCCGACGACGGGCAGCGTGGCCGGGTCGTCGAGGTCGAGGGCGCGGGCGGCCCAGGTCTCGCCGGCGCTGAGACGCACGTCGGCGATCGGCGCCGCGCCGATCGCCGCGCCGATGGCCGCCGCGGTATCGACGGCGCGATCGAGGGGGCTGGTCAGCAGCGCAGCGCCGCGCGCGTCGAAGCCGGCGAAGGCCCGGCCGGCCGCCGCCGCCTGCGCGCGCCCACGCCTGCTCAGGGGCGAATTCTGGCCGCCGTCGAGCCCGCCGCCGCGGTTGGACTCCGACTCAGCGTGGCGGACGAGGATGACGCGAGCCATCGCCGGAGCTTAGCGGCGGCGGCGCGCAAGCGTCGAGGCCAAGCTAGGCGATTGGCGCCCGCACCGCGACTGGCTAGGGTTGCGGCGCTGCAACATTCTAGGGGGACGCTATCGTGCGTAAGGGTTTGCTTTTCGTCGGCCTGGCGCTGACGCTGGCCGGCTGCATGAACGCCGCGGACACCAAGAAGGCGGACGACGCGACGGACGCCTTCTATCGCCAAGTGGCGGCCAAGCAGTACCAGGCGATCTACGATGGCGCGTCCACCGATCTGAGGGCCGCTATCCCCTCCGACACCTTCGTGGGCATGATGCAGCAGATCGATCAGGTCATGGGCGCCTGCGGCGCGCCAAAGAAGCGCGCCTCGCTCAACGTCAGCATCAACAACGGGGTCACGACGCGCAGCCAGGGGTACACCCGCACCTGTACCGGCGGCGAGTTGAACGAGCGGGTGACGATCGTCATCCGGAACGGCGAGGCGAAGCTGGCGGGCTACCACTTCGGCCCCGACGCCGACTCCGGCAGCGGGAACGAATGACAGCGACGGCGCTCGTCACCGGCGCCGGCAGCGGGATCGGGCGCGCGGTCGCGGTGGCGCTCGCCGGCCAGGGCTGGCGCCTGGCGCTGGCCGGACGGCGGCTCGAAGCGCTGCAGGAGACCGCCGCTCTGATCGGGCGGCCGGACGACGTCATGGTTTCACCCACCGACGTGGGCGACGAGGGGCAGGTGGACGCGCTCTTCGCGGCCATCCAGGTGCTGTTCGGGCGGCTGGACCTGCTGTTCAACAACGCCGGAACCGGCGCGCCGCCACAGCCGATCGACGAACTGCCGGTGGCGCAGTGGAACCGGGTGGTGGCGGCGAACCTGACCGGCGCCTTCCTCTGCGCGCGGGGCGCCTTCCGGATGATGCGGGCGCAGGATCCGCGCGGCGGACGGATCATCAACAACGGCTCGATCTCGGCGCACGCGCCCCGCCTCTATTCGGCGCCCTACACGGCGACAAAGCACGCCGTCACCGGGCTCACCAAGTCGCTGGCGCTGGATGGGCGCGGCTTCGACATCGCCTGCGGCCAGATCGACATCGGCAACGCCGAAACGCCGCTCACCGCGCGCATGGCCCAAGGCGCGCTGCAGGCCGACGGGAGCTTGCGCCCCGAGCCGGTGATGGACGTGAGCCACGTGGCCGACGCCGTTCTCTACATGGCCGGCCTGCCGCTGAACGCGAACGTGCTCTTCATGACCGTAATGGCCAACCAGATGCCCTTCGTCGGGCGGGGCTAAGCGCCGCTTCTCGCGCCTACGAGAACGCCATCCCTTCCATTCCGCTTTCGCGCCACTCGCGGATGAGGTCGAAGAAGCGCACGGGCCCCGGGCCGTAGAGGTTGTCGAACAGCCCCTCGCCGGCGCCGGCCTTGCCTTCGCCGTTGTAGTAGCCGGGCGTGCAGGCCTCGCGGAAGGCGAGGTTCGAACGGGCGGTTTCGCGCACCTCCTTCACCCAGGCGGCCTCGGCCTCGGCGGTCGGTTCGACGCGGGTCGCCTGGCGAAGGTTGGCCTCGGAGACCACGGCGGCGATGTGGCGCGCCTGCTCGCCGAGCAGGTGGGGGAAGTTGGGGGTCAGCGTCGACTGGTTCACGCCCATGTGGAAGCAGTTGGGGAAGCCGTGGCTCATGAAGCCATGCAGGGTCTTTGCGCCCCCATGCCAGTGGTCGGTGAGCGTCGCGCCGCCCTCGCCCGTCACCTCGAATCCGGCGCGGCGGGTGTAGTCGGTGCCGACCTCGAAGCCGGTGGCGAAGATGATGCAGTCGACCTCGTACTCGACGCCGTCGACCACGAGCCCGCGCTCGGTGACCCGCTCGACGCCCCGCCCGCCGGTATCGACCAGCGTAACGTTTGGGCGGTTGAAGGTCGGCAGGTAGTCGTCGTTGAAGGTCGGCCGTTTGCAGAACTGGCGATACCAGGGCTTGAGCGCCTCGGCCGTCGCATCGTCGCCGACGGTCCGCTCAACGCGATCGCGGATCGCGTTCATCTTCCTGAAGTCGGCGAGCTCCATCTCGCGGGCGACGTCGTCCATCGTCATCGGCTTGTCGCGCTTGACCGCGGCGACGGAGAGGAGGCTGCGGATAATGTCGGTCCAGCCGTCGGCGACCAGGTCCTCGTCCTGCATGCCGCCGGAAACGAGGATGTTGAAGTTCTCCATCCGCGCCTTCTGCCAGCCGGGCCGAAGGGACGCGGCCCAGTCGGGATCGGTGGGCCGGTTGCCGCGCAAATCCACCGACGAAGGCGTGCGCTGGAAGACGTAGAGCTGCTTGGCGTGGCGGCCGAGGTGCGGGACGCACTGGATGGCGGTCGCGCCCGTGCCGATGATGGCCACGCGCTTGTCGGCGAGCTTTGTCAGGCCGCCTTCGGAATCGCCGCCGGTGTAGCCGTAGTCCCAGCGGCTGGTGTGGAAGCTGTGGCCCTTGAAGGCGTCGAGGCCGGGGATGCCCGGCAGCTTCGGCCGGTTCAGAGGCCCGTTCGACATGACAACGTGGCGCCCCCTGATCTGGTCCTCGCGGCTCGTCTCGACCAGCCAGCGGTTCTCGTCCGCGAGCCAGGTCAGCGCCCTGATCTCGGTCTGGAAGAGCGCGTCCTTGTAGAGGTCGAAGTGCTCCCCGATCCGTCTCGAATGTTCGCGGATCTCCTTGGCGTAGCTGTACTTTTCCTTGGGGACGTAGCCCGTCTCTTCCAGGAGCGGCAGGTAGATGTAGCTTTCGATGTCGCACTGGGCGCCGGGGTAGCGGTTCCAGTACCAGGTGCCGCCGAAGTCGCCGCCCTTTTCGACGATGCGGATCTTGTCGACGCCGGACTCGCGCAGCCGGGCGGCCGCCATCAGCCCGCCGAAGCCGCCGCCGATGACGAGCGCGTCGACCTCGTCCGTGATCGGCGCGCGGGTAAAGCCCGGCTCGACATAGGGGTCGTCGATGTAGTGGGTGAAGTCGCCTTTGACCTCGACCCACTGCTCGTTGGCGTCGGCGCGCAGGCGCTTGTCGCGTTCCTGGCGGTACTTCTCCCGCAGCGCGTCGGGGTCGAAGCCGAGGGGTTCGGCGTCGCGCGCGGGCTCGAGCGTGTCCAGGCTCATGACGGTCTCCGGCCGGGTGGGGTCTCGGCGAAGTGAACGTCATTCACATGCCACGCGCAAGCCCGCGCGCAGGCGTTCCGGAAGGACCGGACGCCTAGCCAAGCACGCCGCAGGCGATGCGCGCGCCGCCGCCGCCAAGCGGCTGCGGATCGTCGGAGTAGTTGTCGCCCCCGGCGTGGATGACGAGCGCGTGGCCGCGGAAGGCCTGGATGTCGCGCACCCGCGGCGCGATCAGGGTCGCGTGCGCCGACCCGTCGGCGCCCACCGTCAGCACCGGCAGGTCGCCCAGGTGGCCGAAGCCCATCGGGCCCATGTGAGCGCCGTTGTGCTCGGGATCAAAGTGCGACCCGGCGGCGCCGGCGGGACCGACGACGCCATTGATCGGGCCGGGCGCGCACGAGCCGTTCACGTGCACGTGGAACCCATGCTGCCCCGGCGGCAGACCGTGCAGATCGACGACGATGCGTGCGCCGTCGTAGTTGGCGTCGATAGTCACCGTGCCGACCGGCGCGCCCGGGCCATCCGGCGTGGCGAGCGCCATGTCGGCGCGCAGAGCCTTGGCGAGCGCCGTGGGCCCGAGGGCGATCGCGACGATGCCGACCCAACTGGCGAGAAATTGGCGATAAGTCATGGCTGATTCAGCCTCCCGATGCGTATGGCGGAGGCTTCGGCCGCTCGTGGACGCCGCGCAATGCCGCGAGGCGGCGTTGGCGCGAAAATCGGCGTTCGATCAGGAATCCATCAGGCCTTCACGAGCCGCGGCGCCGGGATGGCGGGTGTCGCTCTCGATCACGAACAGCGGCCGGCCCTTCACCTCGATCAGCACCTTGCCGAGATATTCGCCGATGACGCCCAGGAAGATCAGCTGCGCCGCGCCGATCATCGAGACCAGCACCGCCAGCGTGGGGTAGCCCGGCGGGCTGACGCCCCAGTAGACCTTCTCGAACACCGTCCAGAGGCCGTAGCCGCCCGAGAAGATCGCCAGCGCCACGCCGGCCCAGACAGCAAGGCGCAGCGGCGCGACCGAAAACGACGTCACGCCCTCGACCGCGAGCAGGCCGAGCTTGAACGGCGAATAGTGGGTGGTCCCCGCCTGCCGGGCGGGCGGGATGAAGGCGACACCCTTCTGGCGAAAACCGATCCAGCTGTAGAGGCCCTTCATCAGCCGCTGGCGTTCGCCCAACGAGCGGAGCGCCTCGTACGCGCGGCGGGTCAGCAGTCGGAAGTCGCCGGCGTCGGCGGGGACTGGCACCTCTCCGGTCGCATTCATCACCCCGTAGAAGGCGCGGCGGGCGAGCCTGGTCGACCAGGACAGCGGGCGATCCGCCGACTGGTAGGCGTAGACCACATCGAACCCCTCGGCGAGCCAGCCGGACAGGAAGGCGTCGATCAGTTCGACCGGGTGCTGCAGGTCGGAGTCCATCAACACCACAGCGTCGGCCTCGGCGGCGGCGAGGGCGGCGGTCAGCGCGACCTCCTTGCCGAAGTTGCGGCTGAGGCGGAGCAGGCGCAGGTCGAAGGCCAGCGTCCGCGCGGCCGCGAGTTCGCTCAGCAGCTCCGCGCCCCCGTCGCTGGAGCCGTCGTCGACGAAGATGGCGTCGATGGCGAGGTTCCACTTCGCCCCGGCCGCGCGCACGAAGGCGTCCAGCGCCGCGACGAGGGCGGGGATCGTCTCCACCTCGTCGAAGAAGGGGATGCAGAGGCTCAAGCTGCGCTGCTGCGGCGTCTCGCCGAGCGGAACGAGCGCGGGTCTGGCGGCGGGTTGCGGCATGGGCGCGGAAGCTAGCAGAGACGGCGGAAGCCCGCGACACGGCCGTTTCAGCCTGCTTTGACCGCCGCATCGAGGACATGGGCGACGTCGCCGTCGGGGTCGACGCCCAGCACGTGGCGGCTGTGCCAGAGGGCGTAGAAGAGCAGCGTCCAGGCCGGCTGCCCGCGGCGCTCGGCGCTCACGATGGCGGCGCGGACGGCGTCGGCAGGCAGAAACGCCGCCACGCCCGGTTGGCGCGCCACCAGGTCGGCGATGCGGTCGGCCCGGGCCGCGATCCAGCGCCCGACGGGCGGATTGAAGCCCTGTTTGCGCGCGAAGGGCTCGGCGGCCGGACAGTTTCGCGCCAGCCACGCGCGCAGCAGCCATTTGCCGAGCCCCCCGCGAATCTTGGCGCGGTCGGGCAGCGAAAAGGCGAAGTCGGCCACGACCGGATCGAGGAACGGCGTGCGCCCCTCGAGGCTGTGGGCCATCAGGCAGCGGTCGAGCTTGGCGAGCAGATCGTTGGGCAGCCATTCGGCGCAGTCGGCGGCCTGCAGGCGCTCAATGGTCGTGCGGCCGCCGCCGGCGAGCGCCGCTTCCGCCCACGCCAGGCCGTCGCGCCAGCCTCTCAGCGCCGGCGCGTCGGCGAGGGCGCCTCTGAACGTTCCGCGCGTGCGGGTGCGGCCGGCGAGCGCGCCGAGGAGCCCGGCCCGGCGATAGCGGCCGTAGCCGCCGAACATCTCATCGCCCCCCTCCCCGCTCAGGACCACCGTCATCCGGCCCTTCGCCGCGCGCGCCAACATCCAGGTCGGGATCGCCGCGGCGTCTGCGGTCGGGTCGTCCAGGCAGGCGGCGACCTGTGGCGCGACGGCCCAGAAATCGGCCTCCGTCACCTCGAGGATCTCGTGCTCGGCGCCGACCGAACGGGCGACGCGGGCGGCGAGCGCCGTCTCATCCGTCCCGCCGCTCTCGGCGAAGCCGGCGGTCATCGCCATGATCGGCTGGTCTGTCAGCCGCGCCATCAGCGACGCGAGCACGGCAGAGTCGATCCCGCCGGACAGGAAAAGCCCATAGGGCACATCAGCGCGCAGATGGTGGGCGACCGTGTCGAGGAGGACGCCGTCGAGCGCCCTCACGAGCCCCTCGTCGTCAGCGGCCGCGCGGGTCGGCCGGGGCAAGGCGGCGCGTCGGCGGCGGGCGACGACAACGCCGTCTTCGATCTCGAGGAGCTCGCCCGGGAGCACACGCTCGATGTCGGCGAAAATCGTCTCGCGTCCGGTGGTGAACTTCAGTTGCGCCAGCTCGGCGCGCGGGGCGTCGCGCAGCCTCCGGCTGGCGAGGCCGGCGGCGATCAGCGCCTGCGGTTCGGACGCGAAGGCGAGACCGTCTGGCGTCTGTGCGAGGTAGAGCGGCTTGATGCCGAACGGGTCGCGGGCGAGCACCACGCGGCCGGCGTCCTCGTCGTGGATGGCGAGCGCGTACATGCCACGCAGGCGCTCGGCGAAGTCCGCGCCCTCGCGCGCGTAGAGAAGAAGCGCGGACTCGCAGTCCGAGCCTGTCCGGTAGGGCGCTGCCGGGTCCGCGGCGCGGACCTCCGGGTCGTTGTAGATCTCGGCGTTGGCGACGAGAACCGAACCGCCGGGCTCGACCAGGGGCTGGTCGCCGGTCACCAGATCGACGATGGCCAGGCGCGCGTTGAGCATCCCGACCTGGCCCGAAACGTGCGTCCCCACGCCGTCCGGACCCCGGTGCGCCATCGCCGCGGCCAAGCGCTCCAAAACCGCGCGATCGACGGAACGGCCGGAGCGCATCACCACCCCCGCTATGCCGCACACCGGCTTACAAACCTTTGATCGAATGAACGAAAGACGCTCTCGCCAAGCCGTGTTCGAAGAAAATGCTCAAGCTTTAACGAGTCCCCAACCGCGTTTGCGTAGGCTGCCTGCGGGCAACAGCTAAAGAGCCGAAATGATGGGGCTGAACAAGAACTCTCGCCACGAGCGTGGCCGCTCGCGTGCACTCGCCCGCGTGACGAGCTTCGTGCGGCGCTTCGCGGGCGACCGCAGCGCCAACGTGCTGATCATGTTTGGCCTGACGCTGCCGATCCTGCTGGCCATCGCGGGCGCCGGCATCGACTTCGGCTACGCCGAGGACGCCAAGGTGCAGTTGCAGGACGCCTCCGACGCGGCGAGCCTCGCCGTCAGCGCCGAGGTTGCGAAGAACCCCAACGACACAGTGCAGACGCTGCAGACGCTGGCGCAGAACGTCCTGACCGCCAACTATACGCAGACTGGCGGCACCGCGCCGACGATCAACGACTTCCACGTCTGCGCCCCGGTGCAGAACGACTGCACGGATGGCGCGACCACGCTGGCCAACAACACCGTGCTCGTGAGCGCCACGGCGACCGCGCCCTGCCTCCCCCTCCCGATCCCGACCACGGTCTGCCAAGGGAGCCCTCCAGGGCAGGTGGTCAACGCTTCGACCAACACGGTTGTGGGCTTTGGAGCGACGCTGCAGATCAACGTCGCAATGGACTCGTCGGCCTCCATGATTGTCGGCGCGACACCGGGCGACGTGACCACCATTTCAAACTGGGTCAGCAACAACTGGAGCCTGGTCAAGCCGGGCGACCCCGCGCCCTACACCGGGAAAGACAACCCGCCCTGCGCCTTCGCCTGCCATGACGTCGACAGCTCGACCACGCCCGCCGACATCGCCCTTGGCCTCACCCACGCCCACAGCGCCGGCGCCACGACACGCTTCGACGTGATGATCGCGGCCGCCAACCAGCTGATCACCCATGTGCAGAGCCTGTCCACCAGTTCCTCCCAGCTGGCCAAAAATACCTACGTTTTCAACATCTACTCGTTCGACACCGCGGTTCACAAGTACGGCTCGACGAACATGAGCTACGCCTCGGCGACCAACGCGGTCGCTTCGGTGGCGCCCGGCCTGGACACCTACATCAACAATGCGATGAGCACGTTCGCGGGAAGCGGCGGGAACGCCATCGGCCCGAACGGAAACGGCACGTCAACCAGCTCACCGCTCAAGTTCATGATTCTGGTGACCGACGGATTGCAGTCCGACCGTAACCTGAATTGGCAGAACTGCACGCACTGGGGGATGGACAATTGGGGCTTCGCCAGCTCCTGCCTCGCTGGCGGCTTCGATGTGCCGATGAGCACGGCCAGTTGCACGACGCTCAAGAACGAGGGGGTCGTCCTTGCGGTCCTGGAAACGCCGTATGTGCCGCTCACCGGGCAGGATCCGCACAACACGCCGTACGAGGGCACCGTGCGCCACGTCATTTATCCGGGCGGGCCGAACGGCGGCAACCCTGTCAGCGTGGTGAGCCAGGCGCTGCAAAACTGTGCGACGACGGGCTACTACTTCCAGGCGGTCAACTCGTCTGACATCGCCACCGGCTTCCTGCAGCTGACCGACAAGTTCGTTCAACAGCACTCTTACATCTCGAAGTAGGAAGGCCCCTCCGCGGCTCGAACCAGGCGCGCCGGCGCGCCCGGAACTGGGGGGTCGCGGGGCCGCCCCGCTTGCGATCCGGACCAACCTGGGTCAGCCCGGCGGCGGAGGCCTCGCCGGCGGCGTCCGGCCGGGGAGCTCAAGCGCCATGTCTCGCCGTCGGCGCTGGGACGCGTCGCGGGGCGAGCGCGTCGGCGCGGCGATGCCGTTCGTCTCTTAGGACGGCTCGCTGCAACCACATTCCGAACAGAGGCCAGCGCGCGCGGACCCGGATGAACCCCGGCGATCTCGCGCTGGTTGAGACGGCCTCGCGCGGCCGCTCGAGATTCGGCCGGACGTGATCAACCTGTGCGACAGCGTCCCTGCCCTCGGACGGCGTCTCGCTGGGTCGGTGTCTTCGCGCCTCAGTTCGGCCTCAGCGCGGACCTTTGTTGGCGTCAGCATATATGTCTGACGCGCAACACGCTGTCGACGGAGTCTTCAGTTAATTCATGTATACACTGAACTCATAGTAACAATGTTTGAAAATGATCGATTTACTGTGCGCTTTACTTTGCTTTAACGGCGCCGCGACATCCTGACGCACGTTTTGTGGGCGGGGGCTCGCGTCGGCTTGATCCGAACGTGGCGACGCTTTCACGCCGGTTCTGGAGACACTGACGCTATGCGCAATTTCCTGACGCGCCTCGTGCGCGACGAGTCTGGGGCCACCGCGATCGAGTACGGTTTGATCGTGGCGCTCATCGCCGTGGTCATCATCGGCGCGGTCACGTTGGTCGGCGCCAACATGAGCACGTCGTTCAACACCATCGCCTCGAACGTCTAGGTCCGTCTGATCGGGCGCCGTCCGCCGCGGGCGGCGGCGCCCGTTAGCATCTCTGCAAACGCCCGCGCGATCTCGCCGACCGCGCGGTTTTTATAGGCGTAGACGCCGTCCGCCGGCTCGGCGTGGACGAGCATGGTGGCGTTGGCCTCGAAGACCAGCACGGCGCCGTTGGCGGTCAGACCGAAGTCCACGCCGGCGTAATCGAGATCGACGGCCGCGCCGATCGCGGCGACCGCCGCCCAGGCGTTCGCGCCGACGGCGGCGACTGGATCGGCCAGAAAGCGGGCTTCCTCGGCGCGCCGGTCGGCGTCCCCGTCCATCTCGGCGGAGCCGTGGTGCACGAGCCAGCGGGGCGAGATCGCCAGGTGGTACGGCATCGGCGCACGGTCGACGAACACGACCCGGTACTTGCGATAGAAGCCGTCGGTCGAACGATAGTCCACGAACGCGGTGACATAGACGTCCCCCTCCGGCCTGAACCGCGCCAGAGCCTTTTGCGTGCGCGCCAGCCTCAACCCCTTGCCGCCATGCGAACCGATGGGCCGCACCAGCACCGGCGCGGCGAGGCCCGCCGCAGCCGTCGCGCGGGCGAGGCCGTCGCTGGCGATGTCGGCGGCGTCCAGTCGCGCGGTCGGTGGAACGATCACGCCATCGAGGCCGGCCAGCAGGATCGGCAACCGATCGCGCCGGGTGCGTGCGACCCGCTCCGGCCGGTTCAGGACGGCTGTCGAACAGCCCGCCAGAAACCGGCTGAGCGGCGCCGCGCCCGGCCCGGCCAGGTCGGGATCGCCAATGGCGTTGAACACCACGTCGAACGGGGGCAGGGCGGCGATCTGGGCCTCATCGGCGTATTCGACGATCCAGCGCAGGCGGCTGAACCGGTCCGCCGGCATGAGGTCGCGCAACGGCACGTTCCCCGCCTCGGCCGTGGTCGGCATGAGAACCACCAGGGGCGATCCGGCGGCGGGCTCGAAGATCAGGTTGCGGCCGGCAAAGGCCCGGTCGCGGTGCGCCTTGGCTTCGGCCGCGCGGCCGCGCTCGGCGAGCAGCGAGGCGAGGTTCAGGTGCGCGGCGGCGATTTCGGGATTGAGCGCCAGCGCCTGGGTCGAGCAGCGCTCGGCGTCGGCTACGCGCCCGGCGCGAAGGTAGACAGAGCCAAGGCTGGCGTGGGCTTCGGCCAGCTCGGAATCGAGGGCGATGGCGATCCTGAGGTGCGCCTCGGCGTCGGCGGCGCGCCCGCATGCGGCGTAAGCGTTGGCGAGATCGAGGTGGATGGAGGCGCGGCCCGGCGCGATCTCGACCGCCCGCTCCAGCGCCAGGACGGCCGCGTCGGCGCGGCTGAGGGCGAGGAGCGCCGCGCCGAGGGCGAACCAGCCCTCGACCACGCCGTCGTCCAGACTGGCCGCAGCATCGGCGTGGCCAAGCGCCTCCTCCGCCCGGCCGGCCTCGAGCAGCAAGAGCGCCAGCGCCGCGTGGGCGCCGGCGACATCGGGCGCGAGCGCGACGGCAGCGCGGTAGGCGTCGATCGCGGCGGCGAGATCGCCTTGCGCTCGCTTGGCGGCGCCGAGGGCGGTACGGGCGGACGGATCGTCGCGGAAGCGGGCGACGGCCGACAGCGCCGCTTCGACCGCGCCGGCGGCGTCGCCGCCCTCGCGCAGCGCGTTGGCCAAGCCGACGGCCGCGTCGGCGCGCTCCGGAGCGAGCGCGCAGGCCCGACGGTAGCCGGCCGCCGCCGCCGCGTGTTCGCCGCGCCAGTGGAAGAGGTGCGCCAGCGTGACCTGCGCCTCGGCGTGCTCGGGCCTCAGCGCCACGACCTGCTCGAACAAGACCTGCGCCCGATCGACTCGGCCGGCCTCGAAATGCAGCAACGCATAGAGATAGAGCGCTGTCGGTTCGCGTGGATCGGCGTCCAGCGCGCGACGATAGAGCGCTTCGGCCCGGCCGCCGTCGCCGGCGCGCTGCGCCTCGAGCGCTTCGGCCAAGAGCGGACTTAGCGTCGGCAAGGGTCAGCCGCCCGCGCGCCCGCCCAACTCACCGTCGAGGCCCGTTGCGTCACGCGGGCCGGACGTGGGTAGATTCTGCCCGGTGCGCCGTTGGCCATCGCAACCGCGCCTTCCACAACGAATTGAGTAGAAGTCATGGAATTATTGTGGATTTCCATGATCTTGACTCCAGGTGAAGGCCGGCGTCGGCCGCGAATGCGCGAGCGTTCGAACCGGCCCCGGCCGCGAGCGGTGCAAGCCGCGCGCCCGCCGCCTGGCGGCGCGGGCGGACCGGACCCAGCGGTCGCCCGTTGACGGCGCTGGCGAACTCGACGTAGCGACGGCGCTGAAATGTCGTCGCGCGGGCGGAAAACCTGCGCCAGGAGCGTGCATGGCCCAACCCGCGGTCGAGCGTGACGCCGAGGTCGCCGCGGTGCGGCCGGCCAATGCACCGCTCGAGCTGACCATCCTCATGCCTTGCCTGAACGAGGCCGAGACGATCGCGACATGCGTGGCGAAGGCGAAGGGCTACCTGGCGCGGAGCGGCGTCGAGGGTGAGGTGCTGGTCGCGGACAACGGCTCGACCGACGGTTCGCAGGCGCTGGCCGTGTCCGCCGGCGCCCGCGTGGTCGCCGTGCCCGAGAAGGGCTACGGCGCGGCGCTGATGGGCGGCGTGCGCGCCGCGCACGGCCGCTTCGTCATCATGGGCGATGCCGACGACAGCTACGACTTCGAGAACCTCGACGGTATGGTCGACCACCTGCGCGATGGCGCGGATCTGGTGATGGGCAACCGGTTCAAGGGCGGCATCGCCCCCGGCGCCATGCCCTTCCTGCACCGCTACCTGGGAAACCCGGTGCTCTCCTTCATCGGCCGGCTGTTCTTCGCCATTCCGGTCGGCGACTTCCACTGCGGCCTGCGCGGCTTCTCGCGCGAGGCGATCCTGCAACTCGGCCTGAACAGCCCCGGGATGGAGTTCGCCAGCGAAATGGTGGTGAAAGCCTCGCTGCGCGGCCTCCGCATCGAAGAAACCCCGACGACGCTGAGCCCCGACGGACGCTCGCGCCCGCCGCACCTGAAGACCTGGCGCGACGGCTGGCGACACCTGCGTTTTCTTTTGCTGCACAGCCCGCGGTTCCTGTTCATCTACCCGGGGCTGGCGCTCATCGTCGCCGGGCTGGCCGGCTCGGCGCTGTTGGCGCGCGGCGCGGTGCGGGTGGGCCCGACGATCGAGCTCGACATCCACTCCCTCGTCGTCGCCTGCTTCGCCGTCCTGATCGGCGTGCAGCTCCTGATGTTCGGCGCGCTCGCCCGTCGCTACCAGACGCTCGAGGGCGTTCTGCCGCCAGCGGCCCGCTTCCAGCGGTTCCTGCTCGGCCTGGATCTCGAAACGATGCTGCGCGCGTCGCTGGTCATCTTCCTGGCCGGCGTCGGCGGGACCGGGTGGGCCGTCGCCCACTGGGCCGGATCCGGCTTCGGCCCCATCCACTACAACGGGGTGATGCGCGTGCTGGTGATGTCGCTGACCGCCGTCGCGGTGGCGATCCAGCTGGCGGCGACGGGTTTCCTGGCGTCGGTGTTCGCGCTTAGGCGTTGAGCCCGTGATCAGGCTCTTCAAGCGTTGGCTGGCGCCGGCCCTGCCCATCCTGGCGGGAACGCTCATGATGCTGGCCGTCGTGCTCGCCAACGGCCGGCCGGCGGTGTTCACCGACACGGACGACTATTTCGTCCAGGGCCGCTCTTTCTCGATGGCCGTCGCCTACGCCCTCGGCGTCAAACGCCCGCCGCCGGCGCCGACCGACCCGGACGCGATCGCCGACGCCCAGCAGCAGGCCAACGAAGCGCACATGACGCGCACCGAAATCGGCGCGCGGTCGGCCTATTACGGCGCCTTCCTCTACCTGACGCAGCGGCTGGGCACGATCTGGCTCACCACCATCGTGCAGGCGCTGGCGGGGGCCTGGCTGATCCAGCTCCTGTGGCGCAGGACCTGCCCGCGCGCACCGCCGTGGACGGCATACGCGACGCAAGCCCTCGTCGCGCTCGGCTCGACGCTGCCGTTCTTCGCCGGCTTCACCATGCCCGACGTCTTCGCCGGCTACGCGGCCGTGGCGGCGATTCTGCTGCTGGTGTTCTGGGAGCGCCTTTCCGTCGCCAACCGCATTGCGATCGCGGCGGTGCTCATCTTCTCGATGTCGACCCACACCTCGCACCTGCTCAACACCGTCGGCGCGGCCGGGCTGGCGGTGGTCGGCTTCCTGGTCATGCGCGCGCCGCGCGAGCGGGCTTCGGTCGCCGTGTTCGCCATCATCGGCGCGGTCCTCGCCACGCTGGCGCTGAACGCCGGCTACAGGAGCTACGTCGAGAGCCGCTACGGCGACGCCCTCCGGCGACCGCCCTTCCTGGCCATGCGGGTCATCGCAGACGGCCCCGGCCGCGAATACCTGCGCGCCAAGTGCGGCCATGGCGCCAACTGGACCCTCTGTCAGTTCAAGGATCTGCCGAACGTCGACTCGCAGGACATGCTCTGGTCGGACGACCGCTCGAAGGGGATCTTCAACGTCACCACCTACGAGAACCGGCTGAAAATGGAGGAGGAGGAGACCGCCTTCGTCATCCAGGCGGTGGCCTACGATCCTGGCCGCCAGGTCATCGCGTCGCTGCGCAACTGGGGCGACCAGCTCCGGATGGTCTATCTCGACGACCCGCTTCGCAACCCGCACTACTACCTGACCAACGACTACTGGAGCACGACCAGCCTGCCCTGGCTGATCGACCACGTGGCCGACTGCGGGCGCGACAACTGGGGGTGCGGCGCGCGGTTGACGATGGACGGCTCCATCTGGCTGCACTCGGCGCTGTTCATCGCCAGCCTGCTGCTCATCGCGCTCAGGCTCTCGCTGAAGGACATCCGGCAGGGCCTCCGCGAGCGAACGCTTCTGAACTGGAACGACGAGCGAGCCCGGCTGCTCTTCGTGCTCACGCTCCTGCTCGCCACCGTGCTGATCAACGGCTTCGTCTGCGGCGCGCTGTCAGGACCCTTCGCCCGCTATCAGGCGCGCATCACCTGGCTCGCCATGCTGGGCGCGGCGGTCGGGTTGGCGCAGGTCGTCCCGGCCTGGGCGAGCCTGCCGATCCTCTATCGCTTCGGCCGCATCCATCCGCTGGTGGTCGCCGCCGAGCGGCGTTTCGACTTCGCCTTCATCCGTTTTGGGCTGGTCGGAACGGCCGGCTTTCTGGTCCACGCGGCGGTGCTGCACCTGATGGTCGATTTCGTCGGACTGAACCCCTACCTCGGCTGGCCCTGCGGCTTCGCCGTCGCGGTGACGACGACCTTCCTCTTGAACCGCGCTTTCACCTTCAAGGCGCCCAGCCACCACACGAGCTGGCGGCTCGCCCTCATCTATCTGGGCGTCCAGAGCGCCGGCGCTGCGGCGAACTTCGCCACCTACGCGGCGGCGCTGGCGGTTGCGCCCATCTTGCGGCACGCGCTCTTCGTGCCGCTGGCGTTCGGCTCTATCGCCGGCCTCTGCCTGACGTTCCTGGGCTCCAAGCACCTCGCCTTCCGGCCGGCGAACGTCGTCGAGGCGCCGGCGCCTTAGGCCGAGCGCGTCACGGCGAAGTCTGCCAACTCCTCGAGCGCGGTGCGCCACTCGCTTTCGGCGAACCCGCCGAGCGCGCGCTTGGCCGCGCAGGCGTAGTCGGCGGCGAGGTCGAGGGTGGTCTCCAGGGCGCCGACGCCGACGATGAGTTCGCGGGCGCGGCGGAAGTCGGCCTCGGTCTGCTCGCGGCGGCCGATCGCGCGCTCCCAGAACGCCGCCTCGCGCGGGCCGGACCGGGCGATGGCGAGCAGCAGCGGCAGCGTCGCCTTGCCTTCACGGAAGTCGTCGCCGGCATCCTTGCCCAGCGTTTCGGCCACGCCCGAATAGTCGAGCGCATCGTCGGCGAGCTGGAAAGCAAGCCCGAGATTAAGGCCGTAGGCGCGCAGCGCCCGGATCTCGCGGTCGTGCGCGTTGGCGGAGACGGCGCCGGCCTCGGCCGCGGCGGCGAAGAGTTCGGCCGTCTTCGCCTTGATGATCTCGAGATAGGTCGCCTGGTCGAGGTTGAGGTCGTGAGCGCGCGTCAGTTGCAGCACCTCGCCCTCGGCGATGACGCTCGAGGCGCGGGCGATGATGTCCAGCGCCCGCATCGAGCCGGCCTCGACCATCAGTTCGAAGGCCCGCGCGAAGAGGAAGTCGCCGACCAGCACACTTGAAGCGCCGCCCCAGATCAGGTGCGCGGCCACCTTGCCACGGCGCAGCTTCGAGCCGTCGATGACATCGTCGTGCAGCAGCGTCGCGGTGTGCACGAACTCGACGGCGGTGGCGAGCTTGAGACAGTCGTCGTCCTTCGCGCCGGCGAGCCGCGCCGCGGCGACCGTGAGCAGCGGGCGAAGCCGCTTGCCGCCGGCTGAGATCAGATGGTCGCCAAGCGCCGGGATGACCGGCACGTCGGAATGCAGCCGCTCGCCGATCAGCGCGTCGACGCGCGCCATGTCCCGCCTGGCCAGATCGGCCAGGCGCTGCACGGACGCCCTCGCGGGCGCGGTGGCCGCCTTGGCTGCGTCCAAGACTCTCAGAGCTCCTGCGGGCGGCGCGCCGCAAGGTTGCGGGCGACAACGCCTGGGGCATAGGTCAGGCTCAGCGCAAGCACAAGCCACGCCGAAGGTTCGAATGCCGCGATCCGCCGCCGCCGCCATCAGCGAGGATCGCGTCCTGGGCGGGCGGGTGCGGGTGCGCCAGCCAGCGAAAGGCTATCGCGCCGGCGTCGACGCGGCGCTGCTGGCTGCGGCGTGCGATGCGGCCGACAGCGAGCGGGTGCTGGACGCCGGGGCCGGCGCCGGCGCGGCCTTGCTGGCGGCGGCGGCGCGGCGACCGGGCGCGACATTCACCGGCGTCGAACGCGACCCGGCGGCGCTGGCCCTCCTGCGCGAGAACATCGCCTTGAACGGCCTCGGCCCGCGGGTGACGGCCATCGCCGGCGACGTGGCCGCGCGTTTCTCCGCCCTTGGCCTGCCGGCGTTCGACGCAACACTGGCCAACCCGCCCTTCTTCGACGATCCGAAGGCGCTGCGCGGGCCGCACCCGTCGCGCGCCGCGGCCTGGCTCGCCGATGGCGGGCTCGAAGCCTGGACCGTCTTCCTGCTCGCGGCTGTGCGGCAGGGCGGGACGATCACCCTGATCCATCGCGCCGACCGCCTGGGCGATGTTCTCGCCCTGCTGGCGCCGAAGGCTGGCTCGTTCCGCGTGCGGCCCGTGCACCCGTTCGCCGACAAGCCGGCCAAGCGCGTCATCGTGCGCGCGGTCAAGACCGGAAAGGCTCCGCTCGTGCTGCTGCCCGCGCTCGTGCTGCACGACGCCAGCGAGGCGAAATACACGCCCGCGGCCGAGGCCATCCTGCGCGGCGAAGCGGCGCTCGGCTGGACATGACGCGACGAAGAGTATAACTTCTCGTAGCTACAAACGAGGCGCGCGCGAAATGGCAGAGGCCAAGTTGTTCAAGGTGGGCGGAAGCCAGGCCGTCCGTCTGCCGAAGGAATTTCGCATGCCGGGCGATACGGTGCTGATCAGCCGGGACGGCGACCGTGTGATCCTCGAGCCGAAGCCGTCGGCGCGGTGGACGTCGGCCGAAGATGTCGGCGCCTGGCTCGCAGAGATCCATGCCCTCGTCCGTGGAGAACCAATCGAACGCGATCAGCCGCCGATGCAGGAGCGCGACTGGAGCAAGTTCGATTAGCACCGGGCTGCTCGACACCTGCGTGCTGATCGATCTCGTCCCGGGAAGCTTCGCGAGCGTCGACCGAAGGTTCGGCGAGGCGTTGACCGCAGCGCGCCCCCTTATGCTCTCGGCGGTGTCGATCTTCGAATTCCGCTTCGGCGCCGAGCGGTCGAGAGACCGGGCCGCTCAGCTGGAGGGCCTGAGCCGCATCATGTCTGTCGTGGAGATCGCTGCATTCGACGAAAGCGACGCCGTGGCCGCCGCCACGATCAAAGCCGCTTTGGCGGCGGCCGGCCGAATGATCGGGCCATATGATCTGCTTATCGCGGGCCAGGCCCTCGCACGCGGCTGGACGCTGGTGACGAGCAACGCCCGCGAGTTCGCTCGCGTCGAGGGACTGGCCGTCGAGGACTGGCGCGCCGAAGCCTAGTTCTTCGCCTTGTCCACCAGGGCGTTCTGGGTGATCCACGGCATCATGCCGCGCAGGCGCGCGCCCACCTCCTCGATCGGATGTTCGGCGTCGAGGCGGCGCTTGGCCTTGAAGCTGGGCTGGCCGGCGGCGCACTCCAGCATCCAGTCGCGCACGAAGCGGCCCGAACGGATGTCCTCCAGGACGCGCTTCATCTCCGCCTTGGTCTCGGCGGTGACGATGCGCGGGCCAGAGACGTATTCGCCGTATTCGGCCGTGTTCGAGACCGAGTAGTTCATGTTCGAGATGCCGCCCTCGTAGATCAGGTCGACGATCAGCTTCACCTCGTGCAAGCACTCGAAGTAGGCCATCTCCGGCGCGTAGCCGGCCTCCACCAGCGTCTCGAAGCCGGCGCGGATGAGTTCGACAAGGCCGCCGCAGAGCACGCTCTGTTCGCCGAAGAGATCGGTCTCGCACTCTTCGCGGAAGTTGGTCTCGATGATGCCGGAGCGGCCGCCGCCGATCGCCGAAGCGTAAGCCAAGCCCAGGTCGAGGGCGCCGCCGGTGGCGTCCTGCTCGACCGCGATCAGGCAAGGCACCCCGCCGCCCTTCAGATATTCGCCGCGCACCGTATGGCCGGGCCCCTTGGGCGCGACCATCAGGACGTCGATGGAGGCTTTCGGCTCGATCAGCTTGAAGTGGATGTTGAGGCCATGGGCGAACATCAGCGCCGCGCCGTCCTTGATGTTGGGGGCGATCTCGGAGCGATAAATGGCGCCCTGCGTCTCATCGGGCGCGAGGATCATGATCATGTCGGCCCAGCCGGCGGCGTCGGCGACGCTCATCACCTTCAGCTGTTCGGTCGTGGCCTTTTTCGCCGACTCCGACCCGGGGCGGAGCGCCACCGCGACCGATTTCACCCCGGAGTCCCTGAGGTTCAGGGCGTGGGCGTGGCCCTGGCTGCCATAGCCGACGACGGCGATCTTCTTGTCGATGATGCGGGCGAGATCGGCGTCGCGATCATAGTAGACGCGCATGGCGTTTCCGTCTCCGGCGGGCGAGGCGGGCTATCGACCGTCTTTTCAGGCGTGCGTCAAGCGGGCCGCCCGGCGCCGGCGCCGGAACGGCCCGTCGGGCCTAGTAGAAGATGCCCTGCACCACCTCGACGACCATGCCGTCCGAGACGTCGACCAGCAGCGCATCGGGACCGTTGCGAATCCACTCGTAGCCATAGGGCGGCACGGGCAGGTCGTAGTCCCAGTAGTCGTTGATGTACCACTCGGACTCATACCAGCCGAACGGCAGGTACTCGCCGTAGAACCAGGGCCGATAATAGAAGCCGGGCGGACCGAACCAGCGGCCGTACCGCCAGTGGAAGCGGAAGTTCGGATGCACGTCGCGCGGGAAGAATTCCGGGTTGAAGCGCGGCCGGTCGCGGTCGCGGCCGAAGTCTTGCCCACGGCCTTCATGATCGCGACCAAAGTCTCGGCCGGAGTCGCGGTTGCGGTCCTCGCCGCGGCCGCGCCAGTCTGACTGCGGGTTCGGCGGATTGACGACCGCCGGTCCGTTGAAGTGGTGAACTTGCGGCGTGAACCCGCTGGACGGTCCGCGCGGCGTGAAGGTTTGCGGCCCGCCGACTTGCGGCGTCCCCATCGGGTGGCCGGTGAACGTATGGGCGCCGTTGTTGTTGTTGTTCGGGTTCGACCCGTGCGAGCCAGACGAACGATCCTGGTGATCCTGGTGGTGGTCGCCCTGGTCGTGCCCGCCATTGTCGCCATGGTCGTGATCGGCGGCGAGCGCGCTCGCGCCGCTCATGAGGCCGACGAGGAACGCGGCGGTTGCGATGCGTTTCAAGCGAAGCTCCTTGTTCGGGGCGGCGCCGGTTCCGGCGCACGGGCCTGCGATCGGCCGAAGGGTGCGCCCCGCCGCCTGAACCGCGCTTGAACGGAGCGCCAGCGCGCCGTTCACATTCGAGCGCCGTCGAGGCGCCGGTCGGGTTGAGCCGCTTGCGCCGGTCGGGCGGCTGGGCCAGCTTCGGGCG
>Ga0070735_10001150_pt1 | contig 26337 bp, 28 predicted proteins | sample Coa_R1_FD_66443 | JGI IMG/M metagenome (GOLD analysis project Ga0070735, IMG submission 66443) | Surface soil microbial communities from Centralia Pennsylvania, which are recovering from an underground coalmine fire - Coalmine... | ecosystem: Environmental > Terrestrial > Soil > Unclassified ...
CGGGCCAGCGCCTCGCTCCGGGCCAGCGCCTCGCTCCGGGCCAGCGCCTCGCTCCGGGTCTGCGTCGCGGCGGCCAGATCAGCGGCCACATCGGCGGGCCGATCGGCGGCCACATCGGCGGCCACATCGGCGGGCCGTCGCGCCTGGTACCGGTCCGGCGGGAGACCGGGCGCCGGCCGGCCGGCCGGCTCGCCGGGCGCCTCCCGGATCCGCGCCCGGGCCCCGCCCACCCTGGCGCCGCTCACCCTGGCGGCGGGCGACCCGGCCGGCCCGCGGGCCGGGCCGGGCTGGGTGCCGGGGGCGCGGCCGGGGGCGACGGAGGCTCCCGGAGGGGGCCGTTCCTCGTGCGCGACGTCCAGCGGCCGCCGCGGCACCGGATCGCGCTGAGCGGGTTCCGCGGGCTCGGCGGGCGGATCGTAGCCTGCCGCGTGCCGCTGGTCCCGGCGGTGCCGGCCCTGCAGGGCGGTCCCGGTGACCCGGGAGCGGCGGCGAGGTGCGAGCCGGCGGATGCGGTCGAACAGCCTAAGCCGCATACACCGTCTCCTGCTCCATGTCGCCCTGAGGGCAGCGTATGCCGAGACCGCGCGTCGCGTCACGTGATGCACAAATGCCGGGCGAATGTGCGACACAATAAAAATGAACCATAACTGCACACGACGTAGATTCCTGACGTTAGGCTGCCGCCATGTTGCTGTCCGGTGCCTTGTTTGCCCTTTTCATGACGGGCTGCTGGCTCTACTGCCTGACAGACGCGATCCTGACTCCCGCGGCGGACTGCCGGGGCCTGTCCAAGCAGGGCTGGGTGGCCCTCATCGCGGTCACCTTCATCGCCGGCGCGTTCGCCTGGCTCATCGTGCGGCGGCCGGCCCGTGAGCCGGCGCGGGTGCCCGCACCGCGCTGGGAGCCGGACGACCCTGAGGGCGAGGGTGACATCGCGGGCCTGACCTGGACCGCCGCCGACGATGCCGTCGCGCGGCACCCGGCGGGACGCGGGAAGGTCGCCGACCCGTATGTCATGCCCAAGGGCCCGGACGACGATCAGGCGTTCCTCAGCGCGCTCGAGCGGGCCATCCGGCGTAACCCGCCGGTCAGCTGACTCCCGCGTAGGAGTGCAGGCCGGCGATGAAGATCTGCACGACCAGGATGTTGAAGGAAAGACTGGCGAAGCCGAGTAGCTGGATGTAGTGCGCCCGCCGCCCGCGCCAGCCGGCCGTGGCCCGGGCGTGCAGGAACGCGGCGTAGAGCACCCAGGTGATGAACGCCCAGGTCTCCACCGGGTCCCAGCCCCAGTACCGGCCCCAGGCCTGGTCGGCCCAGATCGCGCCGGCGATGACGCCGAAGGTCCAGACCGGGAATCCGAACATGATGGTCCGGTAGGTGAGCCGGTCGATCTGCTCGATGCTGGGCAGCCGGCGCATGATCCCGTTGCCGGACGCGGCGCGGCCGGCCGCGGCCCGCCTGGCGTTCCGGTCGGCCGCCAGGTAGACCACGCCGAGCACGGCCGCGACGAAGAAGATACCGGTGGCCAGCGTCATCGCGGTGACGTGGATGGACAGCCAGTAGGACTGCAGCGCGGGGACCAGCTGGCCGGCGGCCGTGTAGATCAGCGTCTCGGCCAGCCCCAGGGCCACCACCACGGCGCCCATCACGAACACGCCGAGCGTCCAGGCCCGGTACTTGACCATGACGAACAGGAAGAAGATGGCGGCCACGCAGGTCAGTGCGGTGACAAATTCGTACATATTCCCCCAGGGGGCGCGGTGCACCGCGAGTCCCCTGGTCACCACGGCCACCGTGTGCGCCGCGGCGCCGACCGCGGCCAGGGCCATGGCCGCCTGCACCCACCGGCCGGCCTGGCGGATCGCGCGCAGCGGCGGGACCGCCACCTCGGGCATCGACTCCGGCGCGGCGGACCCGGCCGCCGGCGGGGCCGCGGGACCGGGCGGAGCCCCGGAAACGGGCAGGGAAGCGGGCGGAGCGGGCGGAGTGGCGGGGGCGGAAACACCAGCAGGCGCCGCGCCCACGGTGGCCAGGGCGGCCGCCCGGTCCTGAGCCTGCTGCCCGCTCGCGGCCGACGCGGCGCGCCGGGGCCGGCCGAAGGCGAAGTCACCGGCGAACGCGACCACTGACATCGAGTAGATGACCAGCGCCGCGATCAGGAAGTCGGTGCTGACGTGACCCAGGGCAAGGTTGACCGGCACGGGCCCCTCACTCTCCCTCGTGTTGACTGTGCGCGGACCGCAGCTCGGCGGCCAGCGACGCGAACTCGTCCTCGAAACCGCCGCTGGCGTCGGTCCGGGCCAGCCCGCCTATTTGCACCGTAGTGCCGGGTCCGCTCGCGCGGGCCCGGACGAAGACCCGCCTGCGCCGCACCATGAACGACAGCAGCAGGCCGCCGAGGGCGGCCAGGCCGCAGATCAGCGCGGGCAGCTGACCGGGGTCGTGGGTGATCGCCAGGCTCACCCACGGGACGTAGCCGGTGAACGTGATCGTGCCCTGGCCGTCCGGCAGCTTGAGCGACTGGCCGGGCTGCAGCAGCTGGGGGGCCGAGGTCAGCTGGTGCATCCCGGCCGTGTTCATCTCGTACACCGACTGCGTGACGCCGCTGTTCAGGCCGAGGTTCCCAGCGTAGGCGATCAGGCTCACCACCGGGTTGTCGGCGGCGGGGAACACCGACTCCAGCACGCCGCCGACCTCGATGGCGGTGGGCACGAAGACACCGGTGAAGCCGAGTTGCTCGGGCTGCGCGCCGGGCACCTTGACCACGCCCTGGGACAGGAAGTTCCCCGACGTGCCCGAGATGAACGGGGTGGCCTGGTCGTAGACCACCTGGCCGCGCGAGTCGGTCACCTTGAACACCGGGGCGTACCCGTGCCCGATCAGGTACACCTTGGCCCCGTCGACCGGCAGCGGGCGGTTGACCTGCAGGTCGAAGGTGCGCGCCGGCCCGCCGGGCTGCGCGGTGTAGCTGACCCGCGCGTCGAACGAGGACGGCTGCCCGCGCTGGTTGCCACTGGTGATGTAGCTGGCGTCGAACCGGTTCAGCGTGATCGTGAACGGGCCGAGGTCGTGCGCGGTGACGAACCGGCCGGGATAGAACTCGTCCAGCGCGCTCTGGGTGTCGGAGAACGACGTCCCCTGGACCAGCAGCCGGTCGGCCTTGTAGCCGAACAGCCCGCCCAGCGCGACCGACACCAGCACCCCGAGCAGGGCCAGGTGGAACAGCAGGTTCCCGGCCTCGCGCAGGTAGCCCTTCTCGGCCGACACCCAGTGCTCGTCGTCCCCGTGGTTAGAGTCACTGCCGGGCCGGCGCAGCCGGAAGCCGTGCCCGGCCAGGACGGTGGCGGCCACCTCGGCCGCCTCGGCCGGCGCCAGCGTCGTCGGGTACTCGGCCGACCGCGGCAGCCGGGTCAGGTTGCGCGGCGCCCGCGGCGGCAGGGTCCGGGCCGACCCGGCCAGGCGGAACGTCCGGGGCACCACACACCCCACCAGCGAGGCGAACAGCAGCAGGTAGATGGCGGCGAACCAGGGCGCGGCGAAGACGTTGAACAGCCCGAGGTGGTTCAGCCACGGCGCCAGCGCCGGGTGCGACGTGTAGTACTGCTGCACGCCGCCCGGGTCGGTGCCCTCCTGCGGCAGCATGGAGCCCGGCACGCTGCCCAGCGCGAGCAGGAACAGCAGGACCAGGGCGATCCGCATCGAGGTCAGCTGCCGCCAGCCCCACTTGAGCCAGCCGGCCAGCCCGAGGGCGCCGCCGGCCGGGTCCCGGTGCGCCCGGCCCGGCTCGTCCGGCTCGGCGGGCGACTCGAACGGGTCCGCCTCCGGCGCCCGCACGTCGGTCATGAGTGCATCACCTGGGCCAGGATGTCGGTCAGTTCCTGCTGGGTGGCGGTGCCGAACACCGCCCCGGCGATGTGCCCGGTCCGGTCGATCACCAGCGTGGTGGGGGTCCCGGCGATCGGCACCACGGCCGTGAAGTCCAGCGTGATCGTCGAGCCGGAATCGCTGATGCTCGGGTACGGGACGCCGAACTGGCGGGTAAAGGCCAGCGCGCTGGCCGTGTCGTCGCGGACGTCGACGCCGAGGAACGAGACGCCGTCGGGCCGGTACTGCTGGGCGGTCACGGCCAGGACCGGGGCCTCCTGCCGGCACGGCGCGCACCACGATCCCCAGAAGTTGACCACCACGACCTGGCCCCGGTAGGCGGAGAACGCCAGCTTCGACCCGGTCAGCGTGGTGGCCGTGAAGTCGGGCGCCGCGGGCCGGTGCCCGGCCGGGTAGAGCACGGCGCTGTTGCTGCCCGCGACGTGCGTGACCCCGTTGTTCCCGCCCCCGGCCAGCCCGGTGAGCAGGACCACGGCCAGCGCCGCCGCGGCGCACACGGCCGCCGCCACGAATACTGGGCGGCGCCGGGACTTCAACACGAGCGAACTCCTACAGGGGGTAGTACTGCCCTATTGTGCCGCATCGTCGCGGGTCACCTGACGCCGGGCCGGCACGGTGTAGGCCACGCCGGCCAGCCGGTCACCGTCGTAGGTGAAGCTCGTCACGCTGCCCAGCGCGCACTCCCGCATGGCGGGGTTGTGCCACAGCCGCTTGCCTTCGGCCACCCGGCGGGTCACCCAGATCGGCAGCTGGTGGGTCACGCACACCGCCTCGCGGCCCGCGGCCGCTTCGCGGGCGGTTTCCATGACGGCCAGCATCCTGGCCGCGACGTCGCGGTACGGCTCACCCCAGGACGGCCGGAACGGGTTGATCAGGTGCGGCCATTGGGCAGGCTGGCGCAATGCCCCGTCGCCCACGGCGAACTTCCGGCCCTCGAAGTGGTTCCACGCCTCGATCAGCCGGTCGTCGGTCACGATCGGCAGGCCGAGCCGCTCGGCGACCGGGCGCGCGGTTTCCTGGGCCCGCTCGAGCGGGGAGCAGTACAGGGCCACCACGGCGCGTTCGGCAAAGTAGTCGGCGGCGGCCTCCGCCATCGCCTGCCCGTTGGCGGACAGGTGGTAGCCGGGCAGGCGACCGTAGATGATGCCTCGGGGGTTGTGCACCTCGCCGTGCCGCAGCAGGTGGACCACGGTTGTGTCGGACATAGCCCGGCCAGCTTACCCAGTGCTCAGGCCGTTCCGCCGGCCAGTGGGGCTAGCCAGTACCGCGGCGGCGGCCCGGGCGGCGGCGGGGAGCGCGTCCGCGATGCGGGACACGGCGGCCTCGTCGTGCGTCGCGGACAGGAACCAGGCCTCGTACGGCGACGGCGGCAGGTACACGCCGCCGTCCAGCATGGCGTGGAAGAACGCCGCGTACGCGGCGGGCGACTGGTCCCGGGCGTCGGCGAACGAGCGCACCGGCTCGGTGCGGCCCAGGAACACCGAGAACAGGCTGCCGGCCTGCGAGAGCGCGAACGGCACGCCCGCCGCGGTCAGCGCCTCGGCGGCCAGCCCGGCCACCGCGGCGGCGGCGGCATCGACCCGGTCGTACACCTCCGGCGTGCAGGCGCGCAGCGTGGCCAGCCCGGCCGCCACCGCGAGCGGGTTACCGGACAGCGTGCCCGCCTGGTAGACCGGGCCGGACGGGGCGAGCCGCGACATGATCTCGGCCCGGCCGCCGAACGCCGCGGCCGGCAGGCCGCCGCCCATCACCTTGCCGAACGTGACCAGGTCGCCGGGCACGCCGTCGAGCCCGTACCAGCCGGACGGCGAGACCCGGAACCCGGTCAGCACCTCGTCCATGATCAGCAGCGCCCCGGCCTCCCGGCAGAGCGAGGCGAGATGGGCATTGAACCCGGGCGCGGGCGGCACCACGCCCATGTTCGCCGGGCACGCCTCGGTGATCACGCACGCGATCTGCTCGCCGCGCAAAGCAAACACTGCCCGCACGGCGTCCGCGTCGTTGTAGGGCAGCACGATGGTGTCGGCGGCCGCCGCGCCGGTCACGCCGGGCGAGTCGGGCAGGCCGAACGTGGCCACCCCGGAGCCCGCCGCGGCCAGCAGCGCGTCGACGTGCCCGTGGTAGCACCCGGCGAACTTGACCACCAGCGAGCGCCCGGTGAAACCGCGGGCCAGCCGGACCGCGGACATGGTGGCCTCGGTCCCGGAGTTGACCAGGCGGACCTGCTGCACCGGGGCCCGGGCCACGATCTCTTCGGCCAGCTCGACCTCGCCCGGGGTGACCGCGCCGAACGAGGTGCCGTCGGCCAGGGCCGCGGCGACGGCCGCCAGCACCGGCGGGCAGGCGTGCCCGAGGATCATCGGCCCCCACGAGCACACCAGGTCGACGTACTCGCGCCCGTCCACGTCGGTCAGGTAGGGCCCGGCGCCGCGGACCATGAACCGGGGCACGCCGCCGACCGAGCCGAACGCGCGGACCGGGGAGTTCACCCCGCCCGGGGTCACCTCGAGCGCGCGGGCGAACAGCTCCTCGCTCTTTCGGGGGGTTGGGGGGGTCGTCCCCCCCGAGGCAACAGAGCTTTGGCTGGTCACGAGGAAACGCTACGCCTCGCAGGCGTCGACCAGGTACTCGAGCAGCCGCAGCGCGTCAGGCAGCGGGTGCTCGCGCGGCGAGCGGAGCCAGCGCGCGGACAGGCCTTCGGCGTAGACCGACGGCGGGGCGAGCACGTAGCTGTCCCGGCAGTGCCAGCGCAGGCCCGGGGTGATGACGTTTTCCGGCTCGCAGTCCAGCCCGGAGGACCACCATTCGTCCTCGTCGGCCGGGGAGCCCTTGGTCACCACGTAGAACAGCATCCGCTCCGGGCCCAGAGCGGACACCGGTCCCACCGTGGCGCCGACGGCCTGCATCTTGGCCAGCGCGGCCGTGCCGGCCGCGGCCGGCACGTCGAGCACATCAAAAACCCGGCCGGTGACGAGTATGACGTTCGCCTCCGGCCGGGTCTGCCACCAGCTCGCGATCACGTTGGTGTCCACCGTGGCCTGCATCTGCCAGGTCGGGGATACCGGGTGCGCGCCGGGCGCCGGGCAGCCGACCCGGTCGCACGAGCAGGCGCGGCCCGGCTCCTTGGACGCGCGGCTGCCGCGGTAGGGATGGGCTCCCGGGCACACCGGCCAGCCCATGGACGCGTAGTGCGCGGCCACGATCCCGAGCGGCTGATGACGTTCCGCCGCCCGGCCGTGGGCCCGAAGACTGCGTTCGCTGCGCCGCCGCACCACGTCGACCATTGACCCTGCCATTTCCCCGGTTTGCCTTGATTACCTATCGTAGGGCACGAACCACGGACCGTTCGGTAAAAATGAACTTTCAATGCTGCCCGAAACGGTCACGTTTTAAACATAGGTCAGTGTCCTCTATCCGGCGGCCAGCCGGCGGGCCACCTCGGTGGCCCAGTAGGTGAGGATGATGCCGGCCCCCGCGCGCCGGATCGCGGTCAGCGTCTCCATGATCGCCCGGTCCCGGTCCAGCCAGCCGTTGGCCGCCGCCGCCTCGACCATCGCGAACTCCCCGCTGACCTGGTAGGCCGCGACCGGTACCGGCGCGATCTCCGCCACGCGCCTGATGATGTCCAGGTAGGCCAGGGCCGGCTTGATCAGCACCAGGTCCGCGCCCTCGTCGAGGTCCAGCGCCACCTCGCGCAGCGCCTCGGTCGCGTTCGCCGGGTCCTGCTGGTGGCTGGCCCGGTCACCGAACTTCGGCGCGCCCTCGGCGGCCTCCCGGAACGGCCCGTAGAACGCCGACGCGTACTTGACCGAATAGGCGCAGATGCCCACGTCGCCGTGCCCGGCGCCGTCCAGCGCGACCCGGATCGCCGCCACCTGGCCGTCCATCATCCCGCTCGGCGCGATCAGGTGGGCGCCCGCGTCGGCCTGGGCCACCGCGATCGCGGCGTAGCGGGCCAGGGTGGCGTCGTTGGCCACGTCGCCGTCGTGGTTGACGATGCCGCAGTGCCCGTGGTCGGTGTACTCGCACAGGCACAGGTCGGCCATGATCACGCACTGGTCGCCTACCTCGGCGCGCAGGTCGGCCAGTGCCAGCTGGGATATGCCGGCCGGGTCGTCGGCCGCCGAGCCGCGGCCGTCCTTGGCCGCGGGCACGCCGAACACGATCAGCCCGCCGACGCCCGCCGCCGCCGCCTCCGCGGCCGCCTTGCGCAGGCTGTCCCGGGTGTGCTGGACCACGCCGGGCATCGAGCCGATCGGCTGCGGCTCGGTCAGGCCCTCCTTGATGAACACGGGCAGGACCAGGTCGCGCGGGCGCAGCGCGGTCTCGGCCACCAGGGCCCGCAGCGCGGGCGTGCGGCGCAGCCGGCGGGGCCGGACGACCGGGAACCCGGCGCTCATCGCAGGCTCCGGCGGCGGGCGCCGCGACGGCGCTCGCTCGGCCGCCGGACCGGTTCCCCGGCTTCGGCCGCCGCGGCACGCTGCGCCGCGCCGTACTCGGCCATCGCGTCGACCAGGGCGGCCATCGACGGCCGGGGCGCGGTGACGTCGACCCGCAGCCCGAACTCGGCGGCCGTCTTGGCCGTCTGCGGGCCGATGACCCCGATCACCGTGACCGCGTGCGGCTTGCCCGCGATGCCGACCAGGTTCCGGACCGTCGAGGAGGAGGTGAACAGCACGGCGTCGAAGCCGCCGCCCTTGATCGCCTCGCGTACCGGCGCGGGCGGCGGAGCGGCGCGCACCGTCCGGTACGCGGTGACGTCCTCGGCCTCCCAGCCCAGGTCGATCAGCCTCGCCAGCAGCGTCTCGGTGGCGATGTCGGCGCGGGGCAGCAGCACCCGGTTGATCGGGTCGAGCACGTCGTCGTACGGCGGCCAGACCGCGGCCAGGCCCTCGGCCGACTGATCCTCGGTTGGGGTGAGGTCAGGCCGGATGCCGAAGTCGAGCAGTGCCTGGGAGGTCTGGTCGCCGACCGCGGCGACCTTGACCCCGGCGAACGCCCGGGCGTCCAGGCCGTACTCCTCGAACCGCTCGCGGACCGCGCGCACCGCGTTTACCGAGGTGAACGCCACCCACTGGTAGCGCCCGGTGACCAGGCCCTTGACCGCGCGCTCCATCTGCTGCGGGGTCCGGGGCGGCTCGACCGCGATGGTCGGCACCTCCTCGGGCACCGCGCCGTACTCACGCAGCCGCTGCGAGACCACGGCGGCCTGCTCCTTGGTGCGGGGCACCAACACCCGCCAGCCGAACAGCGGCTTGGTCTCGAACCAGGACAGGGTTCCGCGCGCGTTGACGGCCTCGCCGACCACGGCGATGGCCGGGCCCCGGGTGTTGGCCAGGGACACCCCGGCCGCCTTGAGGTCGGGCCCGATCCGGCCCAGGGTGGAGACCACGGTCTGCTGCGCGCTGGTCGTGCCGTCCCAGGTGATCGCGAACGGCGTGGCCTCCGGCCAGCCCGCCGCGATCAGCATCTTGCCCAGCTCGGCCGGGGCCGCGCCAGTGCCGACGTCCGGGCCGAGCACCACCAGCGTGGCCGGGCTGTAGGCCACCCGGCTCACCTCGGCGGCCTGGATGACGCGCAGTTCCGCGTTCGGGTCGTTGCTCAGCGGGATACCCGCGTAGGCGGGCACCGCGGTGGCCAGCGGCACACCGGGGACGATCTCGAACCTGACCCCGGCCTGGGCGCACGCCGTCGCCTCGGCGACCGCGCCGCCGGCCAGCAGCGGGTCGCCCGGGTACAGCCGGACCGCGAGCTGCCCGTCCCGCGCGGCCTGCACCAGCGTCGCGGCCGTGGTCGCCGCGTCGGCGGGCTCGGTCAGGCGGGCCTGCGCATCCATGTGCCGCCGAGCGGTCGCGGCCAGATCCGCGGGCGCGACGACCAGGCCGGCCTGGGCCAGCAGCTCCGCCGCGCGGACCGTCACCAGCCCGTCATCTCCCGGGCCGGCGCCGACCAGGGCGACCCAGCCCGCGGGCGACTGCTCGATTGATCCTTGGCTAATGCTCATACATCGTGTCCATCGCTCGTCGGACTGCTGAGGAAGTCCGCGGCCCCGCGGCGCAGCAGCTCCGCCGCGAGGTCCTGGCCGAGCCGGCGCGCGCCGGCCGCGGGCGAGCTGCCGTGCGCGCGCAGCACCCGGGTGCCGTCCGGGCTCAGCACCGCGGCCCGCATGGTCAGCGGCTCGGCTCCGGCCGCGTACCCGCCGACCGGCGCGCTGCAGCCGGCCGCGAGGGCCTCCAGCAGGCTGCGTTCGGCGACCGCGGCGGCCATGCTGGCCGGGTCGTTGATGGCCGCGAGCAGCCCGGCTAGTTCGGGGTCGTCGTCGTTGCACTCGACGGCCAGCGCGCCCTGGCCGGGCGCGGGCAGCATCTCGTCGAGCTCGAAGACCTGGGTGATGGCGTTCTGCTGGCCGATCCGGGTCAGGCCGGCGGCCGAAAGAATTACTGCCGCCAGCTCGCCGTCGGTGACCTGGCGCAGCCGGGTGCCGGCGTTCCCGCGGATCGGCACGGTCTGCAGGTCACCGCGGAGCGCCAGCAGCTGGGCGGCGCGCCGCGGCGAGCCGGTGCCGATCCGGGCTCTGCTGGGCAGGTCAGCGAGCTTGGCGCCGTCGCGGGCCACCAGCGCGTCCCGCGGGTCGTCCCGGGGCGGCACCGCGGCCAGCGTGATGCCGGGCGCGGCGGCGGCGGGCAGGTCCTTCAGCGAGTGCACGGCCAGGTCGACCTCGCCGCCGAGCAGGGCCTCGCGCAGCGCGCTGACGAAGACGCCGGTCCCGCCGATCTGGGTGAGCTGGGCCCGGCTCACGTCGCCGAGCGTGGTCACGCCCACGATCTGCACCGGACAGCCGGTCCGCTCGGTGATCAGGGCGGCGACCAGCTCGGACTGCACCATGGCCATCGGGCTCTTGCGGCTGCCGAGCCGCAGCGTCCGTTCGGTCATCGGGCTTCCTCCTGGTCGGTGGCGGCGCGGGTGACGGCCTCGACCGCGCGCGGGTCTAGGTCGAACAGAACCCGCAGCGCCGCGGCGTAGTCCTCGCCCCCCGGCGAGCCCGCGAGTTCCTTGACCCGGACCGTCGGCGCGTGCAATAGCTTGTCTACCACCCGCCGCATGGTCTGGGCTATTTCCTCCAGCGCACGGGCGGACAGGCCGTCCGCGCTCAGCCGCCCGGCCAGCCGCGCCAGCTCGGCGTCGACCACGGTGGCCGCCTTGGCCCGCAGCGCGACCACGGTGGGCGCCACCCGGGCCGCGTCGACCGCGGACTGGTAGGCGGCCAGCTCGGCCTCGCAGATGACCCGGACCGCGGCCACGTCGTCGGCGCCGGCGTCGGTCCCGTGCTCGCTGAGCTGGTCCATGCCGATCACCGTCACGCCGGGCAGGCGGGCCACGGCCGGGTCCACGTCGCGCGGCATGGCCAGGTCCAGCACGACCAGGGGACCGCGGCGCGGCCGCCCGGCCAGCAGGTCCGGGGTGATCACGTAGCCGTCCGCGCCGGTGCAGGTGATGACCAGGTCGGCGGCGGCCAGGGCCGGGCCCAGGTCGGCGAGCGCGACCACGGCGGCGCCGACCTTGCTGGCCAGGCGCTCCGCGTGCCGGCGGGTCCGGTTCGCCACCGTGAGGCTCGCCGCGCCGTTCTTGCCGGCCGTGGTGGCCGCGAGCGTGCTCATCGCGCCGGCCCCGACCACCAGCACGTCCCGTCCGGCCAGGCTGGGGTCCTGCGCCACGGCGGCCCCGGTGGTGCCGAGGGCAGCGGCGGCCAGTTCGACGGCCACGCTGACCAGGCTCTGGCCGGCCCGGTCGATGCCGGTCTCGGCCCGGGCCCGCTTGCCCGCCCGCAGCGCGAGCCGGCCGAGCTCGCCGAGCACGCGGCCGACGGTGCCCTGCTCCTCGGCGAGCTTGAGCGCCGAGCGGACCTGGCCCAGGATCTGCCCCTCGCCGACCACCACCGAGTCCAGCCCGCAGGCCACGGTGAGCAGGTGGGCGACGGCGCGGTCCTCGTAGTGCACGTACAGGTGCGTGGTCAGGTCCCTGGCCTGCCCGCCGCAGTGCCGCGCGAGCAGCTCGCAGATGGCGGTCACGCCCGCGTGGAACCGGTCCACGTCGGCGTAGACCTCGACCCGGTTGCAGGTGGACACGACGAAGGTCTCGGCCACCGGGTCGGTCAGCGCCACGTCGCGGAGCAGCTTGGCCAGGGTGTCCCCGCTCACCGCGACCTGCTCCAGGATCGCCACCGGCGCGCTCTTGTGGCTGAGCCCGACCACCAGCACGCTCACCGGATCACCCCTGCCTAGGCCTGCGCGGCGAGTTCGGAGGTCACGCCCGGGCGTGTCCCGTTGACCGGGCCGGGCCGGGAGGCCGACCGGCGCTGGGCGTGGAAGGCGAGGATCTGCAGCTCGATCGACAGGTCGACCTTGCGCACGTCTACGCCCTCCGGCACGGTCAGCACGAGTGGAGCGAAATTAAGAATGCTGGTCACGCCCGCCGCGACCAGCCGGTCGCAGACACCCTGCGCGGACCCGGCCGGGGTGGCGATCACGCCGATCGCGACCTTGTGCCGGGCCACCAGCGCCTCGAGCTCGTCGACGTGGCGGACGGTCAGCCTCGCGATGCTGCTGCCCACGATAGCCGGGTCGGAGTCGAGCATGGCGGAGATCGTGAAGCCCCGCGAGACGAAGCCGCCGTAGTTGGCCAGGGCGCGGCCGAGGTTGCCCGCGCCGACGATGACCACCGGCCAGTCCTGGGTCAGGCCCAGGGTCCGGGACACCTGGTAGACCAGGTAGTCCACGTCGTAGCCGACCCCCCGGATCCCGTAGGAGCCCAGGTGGGACAGGTCCTTGCGGAGTTTGGCCGAGTTGACCCCCGCGGCCGCGGCGAGTTCCTCGCTGGCCACCGTGCTGATGCCGCGCTCGGCCAGGCCGTACAGCGCCCGCAGGTACACCGGCAGCCGGGCCACCGTGGCTTCAGGTATCCCGCCCGACGGGCCGCTGATTTCCGGCGGCATCGCGTTACTGTGCATCGCGCCCGTGCTCCTGAGGTTGGGCTCCTGGGGTCGAGCTCCTGGTTCGGGCTCCTGGGGGTTGGGGCTCCCGGTGCTGGCGGGGCGTGTAGGGCCTGCGTCAGCGACGTCATTCCACGTTATGTCAATTCACGGTACGCCTTTGTGCATCGATTCACAAAGTGACCGCTCGGACGGCCCGCGCCTGGTCACGCCGGGCCGCCGAGGGCCGCGCGCAACCGGGTCTCGCTCACCCGCCAGAAGTCGATCTGCACCCCGTCGACCAGCGTCACCGGGATCTTGTCCCAGTACTCCCGCAGGTCCTGCGGCGAGCCGGTGATGTCGCGCTCCTCCCAGCCGACGCCGAGCTCGCCCGCCACCCGCTCGATCACCGCCCGCGCGTCGTCGCACAGGTGGCAGCCCGGGCGGCCGAGCAGCGTGATGCGGTTCACACCGGGCGCCGGTGATGCCACGGGGGTCAGCTCCCGCCGTAGCGCCGGTCACCGGACGGCGCCCGCCGGTCCGGCCGCGGCGGCAGCGGCTCGAGGTTCTGCGGCCGGGGCACGCTGTGCGGCTGAGGGCTGTACGGCGGCTGGTTATACGGCTGCTGACCGTACGCCGGCGGGCCGTACCCCGGCGGGCCGTACGCGGGCGGGCCGGCCGGCTGCGGGGCGGGCGGCTGCGGGCTGTGCGGTTGCGGGGCGGGCGGCTGCGGGCTGTGCGGCTGCGGTGCGTGCGGTTGCGGGCTGTGCGGCTGCGGGCTGTGCTGTTGCGGGTTGGGCAGCGGGGCGACCTTGGCGTACTTCAGCCTCAGCTCGATGACGTTGGTGGCCAGCACGCAGGCCCGGCGGTCGGCCACGAAGCGCATCATGTAGGGCTGGTTCTCGTGGCTGTCGAAGGCGGCCCGGTCGCGGTAGATCTCGTAGAAGATGCGCTGCATCGGGGCGTTCGGGACCAGGTGGATGACGTACACCAGGGTGTCCGGCTCCCTGGTCCTGACCTCCTCGGCGGCCTGCTCCGCGAGCCGGTCGAAGTCGGCGACGCGGTCGTCGAGCAGGGTGAAGATCAAGATCCGGCCGTAGGGCGGGGCCGCCGGGAGCTCCGGCCTGGCCGGCGGGGTCTGCGGGACGAACTCGGCCGCGCCCGGCGGCCGACGGCCGGGGTCGGTCCACCGCCCCGGCTCACCGGAGGCCCGGAGGTCACCGGGCGGACGCGGTGCGTGCTGGCCGTTACCCGGGTACGGAGCCTGGCGCCGATCGTAGCCGCCCGCCGCGCCGGCCCGGTCACGTCCCGTCTCGTCCCAGCCCACCATGGCCTCACGTCCCGTCTGGTCGTCGCCGGCCGTGTGGTCACGGCCAGCGGTACGGTCACGGCCGGCCGCGCGGGAACGGCCGGTGATACGACTGCGCTCGGTCTTGGCCGACGCCTCGAGCCGGGTGGCGCCGAGCCAGACCAGCGCGGCGGCCAGCAGGCTGAGCAGCGGGTAGGCCGAACGGCTCGGCAGCGAAAAGCGTAGCCCGGCGGTGGCGAACACGGCCAGACCCAGCACGGCGGTACCCGGCAGCGCGCCGGGCCACGGGCCCTCGGTCCGGGCCCGCGCCCCGGCGATGCCGATGCTCGCCGCGGCCAGGATCACCGCCACGGCCTGCACCGCGTCCAGGGCGTAGTGCGAGGGTGGCTGGTAGTGCGGGCCGGCCAGCGGCCAGCCCTTCCCGAACGCCACGGCGGTCAGCGGGTCGGTAGCCAGGATCACGCTGCCGACCACGGTCAGCGCGCCGCCGGCCAGCCGGGCGCCGAACCGGGCCGCCTCGCCCGGCCAGGCCACCTCGACCAGGCCCCAGGCCAGCCACAGCGGCGCGAGCAGCAGCGCGAACAGCTGGACGGCCCGGAACGTGGCCGGGCTGAACCCGCCGGCGAAGCCCATGCTCTGGGCGGCCAGGGCCACGGTCAGGGCCAGGGTCGCGGCCGTCCACAGGATCGTGTCGGGCCTCGGCTGCCGGACCGCCCGCCCGGCGAGCAGGCCGGTGGCCACGGCCGCGACCAGCACGCCCGCGAACCCGAGCAGGGCCGGAAGCGACATCAGTCTCGCTGATGCACGCTGCCCGGCCGCTCCGCGATCATGGCCGGGACCCGGCTACTTCTTGTTGCGGCGCTGGATGCGCGTCTTCTTCAGCAGCTTGCGGTGCTTCTTCTTGGCCATGCGCTTGCGGCGCTTCTTGATGACAGAGCCCACGGAACCACCCTTCTCGGCCTTGCGGATGACGGGCACGCCAACACGCTCGCCCGGTCAGGGCGGCTGGATACACACCCGTGTATGAGGTTACCCCTGATGTGGCGTGCTAGTGCGACCGATCGGGGCCATGGGTCCGGCCGACCACGGACCGAGCCCGTGACCAGCCACGCCGGAACCTGGCCTGCTCCCCCCCAAAGGCCCGGGCCCGCGGCCCGGTGCCTGGTCAGCTCACGCGGTCCCGACGAAGGCAGCCCGCAGGTACTGATTGACTGCCTGCTCGGGGACCCGGAACGAACGTCCGACGCGGATTGCTTCCAGTTCGCCGGAGTGAACCAGCCGATACACGGTCATCTTTGACACGCGCATGATCAAGGCCACTTCGGCGACGGTGAGAAATCTGACGTCGCTGAGGGGGGTTTCTGCTGCCATCCAGTTGCCTCTTCCGCACGAAGGCCGAGCACTTGACGGGATTCAGCGCACCAGTCACGTACGCCTCCAGAGTAAGTCCCGTAAGGAAAAGTGCAAAGCCTCATTATTGTTACTGTTTGGACGCGAGTGCGCTGGCCCGAGCCCGGACAATGCTAGTTAGTCTGAGTAAACACACCGTCAGCAGCACCTTTGCCAACGGGCAGTTGAGTGACGCCGGCGCGGCCCAGTCCCGTATTGGCAATAACTGCCAGCCGGCCCGGCGGCTAGGCCATTTCCGGATCGGCGTCACATCGGCGGGTGCAGACCGTGCCAGGGAAAAGTCGCACGGCATGTGTTGACAATCGACGCGTCGACAGGATCAGCCGGATCGAGCCCGGCGGAGACCGGGATAAAGTCCGCGGGCTGCCCGTCGGTCATCGTCGCCGGGGCTTCTTCGCCGGTCCGCGCGGCGGCCAGCGCCCGCCAGGGTTCGGGCACCGCGCGGGCCGGATCCACCGGCTCGCCGGCCGCGATGGCCAGCAGGTGCGTCCAGGTTCTCGGCACCACCTGGACCAGCTCGTACCCGCCGCCGCCGGTGAGCAGCCACCGCCCGCCGGCCACCTCGTGGGCCAGGTCATGAATCATGACCGCGGCGCGCCGCTGCGCGTCGACGCTGAGCGCCAGGTGGGCCAGCGGGTCGAGCCGGTGGCTGTCGCAGCCGTGCTGGCTGACCAGCACCTCGGGCCGGAAGGCGCGCAGCAGCGGCGGCACCACCGCGTCGAACGCCCGCAGCCAGCCCGCGTCGCCGGTGAAGGCGGGCAGCGGCAGGTTGACCGCGTAGCCCCGGCCCTCCCCGGCGCCGGCCTCGGACGCCAGCCCGGTCCCGGGAAACAGGGTGGCCGGGTGCTCGTGCAGGCTGATCGTCAGCACCCGGGGGTCGTGGTAGAACGCCGCCTGCACGCCGTCACCGTGGTGCACGTCGACATCCACGTACGCGATCCGCTGCGCGCCCGCGTCCAGCAGCGCGCTGATCGCGATGGCCGGGTCGTTGTACACGCAGAAGCCGCTGGCCGACCGGCGCATCGCGTGGTGCAGGCCGCCGGCGATGTTGACCCCGTGCCGGACCTCACCGTCCGCGGCCCCGCCCGGCCAGACCGCCCGGGCCGCGGCCAGGGTCGCGCCCGCGACCAGCGCCGAGGCCTCGTGCATGCCGGTGAACACCGGGTTGTCCGGGGTGCCGAGCCCGTACCTGAGGTTGCCCAGGCCGTCCCGCCCGGCCTGGCGCACCGCGTCGATATACGCCGGGTCGTGCACCAGCTCGAGTTCCCACGGCTCCGCCGGGGCGGGTTCGATGACCGTGACCGAAGGAAGGGATAGCACGCCGAGCTCGCGGGCCAGCGCCATGGTCAGCTCGACACGGACCGGCGCGAGCGGATGACCGGGCCCGAAGTCGTAGCCGACCAGGCGGTCATCCCAGGCCAGCGCGAGCGGGCCGGACACTAGGCCGGCCCGGGACCGGCGCCCGGCGAGCGAGCGGCGGCCGGATCGGCACCGAGTTCCCGGCCGCGGTCGCGGGCCGCCTCGATGGCGGCCAGGAACGCCGCGCGCACGCTGTGCCGTTCGAGTTCCCGGATCGCGGAGATCGTGGTGCCGCCCGGTGAGGTCACCGCCTCGCGCAGGATCACCGGATGCTCACCCGACTCCCGCAGCATCGTGGCCGCGCCGAAGACCGCCTGGGTGACCATCTCCAGCGCGGCGCCGCGGGCCATGCCGAGCAGGATGGCCGCGTCCACCATCGACTCGACCAGGTAATAGACGTAGGCGGGGCCGCTGCCGGACAGCGCGGTCGCGGCGTCCTGCTGCGATTCCGGTATGCGCAGCACCTTGCCCACCGGGCGGAACAGCTCCTCGGCCAGGCGCAGGTGCTCCTCGCCGGCGTGAGATCCGGCCGAGATCACGCTCATCGCCTCGTCCACCAGGACCGGGGTGTTCGACATGACCCGGACCACGGGCACCTCCCCGTCCAGCCGCCGCTCGATGAACGCCGTGGTGATCCCGGCCGCCACCGAGACCACCAGCCGGTCGGGCGGCACCACGGGTGCGATCTCGGCCAGCAGCTTGCCCATGTCCTGCGGCTTGACCGCCAGGACCAGGGTGCCGGCCAGCTTGGCCGCGGACACGGCGTCGGTCACCTGGATCCCGTACCGCTCCTGGAGCTCGGCGCCCCGGTCCTCGCGGCGGACCGCGGCGATCACGGCGCCCGGCGGGCGGCCCGCGCGGAGCAGCCCGGACAGCAGCGCCTCGCCCATCTTGCCGGTGCCGATAATCGCGATCATGCCTACCCCTTCGAGCGCAGCGAGCGGAGGAAGAAGGCGAGGTTACCCGGTCGTTCGGCCAGCCGGCGGACCAGGTAGGCGTACCAGTCGCCGCCGTAGGGCACGTACACCCGCATCCGCGCCCCGGTGTTGGCCAGCCGCCGCTGCTCGGCCGGGCGGATCCCGTACAGCATCTGGTACTCGAAGCTGTCCGACGCGCGCCCGGTCAGCCGGGCCAGCGACCCGGTGATCTCGATCAGCCGCGGGTCGTGCGTGGCGAGCATCGGATACCCCGACCCGTTCATCAGGGCCCGCAGGCAGCGTCCGTAGGACAGGTCCACATCCCGGCGGGCGGTGAACGCGACGCTGTCCGGCTCGTCGTAGGCGCCCTTGCACAGCCGGACCCGGACGCCGTGGCCGGCCAGCGCCCGGCAGTCGGCCTCCGCCCGCCGCAGGCACGACTGGACCACGCAGCCGAGGTCGGGATGCTCGGCGCGCAGCTTCGCGGCGATCTGCAGGGTCGGCTCGATGGCCGCGTGCTCCTCGGCGTCCAGGGTCACCGTGGTGCCCGCCTCGGCCGCGGCCGCGCAGATCCGCCCGATGTTGGCCGCCGCGATGTTCGCCCCGAGGAACAGGCCGACGGCGGTCGGCTTGACCGAGACCTCGGCCGCCCCGCGGTGGGTCAGGCCCTCCGCGCCGAGCTTGCCGAGCAGCTGGATGTACTCGTCGGTGACCGCGCTGGCCTGTGCCTCGTCGGTGGTGTCCTCGCCGAGGTAGTCCAGGCTGACGAGCAGGCCCGCGGCCCGCAGCTCACGGGCCACCCGCACCGCGTCCTGCGCGGTCTCCCCGGCCACGTAGGAGTCGACGATGGCGCGCGTGGCCGGCGCGGAGGTGATGAGGTGGCGCAGCCGGGGACTGGCTGAAGCCGCGAGCAGGATCCTGCGCAGCACGGCATGACTCCTTCGGTGGGAATTCTCTAAAGTAGATTCCGCCGGCGCAGCGTGACCTTGACGTTCGCGCCGGCATCCGGCGGCACGATGACCTCCTGCGCGGCGGCCACGCCCCCGGCGAGCAGCGTCGCCTCGACCGGCACGGTGCGCTTGACCAGGGCCAGGCCGATCGGGCCGAGTTCGTAGTGCCGTGCTGCCGAGCCGGTGAAACCAACGGCCGTTCCGTCGAAATCGACTGGGTCGCCGTGCGCGGGCAGCCGGTCCACGCTGCCGTCCAGGTTCAGGAAGACCAGCCGCCGCGGCGGGTGCCCCAGGTTGTGCACCCGGGCCACGGTCTCCTGGCCCCGGTAGCAGCCCTTGGTCAGGTGCACCGCGGTGTCGATCCAGCCGACCTCGTGCGGGATCGTGCGGTGATCGGTGTCCAGGCCGAACCGGGGAACCCGCGCGGCGATCCGCAGCGCCTCGTAGGCCCACATGCCGGCCGGCGTCCCCCCGCGGCGGACCAGCTCGGCGGCCGTGTCGGACAGCCGGTCCCGCGCCACGATCAGATCGATTGACCCGAACGGCCCGGGCTCCACCCTGGCCCGGACTCCCTCGAGCTCCGCGGCCAGTTCGCCGGCCCGGGGCCCGAGCACGGTCAGCACCGCGTAGTCCCGGCTGACGTCGGCCACCTCGACGCGCAGCATGAACCGCATGGATTCCAGGAACGCCACGAGGCCGTCCGCGGTCCCCGGCTCCACGTGCAGCCACACCGAGGTGCCGTCGTCGGTCAGGGTCAGGTGGTGCTCCACGTGCCCGGTCGGGCTGAGGATCAGGGCCTGGGCGCTCTCGCCCACCGCCAGCCGCTCCAGGTGCTGCGTGGTCAGGCTGTGCAGCCAACTCAGCCGGTCCGGGCCGGTAATGGTCAGCACGCCGCGGTTCGACCGGTCCACCAGCCCGGCCTGGGTCTCCAGGGCGCGCTGCTCCCGCATGGGGTCGCCGTAGTGCGCCGCCACGCCTTCGTCCGGCCAGCCGGCCTGCACCGCCCCCGGGCTCTCCAGCAGCGGGCTCGGCTTCTCGCTCATGTGACGCTCCCCGTCCGGCAGTCTGCGCAGCGGCCGTAGACGGTCAGGTGGCCGACGTCGGTCTCGAAGCCGTGCCGCTCGTCCAGCGCGGTGATCAGCGGCCGGACCGCGTCCGGGCCGATCTCGCTCACCCGCCCGCAGTCCCCGCAGACCAGGTGCACGTGGTCGGCGTGGGTGGCCAGGTGGTAGATCGGCGCCCCGTGCCCGAGATGGGTGTGGGTGACCATGCCGATCTGCTCGAGCAGCTCCAGGGTCCGGTAGATGGTGGAGATGTTGACGCCGCGGGCCGTCTGCTGCACCTGGGCGCCGATCTCGTCCGGGGTCGCGTGATCCAGCCGGGCCACCGCCTCCAGTACCAGCTGGCGCTGCGGCGTCACCCGGTAACCGCGGGCCCGGAGCTGCTCATCCCACTCCCCTGCGGGGAATGGTGGCGACGCTGCCTCCCGGTCCATGGCCCCCATAGTAGTTCGGGTGATCGAGCGCACGGCGAAATGCTCTTGCCCCTTCGCCCGCTTCGCGGATAACGTGCGAGGTACGCGGGAAAGGAGGTGGTCCGAAAGTATGCATAGACGTCGGACATGCGAGGTGGCTGTCAGCTAGCCGCCTACCCGCCGGCATGACGTCCTGTGGGGCGGCGGCCGGCTAAAACCTGGCAGACACCGAATCCCCGGGTTGGCCGACCTTGTCCAGTCGGCCCCTGCATGGCGCGCCAACGCGCCGGCAGGAGTCGCCCGGGGATTTCTTATGCTCTATTCTCCGCCGCTCACGCGCTTGAGCTGGGCCGACAGGTGCGGCTGGAGCGGCTGGCCGACCGCTGCCAGGTCGTAGGCGTAGGCCAGGTCGCCGCCCGCCAGCCCGTAGAGCCGGTGCCCGGCGGTGACCTCCTTGGCCGTGGCGGTCCTGGCCACCACGTCGGTAGCCATCTCGATCCGGGTCCCGGTGATCTCGCCCAGGTAGATCTCCACGATCCCGGTGGGATGGGCCAGCATGACCTCCACCTGGTTGTCCGGCCGCGGCCGCCAGTAGCCGGACTCCGTGCCCAGCGGCAGGCCGATCCGCCCCTCTTCATCCAGCCGCCAGGTCCGGCTGACGTAGCTCAGGAACGGCTTGCCGTTGTGGCTGAACTCGATCTCCTGGCCGAACTGGAACGACTCGATGGTCGGGTACCCGCCGACCCCGGCGCCCTCCCACCGGCCGAGCAGGAACGCCAACGGCGCCAGGTCAGGATGAATCGCCACGACGCCCCTGCCTTCTTCCCGCGGCCAGGTAGACCCGCCCGGCCACGATCAGGCACGCGACCGCGACGGCGGCGAACACGCAGATCAGGATCGCTGCGCTCAACATGCCGTGCATAGGCCGTCAGTGTAGAACCGGGCGCCGCGCCGTGTGGCCGCGGCGCGCCGCAGCCGCGCCCTATTACGTCCGATCCGCCCCGGCTAGAGTGCACCCATGGCCGAACGCTCTCTAGTCATCAAGGTCACGGCCGGGAAGGACGACCCGGAGCGGTGCAACCAGGCCTTCACCGTCGCCGCGACGGCGGTGGCCAGCGGGGTACGGGTGTCGCTGTGGCTGACCGGGGAGTCCGCGTGGTTCGGGCTGCCGGGCCGCGCCGCGGACTTCTCGCTGCCGCACGCCGCGCCGCTGGCCGACCTGCTGGCCGGGGTCCTGGCCGCGGGGACCGTGACGGTGTGCACCCAGTGCGCGGCCCGCCGGGACATCAAGCCCGAGGACCTGATCGACGGCATCCGGATCGCGGGCGCCCCGACCTTCGTGGCCGAGATCATGACCGACAACGCCCAGGCCCTGGTCTACTGACCCCCTCCGGCGTCCGGGTCCGCTGCCAGCGCCGCAAGGTCGCGGACCGCGTAGCGGCGGTGCTCGCACTCCTCTTTCATGACCACGCTCAGGCAACGGCCGACCGAGCGTGCTTCCTCCGGGTACCCGGGCGCGGGCAGCCGCGGGCATACCCGTTCCAGGTCGTCATCGGTGACCCCGGAGACGATGCCGCGTACCAGCGCCATGCGGGTGCCGCGGACCGCCAGCACCGCTGCCAAGGGCGGGCGCGCGTCGAGGTCGATGCCGAGCGCCACGGCGTACTCGGGCGTGCAATCGGGCTGCGGGAGGCCGAGCGGGTGATACGGCGCCGGCTTATCGAGAATCATGTAACCAGCCCACTTGTCGGTGGCGAAGACAAGATGGCGCAGCGTCTCGACGAACGACCATTCGCCGTCGACCTGCTGGTACAGGGCAGGTTCGGGTAGCCGCCCGGCGCGGGAGACGGTCTCGGCCCACAGGAGCTCGATCGTGTCCCACATCGCACGGTAGTCCTCGGCCGTCCGCATCTCTCTCAGCTGGACGCGTTCGAGGTGCCGCTGGTCGAGCTCGCCTTCCACGAAGGCGGTGACGTCGACGTCGTTGACGACGAAGTTGCCGACCAGTCCGGAGACCCTGACATCGACGAGCCACGAGTCGGTGATCTTGACCTGGCGCAGGTCACAGTCCCGGAAGTTCGCGCCGGTGAAGTCGGCGCCGGTGAAGCTGGCCCCGCGAAATCCGGCGGTTCCGTCGTCAGCTGGCACCGCGCCCTAGCCGGGGGTGGCCTGGGTGGCCAGGCGCTCGCGGCGCAGGGTCTGCACCAGTTCCTCCTGGAGCGGGTCAACGGGCGGCAGCGAGCCCGCCACCCAGCCGAGCAGGAGGTCGGCCAGGCCCGGATTGCGGACCAGCGCGGGGCCGTGCAGGTAGGTGCCGACCACGCGGCCCGAGTACGCGCCCTCCGTCCCGTCGCCGTTACCGACGCCGGTCAGCACCGTGGCCAGCGGCTTGACCCCGGGGCCGCGCCAGGTGTTGCCCTGATGGTTCTCGAATCCGGTGAGCCGCGGCACGCCCAGCTCCGGATCGACGTCGGCGGTGATCTCGCCGACGCCGCGGCGCTCACCGCGACCGCTGCGGATGTCGAGCAGCCCCAGCCCCGGAACCGGCTCGCCCTCGGCCCCGCCGAACTCGGTGCCGATGATCTGGTAGCCGGCGCAGACGGCCAGCACCACCGCGCCGCGGCTGACCGCCGCGGCCAGCCCGCCGCCGGTGCGGAGCCGGCGCGCGGCCAGGATCTGCGGCAGGTCCTCGCCGCCGCCCATCAGGTAGATGTCGCCGTCGGCGGGGACCTGCTGGTCGGAGTTGACCTCGGCGATCTCGACCGGGATCCCGCGCAGCCGGGCCCGGCGGGCCAGCACGAGCAGGTTCCCGCGGTCGCCGTAGGTGCTGAGCAGATCCGGGTAGATCCAGACCAGCCGGATGACTGACGGGCCCCGGGATCCGGGCCCCGGACCGAAATCGGTATCCATCGTCCTCCTGCTCCAGGTGTCAGGCGGCGCGCCCGACCGTGGCGCGGATCTGCTGGAACGCCGTGTAGTTGGCGATCACTTCCATCGAGCGAGCCCGCGCGGCGTCGACTGCCTCGTCGATGCTCCCGACCACCCGGAAGGCGACCCCGTCGGCCTCCAGCCGGACGGCCAGGTCGGTCCGGCGCTCACCGGTCACGAACACCGGACGGCCGCGCAGCCGGCGGTAGTCCACGTCCCACAGCCACGAGGTGTCCCGGCCGTCCGGGATCTGCGCGTTCACGGCCAGGGTGACCGGCACCGGGGCCGGGACCAGGACGTCGAGCGCCTCCAGCCAGCCGGCCGGGTTCTTGGCCAGCAGCAGGCGCAGGTCGCAGCCGTGGCGCTGCACGTGGGTATACCGGCCCGCGACCGACCGGACCTGCGCGATGGCGGGCAGCGCCTGGGGGACGGCGACGCCGAAGACGTCGGCCACGGCCAGCGCGACCACCGCGTTGGACCGGTTGGCCCGCCCGGGCAGGGTCAGGTCCAGCGGCCGGGACCGGCCGGCGGGGTCGATCACCTCGTCGCCCGCGAGCACCCAGCTGACCGGGGGGCGCCGGTTCGGGCATTCGCCGCAGCGCCAGTCCTCGCCGTCGCGCTGCAGGTGCGACCCGCAGTTCGGGCAGCACCAGGAGTCGTCGTGCCAGCGCTGGCCCGCGGCCACCCAGGTCACCTGGCGGGCCTCCCCGGCGGCCCAGGCCACCAGCGGGTCGTCGGCGTTCGCGATGACCCGGCAGTCGGCGGCGGCCAGCGCCGCCCGCCACCGCCGGGCCAGCAGCCAGATCTCGGCCGCCCGGTCCATCTGGTCCCGGCTCAGGTTCAGCAGCGTCACCACCCGCGCGTGGGTGGCGGTCAGCATGGCGGGCAGGTACTTCTCGTCGACCTCGAGCACGGCCAGGGTCGCCTCCGGGGCCCGGGCCAGCGCGGAGACCAGGCCCGCCTCCATGTTGGCGCCGAACGCGTTGGAGGCGATCTGCTGGCCGAGCGTGCCGAGCGCCGCGGTGATCAGCCGGGTGGTGGTGGTCTTCCCGTTGGTCCCGGTGACCAGCACGATCTGCCGCCCGCGGGCCAGCAGCGCGAGCAGATCCGGCTTGAGCCGCAGGCCGATGACCCCGCCGATGACCGATCCGTCGCCGCGGCCGGCCAGCCGGGAGGCTCGCCCGGCGGCGCCGCCGACCGTGGTGGCCAAACGTGCGCGGAGGGGGAGACCGGGCCGCCGGGACGGCGGGCTGCTCGTGTTCATCGGGCTTGATGCTATCCGGTCGCGGTCGGGAGCAGGCCCGTGTCGGTGTCCCAGGACGGGCGGATGAAGCGGTCCGGCCAGGACAGCACGACCTCGAGCCAGCCCGGACCGGGGCCGCCCGGACCGGGACCGCCCGGACCGGGGCCGCCCGGACCGGGGCCGCCCGGGCCGGGCCCGCGGCCGCCGGTGCCCAGCAGCCGGGCCGCGTGGGCCAGCCGCGCGGCCGGGTGGATGCCCAGGGCCGCGGCCGCCAGGTCGGCGTCCAGGCCTTCGCGCTCGTCCTCGCCGAGCAGGGCCAGCCGGGCCAGCCGCCGGTTGCGCGGCGAGGCCATGGACAGCCGATGCCGCCCGAGCGCGCCGAGCCGGTCCCGGATCCGGATGCCGGGCCAGTCGGGCAGCCCGGCCAGGCCGAAGTCCAGCGGCGGCGCGATGTCGTCCAGGGTGATCCCGGCGCCGCCGAGCGGGTTCAGCCGCTCGAGCTCGTGCAGCCAGCGCAGCTGCGGGATGACCCAGGCCGGTCCGGCCCGGAACGGCACCGCGGCCTGGTCCAGCATCCGGCCCGCGACCGCGGCGAGCACGGCGGCCAGGCCCGCCGGGTCATAGGACGGCCGCAGCGCCGCGGCGCGGGCCGTGACCGCGCGGTCCAGGATCGTGGCCAGGACGCACTCGCGCCGGGGCGGGCTGAGCGCCCGCCAGCGCGACAGCACCTCGGCGGGCACGCGCGGCAGCGGCCGGCCGGCCAGGAACGCGAGCAGCAGGGTCTGGGCCCAGAGCCGGACCCAGGCCTGTTCGTCCTCGCGGGCCAGCAGGTCCGCGGCATGCAGCTCATACCCGGCGCACGGCTGGCCGGTACGGCACCGGACCCCGCACGCCGCGGACCGGCGGCCCCGCAGGACCGCCAGGAGCCCGGCGCCGGTCTCGCTCGCCGGCCCGCTGCCGGCCTCGTTCCCCGGCCCGCTGGCCTCGTGCGCCGTGCTGACGGCGTGCGCCGGCCCGCTGACGGCGTGCGCCGACCGGCTCGCCGCGTGCGGCGGCCCGGGAGCCTCGGGAGCCTCGGTGACCTGCGCGCCCGCCGAACGCAGGTCCGCGAGCTGGCGTGCGAACCACTGGGCGGCCCGGGGGCTGGCCGTGCCGTTCGGCAGGAGGCCGGCGGACGTCACCACGGCCAGCCGCGGGTCCGCCAGGCGCAGCCGGTCCGTGATCCGGGCCAGCAGCGCGCCGGCCAGGAAGCACAGGCCGTCGTCGTCGGCGACGTCGCCCAGCCTGACCAGCATCTGACCCCGGATCAGGCCGCCAGCGTCGGCCGGGTGGCCGCCCTCCAGGAAACGCCCGGCGGGCCCGGTCCACAGCGGCTCGAGCCGGGCCTGGATCAGGCCGCGCACCGCGGCGCGCATCCGGCGGTCGTAGCCGAGGTCCGCCGCGGCGGCCAGGGTGGCCCGCGCCAGCTGGGCGAAGGCCGGGATGGCGGGCACGGTCCTGGCCCCGGGCGGGGCGGTGCCGGTGAGCGCGTCCCAGCCGCAGTCGGCGTAGGCTCGGTGCAGCCCGGCGCGGACGGCCGTGGCCACCGGCCCGGGCAGGCCGAAGGCCGCCTCGAACAGCCCGGCCAGCCGGGTGGCGTGCGCCTGGACCCGATGGCCCGGCTCGGGCTCGAACGGGTTCACCGTGACCGGCGGCGCGTGCGGGTCGGCGAGGTCGATGAGCGTGACCCCGGCCCCGTCGATGACCCGCAGGTCGCGGGCCAGCGCCAGCCACGGCACCCGGGCCGAGGTGAGCTCGGTCAGGACCGCGCCGAGCGACGGCCGTTCCTCCCCGAGGTTGGTCACCCTGAGTGAATATCAGCTCACCGTCAGCTGCGCCACTGCTATGGGTCAAA
>Ga0070735_10001151_pt1 | contig 26324 bp, 22 predicted proteins | sample Coa_R1_FD_66443 | JGI IMG/M metagenome (GOLD analysis project Ga0070735, IMG submission 66443) | Surface soil microbial communities from Centralia Pennsylvania, which are recovering from an underground coalmine fire - Coalmine... | ecosystem: Environmental > Terrestrial > Soil > Unclassified ...
GAGCGCCTCGCTCACAGGCGCTCTACGCTGCACACGACTTATCTGAGCTTTGACGTGCAAGCTCGGAGACTATGATGACGATATTACGTGGCCGCGGAAAGCGCCATTGTGCGCCACCGTGTAGAATGGATGACGACGGAAACGACGCAGCCCGCGGATCTTCCAGGACGTCTTCCTTGCGGTTCTTGGTTTTAACTTTGATCTCATCCGCAACCTTGGTACGGACCAAGCGTGTGCTGCGCGAACTTTCGATAAAAATCAGGAGAAACGAACCATGGCCGTAGGCGCCAAGATCGCTAAGACAGCAGACCGCAAGAAGGTGATGGACACCAGCAAGAGCACGGCTTGCCCGAAGTGTGGCAAGGAGACGCGCATCGTGAAAAGGATGAAAGATCGTGAGCGCGGCGTTCCGGGGGGAATTTACATTTCCTGCTCGGCATGTGACTTTTTCGAGAAGCTATAGGCGTTTAGAGTTCCAGCCGGAGGCGAGCGAATATGCCTCCGGCGATGGACATTGGCAGAATATAAGGCTTCCGTTAAATTTCTGCTTTTTGGCGGTTCGTCCCGCGGAATTCTGGTCTTTCTTCTCCAGCAACCTTCGATCTCCTGTTTTCCATCCAATCCCCGCCCTGTTTTGTATAGTTTTTCCGCGTCTATGCAACTGCCGCTTGAGGTCCGGTCATGAGCCAATCTCGTCTCGTGGGGGCCTTCCTGATTATCGTTCTTGCTCTTCTTCAATGCACGTGTGGAGGCGGAAGCAGTAACAGTGGTGGCGTCAATACTGGTGGAGGCGGCGGGAGTGGAAGCGGCGGGGGGAGTGGGGGTGGAACCGGAGGTAGTGGCGGCGGGGGCGGCGGTGGAACTGGTGGCGGCGGTGGTGGCAGCGGGAGTGGCGGCGGAAACAGTGTTCCGCACTTTGCCCACGTGTTTCTGGTGATCGAAGAAAATCACAGTTTCTCTGACGTGATCGGAAACACGAATATGCCTTACCTGAACGGACTCGCTTCCGCGAATGCCTTGGCGACGCAGTACTACGCCGACGCGCACCCTTCTCTGCCGAATTACTTCATGTTGACGGTGGGCGCGGGAACGTCGATTACGGGTACAGAAGGAGATTTCTACAGCGGCGTGGTTACACAGGACAATGTTGTGCGCGCCCTGACTGCGGCGGGCCAAACCTGGAAGTGTTACGCCGAATCGCTGCCATCGGCAGGCTATCTGGGCACGGATTCGGGCGCCTATGTGCAACATCATGATCCATTCGTGTATTTGTCGGACGTGCAACAAAGCCCGAGCCTGGCGGCGAATGTAGTGCCATTCACTCAGCTCGCCACCGACATGGCGAACAACACCCTGCCCGGTTACGCATTCATTGTTCCCAACGTGAACGATGACGCACATAACTGCGCGGCTGGGATGAGTACGTGCACGGATACGCAGAAGCTTTCTACCGCGGATCAGTGGCTGGCCGCGAACATCGCTCCTCTGCTCGCAAGCTCCGCGTTTCAGAATTCGCTTCTGATCGTCGTCTTCGATGAGTCAGAAGACACCGACACGACTAACGGCGGTGGTCATGTACCTGCCGTGTTTGTGAGTCCGATGGCGAAAGCGGGATACCAATCCACGACTCTCTACCAGCACGAGAGCACTTTGCGATTAATGATGGAAGGCTTGGGCGTCACCGATCTGCCGGGAGCCGCGGCCAGCGCGCCGGAGATGAGTGAGTTTTTCAATTAGGTTTCTTAGGCCAGACCGTCGCACCAGGAAATTGAAGGCCGGCCTACACGGCTACGGTGACAGAGGTTTCTGTGCGCGTGACTGGCCGGTAGAGCGTGTCCCGCTCGATTGGTTCGCGTCCGGCGGCGCGAATCAGCCGCTCCAATTCCTGGCGCCTCATGCCTTGGGGTGTGGTAGCTCCGGCGTCGTGATAGATCTTTTCTTCAATCACCGTTCCATCCATGTCGTCCGCGCCGAAGCGCAGTGAAATCTGCGCAATCTTCGCCGTCATCATTTGCCAGTAGCTCTTGATGTGCGGAAAATTATCGAGCACCAGCCGGCTAACTGCGATCTGCTTGATATCGAGCATGCCGGTCGTTTTCGGCAAATGCTGTAGCGGGGTGTTATCAGGATGGAACGCCAGAGGAATGAAGGTTTGAAAGCCGCCGGTTTCATCCTGAAGAGCGCGCAGCTTCATCAGGTGATCCACGCGGTCTTCATCACTTTCAATATGGCCGTAGAGCATGGTAGCGTTCGACTTCAGCCCGATCTGATGAGCAATTCGGGCGGTTTCCAGCCACTCGCCGCCATCGATTTTATGATCGCAAATAATGTGCCGCACCCGGTCGGCGAAGATTTCCGCGCCACCGCCCGGTAGCGAATCTACGCCGGAAGCTTTTAGCCTCTCCAGCGTTTCGCGAATCGAAAGCTGCGCACGCCTGGCCAGATACGCAACTTCCACCATGGTGAACGCCTTGAGGTGCACCTGCGGGAACCTCTGCTTCAGGCCGGAGCAGAGATCGAGGAAATATTCAAACGGCAGATCAGGATGCAATCCGCCCACGATATGAAACTCCGTAACCGCCTCGCTGTATCCAGAAGCCGCAGTTTCAAAGGCCTCTTCCAGCGCCATGGTATAAGCGCCGGGCGAAGCTTTCTTGCGTCCGAAGGCGCAGAGCCGGCAGGCGGCGACGCAAACATTAGTGGGATTGATGTGGCGGTTGACATTGAAATAAGTCTTGTCGCCATGCATGCCCTCGCGAACGTAATTGGCCATCCAGCCCACGGCGAGGATATCTCCGGTGCGATAAAGAGTGAGCGCGTCGTCGAAGCTGAGCCGTTCGCCTGCGCACACTTTGGAACAGATCGGCTGCAGACGTGGATCGTCTGTCTGGAAGGGATGGGGTTCGTGCACGGAAGCCATCTATGAAATTATCGCACGGGGCTGGACGCGGTTACAAAATGCGCTTACCGGCCGGCGATGATGCGGTCCTGGATTCGGCTGTACTCCGCCTCGGAGACGATGCGGCGCTTCACCAGATCGTGTGCATCGTCGAAAGGGCGCTCCGCGATGATGCGGTCCGCTTCGCGCTCGGATAATCCCGGCAGGCTTAGCAGGTCTTCGCGCGAAGCTTTATTGATGTTGATCGCGTTGTTTCCGTGGCCCAGGCCCTCCTTCACGCCATCCACCACGGCTTTCGTATCGCGGCGCATGGTTTCCGTGGCTTGGGCCGTCTGCCGGCGGATTTCATCGGGATTGTCTTTGGTGGTGCAAGCTGTGAGCAGAATGAAGCTCGAAGCGATCGCGACGCAGAGCACGAACTGAAGGCGGATACGTTTCATCGAAGTTTCGATGCTTGTTTCTTGATTTCGGTTGGCGTTGGAGCTCGAGTCCGGTCTACGCGATTGGCAGTTTTCAGTCGACTATTGCCCGGCAAAGCGCATCACACCTTCGAGCACTGCGCGCGCCTTCGGTGGATAAGCATCAAGTTCAATGGAGGTGGTTTATGCAACGAATCCTTATCGGAATTGTTTCTTTCGCTCTGGCCGCAGGCGTGGCATCGGCACAGAGCAACAGCACGCCATCTTCGACCCAACCACGCGCCGTCGCGCAATCGCAAGGACAGCAGATGCCGACAGCTCAGGGCACACCCGCAATGCCCCCGAATTCACCCGGCAGCACTGTTTCCGTGCACTCCGGACCGGCGGCCCGCATCGCCCCCGGCAGTGTGATTCCGGTTTCCTTGACCAAAACGCTGGATGCGAAGAAGGTCAAGGTGGGAGACGAGGTTGTGACCAAGGTCACGCAGGATTTAAAGAGCAACAGCGGCGAAGTGATAGTTGCGAAAGATACCAAGATGATGGGCCGCGTGACCGAAGCGCAGGCGCGGAACAAGGAACAAAAAGAGTCGGAGGTTGCAATCGCGTTCGATCGCGCGGTAATGAAGGATGGAACTACCGTGCAGATGCCGATGTCGATTCAGGCCGTCATCGGACCGCAAAATAATAATTCTCAGGAAAATCAGAACAGCACGGCGGGCGGCGCGGAAATGCCCGGCCCCACTCCCAACACTGGCGCCGCGCGGTCTGGAATGGGTAGCTCAAACCCAAGCCCCGCTCCATCGCCATCCAGCACCCCCGAGGTTCCGGGCAATTCGCCAGCGAGCACCTCATCGCGACCGCCGATTACCGCCAATACTCAGGGAGTGATTGGAATCTCGAATCTCACGCTCGATTCCGCAGCGCCGAATCCCAGCCAGGGTTCTCTGCTCACCTCCGACAAGAATAACGTGAAGATTGAGAGCGGCACCATGCTTCTTCTGAAGGTGAATCGCTAGCCTCCTCGTTGCCAATCGTGCGGATAAACTCCGCGCGATTGGCGTCTTCCACTGACACTCCTTTTCTTCCTCTTCTCTCCTGGTCCTGTACAATCTTGCTTCCGATGAACGTGCGCATAACCCGATGGTTCGCCGCTGTCGTTTTCTTGGTTTTGTCGCTGGCAGCTCTTGCCGAACCCATCTCACAACTCAAGGCCTCTGGCTACGTCAACGACTTTGCCCACGTTCTTAGCCCGACCTCAATCGCGCAAATGGATGACCTGTGCCGGCAGATCGACGAAAAGGCTCACGCACAGATTGCGGTTGTAACCATCCATACGCTCGATGGGTCCGATATCGAGAGTTACGCGAACAATCTTTTTCAAAAATGGGGAGTCGGCAGCAAGGCGACCGACCGCGGAGTGCTGATTCTCTACGCCATCGACGACCATCGCGCTCGAATCGAGGTGGGTTACGGCCTTGAGCCGATTTTGCCGGATGGCAAGGTCGGCAGCTTCCAGCGCGAAGCGATCCCTCTCATGCGCAGCGGCGATTACAGCAAAGCCCTGGCCCTTGTCACGGTACGAGTCGCGGATGTGATCGCGCAAGATGCCGGCATTCAACTCACGAACGATGAAGCGCCCACAGCGCCGGTTCAGGAGCAGCCGGATGGAGGAATGTCGCTCGGCGGAATTGTTCTGCTCGTAATCATCATCGTGATTGTATTAGTCACGCCGCTGCGAAGCTTGCTGTTTTGGCTGGTGTTTTCGCAAATCTTTGGCGGAGGCGGTAGAGGTGGAGGCTTTGGTGGCGGCGGGTTTGGTGGCGGCGGCGGATTTGGTGGAGGCGGGTTCGGGGGATTTGGCGGAGGCAGTTCCGGCGGTGGCGGGGCAAGCAGCAGTTGGTAATTTGCGAGGAATTATGGATCCTGATTTGGAAGAAACACGTGCATCAAAGAAGGCGCAGGAGTTTGTAGCGAAAATTCGCGAGGCGGCCAAGGATAACCTGGTCAGCGTGATTCTATACGGGTCCGCCGCTGCGAGCGACTTTCATCCCGAATATTCCGACCTGAATTTGTTCTGCGTATTACGCGACGGCTCGTTCGCTGCGCTGCAAAGCATTGCACCGGTCGTGAAATGGTGGGACAAGCAAAAGCAGACGCCTCCTCTCTTTATGACGCGCGAAGAAGTGGAACGCTCCGCGGATGTCTTCTCGATCGAATTGCTGGACATGAAGCAACATCATCGGGTTCTGTATGGGGAAGATGTTCTGCGGGGGCTCGTGATTCCGACCAGTTTACGCCGCGTCCAAGTGGAATACGAGCTGCGAGAAAAGTTAGCCTTGCTGCGGCGGCATCTGCTGCTCGGCGCCGGAAAAGACAGCCTTATGTGGCAGACATTGACGCAATCGATCTCATCTTTCGTCACTCTCTTCCGCCACGCTCTCGCTGTTTTGGGACAAGCGGCGCCTCCCTCGAAACGCGAAACAGTGAAACGACTGGCTGAGAAACTCGGTTTCGACCCTTCTGGATTTTTGCACGTGCTCGACGTGCGCGAGCATCGAGTGAAATCGAAGCAACTCGATGTTAACGACGTTTTCTCGCGTTATCTCGCCGCCGTAGAACATGTAACCAATGCTGTTGATAAAATGCTGGACTCGGGCGTTGCAGGACCTTCGTAGAATCAGCGGAGTCGCAAGGAGAACATTATGAACAAGGGACTGATTGCAGTTCTGGTTGTCATCGGAATTATTTTGCTGATTGTGTTAATGAGCTTCGGCCAGTACGTGAGCGTGAAGAATACGCTGGTAAGCAAGAACGAAGCCGTGAAAGCGGCCTGGTCGCAGGTGGATATTGTGCTGCAGCGGCGCGCCGATTTGATTCCCAATCTCGTCGAAACCGTGAAAGGCTACGCTCAGCAGGAGCAGACCGTTTTCGGAGATATTGCAAAAGCGCGCTCCGCGCTGCTTTCCGCCGGTTCTCCGCAGGACAAGATTGCCGCCAACAATCAGCTCGATGGAGCCTTAGGACGGCTTCTGCTCATCGTTGAAAACTATCCGCAGTTAAAGTCGAACGAGAATTTTCTGCGCCTTCAGGATGAACTGGCGGGCACGGAAAACCGCATCGCGGTCGAGCGCAAGCGCTACAACGATACGTTGCGCGATTACAACACCTACGTGCAGCAGTTTCCAAACAGCTTTTTTGCGGGATTTGCGGGATTCAAGCCGAACGAGGCTTACTTCGAGGCGACTCCCGGATCACGGGAAGTTCCGAAGGTGAATTTTACGAGTCCAACGACGCAGGCTCCGCCGAATCCGCAGCCCGCGCCGGTGCACTAGATCGGTTGGAGTCTCGCAACGAAGATCAGGCGGGTAGGTCCCAACCTTCGTCCTTCATTTTCTTGTTAGTCCAGTGCTGTAGTTGCTCGAAGAGTGCGGGATCGATCACGGCGAAACGCAGGCCGACGCGGCCCTCGTCTCCCATCCAAACAATCCGGGCTTTTGCTTTAAAGATTGTTTCTGTATCAGGAAGCGCGAAACTGACGTCGAGCAACCCGGCGAACCGCATGGGCTCCTTGACGCCATCCAACCCCATCCCGCCGGTGCTCAGGTTCACGCCTTGTACGGTTAGTTCGTCGCCGCGCTGGTTTTTCAACGTAACTGTCAGTTGAATGCGCGCGCGGAAAAACTTCTGCTGCTCGAGGCTGATGCTTCCCAGCGCGTCATTGCCTTCCCCGGAGCTGACGTTGATGTTGTATTCCTTTAGTTTGCGGCTGAGCGTGCGGCGGGAAATCCCCAACTGATCGGCCGCCTGCCCGCGATGGCCGCCGCTTCGCTCGAGGGCGCGAATGATCATCTGCTCCTCCATGCTGTCGAGATTACCGACTGGTACAGAGGCGGTTTGGCGCATGGTCGCCGGATTGCCGCTCATCGCGGCGGAAATTTGAGATGCCTGAATTTCCGGGCCACTCGATTGCACTGCAACTCTTGCCACCAGATTCCGCAATTCACGCACATTGCCGGGCCAGGAATGGGCCAGCAGCGCGGAAACCGCCGCAGGGGCCAACGAAGTTTGCGGAGCTTTGAGACCAAGAAAATGCTCCGCCAGAGCAACGATATCTTCCGGCCTCTCTCGCAGCGGTGGCACGCGAAGCTGAAACTGGCCCAGACGATGAAAAAGATCTTCCCGGAACCGGCCCGCGGTCACGGCAGCGTCTAAATCCTGATTGGTGGCGGCAACGATTCGCACATCAGTTTTAATTTTGCGATGCCCGCCGAGACGATAAAAAGGATATCCATCGAGCACGCGCAAAAGCTTGACTTGAGTGTGCAGCTGCAGCTCTCCAATTTCATCGAGGAAGAGCGTACCGCGCTCGGCGAGCTCAAACAGGCCCGGCTTGGATGCGTCCGCACCTGTAAACGCGCCCTTTTCATAGCCGAATAATTCACTCTCCACCAGATTCTCTGGCAACGCGGCGCAGTTGATATCGACCCACGGACGGCCGCGGCGGCTGGAGGATTGATGTATGGTGCGGGCGACCAACTCCTTGCCCGTGCCTGTTTCGCCTGTGATCAGAACGGTTTCCGTATGTTGAGCCACGCGATCGACCATGCGCATAAAGCGATGCATGATCGGGCTGGATACGACGAAAGAGGAACCATCGACATCTCGGGAAACGGTTTGGTTTGAATCGTCGGCGGCCTCTTTACGCGAATTTTCGGCTGAATCGCCATCCGAACCCGCGGCAGCCCTCACTACCTCGGCAACCTGGCTGAACGTGGCCACCATCGCCGTGGCCACCGAGCGTCCATCGCGAAGCAATGTAATTGACAATTCGGCAGAGCCGACCCTGCCACCCTTCGTTTGATACTGGCAGCGCGACCGGTACTGGCCATCACGCAGGAGAGTGCTTCTTAGCACGTGCGGGTTGGTATCGCAGGAACTCTTCTTAAAAAACAGAAGCGATTCCAGCGTGTGGCCGAGAATTTCGCCGGATGTATATCCGAATAAAGCTAGAGCTCCATCGCTACAGCCACTAATTTTTCCCTCAAGATCCGCCAACACGACGGGGAGCGCCGTTGGAGCCGAACCAGCCTTGCCCTGGCCGGACGTACCCTGTGGCTGCGGATTGAAGTCCAGCGTAGACATTTCTGCCTTTGGACTCGATCTTTACATAGCCGTGATCTCTGCCAGCGCGGTCGACGCAATCGGAGGGTAACCAAGGTAATCGGTCGGGTCCAAAGGCCATGGAATGGAGGCATCAAAGTGAGATCAAGTCAATCATCAAAACTCCGAAGAGAGCCTTCCGCGGTTACGACCGTAAGCTACTGAAAGGCTGGCGACAAACAGTAGGATTTCTTAACCGCTATCAAACAAACTCAGCGTGGAAGCCGCTTTTTCTGCGCTGGTAGCGGTCTGCTTAATCCCCTGCAATTGCAGTAACGACTCTATGTCGCTTCAGACCAAACTATTTGTCGCGATCACCGCTTCGTTTGGCCTGCTGATTCTTTGTTTTTCCCTCGCGCATTGGCAGTCGGCCGACTTCCTGCGCTTTCTCTGCTATCTCGGAGTAGCTGTCCTGGCCTCGGGATTAAAGGTCCAGTTGCCCGGCATCGATGGCACGATGTCAGTGAATTTCCTTTTCATTCTCCTTGGAGCTGTGGAGCTCAGCCTGCCGGAAACATTGGTCATCGGATGCACCGCAACGTTGGTACAGAGCGTGTGGCAGGCGCGCAAAAAGCTGGATCCGGTGAAAGTAGTCTTCAACGTCCTTGGAATGATGGCGAATGCCAGCGCACTGTGCTACGAGAGCTATCACTGGTTCGATACCAGGGTCGCAGCCAGACCTGTGATTCTGATGGTGGCGGCGCTGGTCTTTTTCCTAGCCAATACGCTTCCCATCTCCGTTGTGATCTCGTTCACCGAGCACAAGCCGATCCGCAAGATCTGGACGGAGTGCTACTTCTGGTCTTTCCCCTACTACATGGTGGGAGCAGCGGCGGTAGGCCTTGTCGGGGTAATCAACCGGCGTGCCGGATGGCAGACTTCCCTGTTGGTGCTGCCGCTGATTTACTGGGTCTATCGCTCATACCGGCTCTATCTGGCGCGGCTGGAAGCGGAAAAAGACCGCGTCGAAATCGAAAAGCGGCATGTGGAGGAGATCGCATCGCTCAACATGCGCACCATCGAGGCGCTCGCGCTGGCGATCGAAGCCAAAGACCACACGACGCATACGCATCTGCAGCGCGTGCGGACTTATGCCGTGGAAATCGGCAAAGAGCTCGGCTTGCCGCCGGAAGAAATTGAAGCCTTGCGCGCAGCCGCGCTCTTGCATGATATCGGCAAGCTGGCCGTGCCGGAGCACATCATCAACAAACCCGGCAAACTCACTCCCGAAGAATTCGAGAAGATGAAAGTGCATCCGCTGGTGGGTGCGGAAATTCTGGAGCGTGTCGCATTCCCTTATCCCGTTGCGCCCATCGTGCGTTCGCATCACGAACGCTGGGATGGCTCCGGATATCCCGCTGGACTGACAAAGGAAGAAATTCCCATCGGAGCCCGGATTTTATCCGCTGTTGATTGCCTGGACGCTCTCGCTTCGGACCGGCAGTATCGTCCCGCAATCCCGCTCGACCAGGCCATGGCAACGGTGCGGGAAAAATCGGGCAGCTGGTTCGACCCGAAAGTCGTGGATTTGCTCGAGCGCCGCTACGTCGAACTCGAGCGCAAGGCGCAGTCGAATGATGCTGGGTTTATTCCTTCGGGTTTCTCGAGGGGGCTGAGGGTCGAGCGCGGACAGGCTCCAGCCGCGGGCTTTGAACGCTCCGTCGAAACTCCGCCGGTGGAAACTGACTTCCTTTCATCGATTGCATCGGCACGGCAGGAAGCGCAGGCCATGTTCGAGCTGAGCCAGGACTTGGGAAATTCTCTCAGCCTCAGTGAGACGCTTTCCCTGCTATCGATGCGCCTGCGCAAGCTCATTCATTACGATTCGATCGCGGTTTTCGTAAATCGCAATGGGTGGTTATTGCCGGAACTCGCCAGTGGAGAGAACTTCCGGCTCTTATCGTCGTTGAAAATTCGCGTTGGCGAAGGCTTGTGCGGATGGGTCGCCGAAACTGGCAAGCCGATCCTGAACGGCAATCCACAGGTAGAAGCGGGTTTTTCGTCGGATGCGAAATCTACGCCCATGGCTTCTGCGCTGGCTGTTCCACTGCAGGGATTGAATGGCGTGGTCGGTGTGCTGGCCATGTACCACTCAAACCTCGACGCATTCACTCCTGACGATCTAAGAATTCTGCTGGCAGTCGCCTCCAAAGTTGCGCTTTCGGTAGAGAACGCTCTCAAGTATCAGCAAGCCGAAAGCTCCGCCACAACAGACTTTCTCACCGGCCTGCCCAACGCCCGTTCGCTCTTTATGCATTTGGCGCAGGAAGTGTCGCGTTGCCGCCGCATGAAGACTTCCCTGGCTGTGATGGTATGCGACATCGATGGACTGAAGAGGGTCAACGATTCTTATGGCCATTTGGAAGGCGACAAACTTCTTCGCGAATTCAGCATGAGGCTAAAGGAAGTCTGCCGCGGCTATGACTACGTCGCCCGCATGGGCGGCGATGAGTTCGTGATTACCGCGCCGGGCTTGACTGCGGAAGATGCAATCGAGAAGGCGCAGCGGCTGAATCAGGCAGCCATCGAAGCTGGCCGCGAGGTCTGCGGCCGCGATGTGACGACGCTCAGCGTGGGGAGCGCTTTTTGTCCGGAGGATGGGTATGACGTCGAATCGCTGCTGAGCGAGGCGGACCGGCGCATGTATGCGGTCAAGCAAATTCATCACGCTGAAACGGACGCGCTGGCAAAAGGCGCAGCGGTGAAATAGATGCTCAGAAACAAAGTCGCCGGACACGTTCTCGCGCTGGTCACAACGGTGCTGCTTGGAGGCTTACTCTCAGCCACTCTGGTACGTCTGGCGCCCGGATTCGATGTGGATGAGCAGGAGCTTGATCCGCACCTGAGCGCAGCCAGTGTGCAGGCTTTGCGCGACGCGCGCAGCCAGGATCGCAACATTTTCAGATTTTACCTGTCATACATGAACCGCCTCGTGCATGGCGATTTAGGGACGTCGCTCTCTCTTAGCCAGCCGGTTCGAACTCTATTGCGCGAGCGCGCGCCAACCACTCTCCGATTGCTGATATTTGGTCTTGCGATGGCTTGGGCTGCGGCTTTGGCTCTCGCGCTGAGCGCGGCACGTTTGCGGCTTGCCGGTTACGACGCGGCCGGTACGCTTCTCAGCGGAACGCTGTTGTGCCTTCCCGCAGCCGTTCTTGCCCTGCTTTCTGTTCTGTGGAATGTGCCCGGTTCGCTGGCGATCGGCCTTGTGGTTTTTCCGAGGGTTTATCGCTATGCAAGGAATCTGCTGGCGAAGTCGTACGCTCAGCCGTATATCGTTATGGCGCGAGCCAAAGGCCTTGGCGAAGCTCGAATTCTGTTCTGGCATGTTCTGCCGGGTATCGCGCCGCAATTGCTCGCCCTGGGCGGAGTTTCCATCAGTATGGCGATTGGAGCTGCCATTCCCGTGGAAGCGCTCTGTGGCCTGGCCGGCATCGGCCAGCTTGCCTGGCAAGCGGCCCTGGCGCGGGATTTGCCGCTGCTGGTAAACATCACCATCCTCGTGACGCTCGTAACCTTGCTGGCAAACTCCGGAGCCGATGTAATCGGTCAGATGATCCGGGGCCAGGAATCATGAATCTCTGGCAGAAGGCGGCGTGTGCCTTTCTGTTGGTCGTGGTGTGTGCAGCCGCGGCGGCGAACTGGCTGGCTCCAACTGGGTACGCAAAGCAGGATCGAGAGGCGATTAGCGCGGAACCCTCGCGGGCACACTGGCTGGGCACTGACGAACTTGGCCGCGACCGCTTCGCGCGCGTGCTATATGGAACGCGGATTTCTCTGTTCCTGGCGCCGGCAGCGGCGTTGCTTTCGACGCTGATGGCGGCTCTGATTGGCGGGCTTTCCGGCTATCTGGGCGGAATCTGGGCCAAAGGCGCGATGGCGGTCACCGACTTGTTTATGTCGTTGCCGTGGTTGTTCCTGTTAATCACGGCGCGGGCATTGATGCCGCTGAATGTGTCGCCTCTGTTTTCGGTAGTCGTCACATTCTTGCTGCTCGGCCTTCTGGGTTGGAGCGCGGCGGCGCGTGTGCTTTGCACTGCGGCAGGCTCGTTGCGCTCGTCTGATTTTGTGCGTCAGGCGCGAGCCTCCGGAGTCCGCGGCGCCAGGCTGTTTTGGATTCACGTGCTACCCAACTTGAAACCGGTTCTCTTTGCCCAGTTCTGGATTTCGATTCCAGTCTTCATTTTGACCGAAGCCAACCTGGGTGTTCTTGGCCTGGGAGTCTCCGAGCCGATGCCTTCGTGGGGAAGTCTGCTGCGGGAACTTGAAGGCCTGGTTTCCATTGGCGAGGAGCCGTGGAAGTTTGCGTCTCTCGTGCTGCTGGTTCTGGTCGTGATGTCGTTTCAGCTCCTGCTCGCGAGGCAGGAAGAGATCGCTTTTTAAAGGAAGTTGAAATGAAAAGAACCCGCGCAAGAACACTAGCCGCCGCTGTAATCGCTTTGAACCTCTTCACAACTCATGTCCTGGCACAGAGCGGCGGCGAACTTCGTTTTTGCCTGCGCATGGAACCGAAGACGTTTGATCCACTTAAAGTGGAAGATGAGGCTTCAGCCGCAATTCGTTATCTTACGGGCGGCACTCTCGTACGCATTAACCGCCAGACGCAAGAACTTGAACCGGAATTGGCGCTCGCGTGGAAAGTATCGAAGGATGGGCGTCAGATCAATTTTCGCCTGCGCAGCGGGGTCGTGTTTTCCGATGGCACGCCGTTTTCCGCGGCCGATGTTGCCTATACGGTTCAGCAATTGATGGACCCGGGTCTGCACTCGCCTACAGGAGATGCATTTCGCTCCGGCACCGGCGGCGTGGAAACAAAAGTGATCTCTCCTACTCAGATCTCTATTATTTTTCCCGCGCCCGTGGCCGAGCTCGATCGGCTTTTCGACCAGGTAGCAATTCTTTCGCAACATTCCCCAAAGCGCGAGTTGGCTGTGCTCGGGCCGTTCATGCTGGCAGATTACAAACCGGGCGCATCGGTGCTGCTGAAACGAAATCCCAATTACTGGAAGACCGACGAACGCGGACGCAAGCTCCCGTATCTCGATTCCATTCAGATGGATATCCAGCCGAATCGCGATGTCGAGATGCTGCGCTTCAAGCGCGGCGAACTCGATCTCATCAACTCACTCGACAGTGAATATTTCGACAAGCTGGAGTCCACGTCGCCGCAGGTAGCGCACGATGCGGGACCATCGCTCGATAGCGAACAGCTTTGGTTCAATGAAGTCGCCAAAGCGCCGATTCCCGACTACAAGAAAGCGTGGTTTCGTTCCGCCGATTTTCGGCGAGCAATTTCCGAAGCGATCAATCGCGAGGATTTGAGCCGCATCGTCTATCACGGACACGCTCAGCCCGCCGCAGGACCGTTTTCGCCGTCAAACAAATTCTGGTTCAACGGCAAACTCAAGCCGCTGGCCTACGATTCCGACGCTGCGCTGAAAGCCTTGCAGGGAGCTGGTTTTCGCCTGGAGAATGGCACGCTCAAAGATAAGGCCGGAAATGCGGTCGTGTTTTCGATCATCACCAATGCGGGCAGCAAACCCCGCGAACGCATGGCGGTCCTGATTCAAGATGATCTGCAGAAAATCGGCATCCACGTAAATGTGGTCACGCTCGACTTCCCTTCCCTGATCGAGCGCATGACGCAAAGTTTCGATTACGAAGCGATCATTCTCGGGCTGACGAACGTTGATCTCGATCCGAATGGCGAGATGAATGTGTGGCTGAGTTCGGCAGAAAATCATCAATGGAACCCCCAGCAGAAGACACCGGAAACGACGTGGGAAGCGGAGATCGACCGTTTAATGCGCACGCAGGCTTCGGCGATCGATCCTCGGAAGCGCAAAGAGGCATTTGATCGAGTTCAGGAAATAGTTGTCGAAGAGGAACCGTTCATTTTCCTGATTAACAAAAATTCGCTCTCGGCGGTTTCGACTCGAGTACATGGCGCCGTTCCGGTGATCTTATCGCCGCAGACGTTCTGGAATGCGGAGCGGCTCACGGTATCGCAGTGATTGCGTTAGTCCTGGATCCTGACGGATTCATTCGGTTTCAGCCGGATCCAGAAATGAATTGAGGTATTGATGTCCTCCGCGGTCCCCACTCCCGCTCTGCTGTCCGCGCGCCTCTCGGTCGCTTATTCCGGCAAGGGGGTCTTACGCAATCTGCAGCTCGAAATCCAACGCGGCGAAGTATTGGGCCTGGTCGGCCAGAGCGGCTCGGGCAAGAGCACGCTGGCAATGGCGATTCTCGGTCTTCTGGACAAGAAGAAGGCGCAAACCGAAGGCGCCATAATATTTCAAGACGAGCTTAAAGGCCGCGACCTGCTGCGCCTTTCCGAGCGCGAGCTTCGCAGCTTGCGCGGGCGCGCAATCTCGCTTGTGCTGCAGAGCCCGCTCTCTTCCTTGAACCCCGCGCTCCGGATTCGAACCCAGCTCAACGAAGCTTGGCGCGCCCATGCTACCGGTTCCAATGCCGAGTGCGAAGAGGCTATCCGAAATTCTTTGCAGAGTGTTTCGCTGCCCGCGAACAGCGATTTTCTGCGCAAATATCCTTCGCAAATGAGCGTGGGCCAGGCGCAACGCGTATTGATCGCCATGGCCATCCTGCACCGGCCACTGCTGCTCATCGCAGATGAGGCGACCAGCGCGCTCGATGTGATTACACAATCCGAAATTCTCACCCTGTTTCGCACGCTCAACCGTTCCATCGGAATGGCGATTCTCTACATTTCGCACGATCTCGCCTCCGTTGCCGGGATTTGCGATCGCATTGCGATTCTTCATCAGGGCGAGATCGTCGAGTGCGCCGCAACCGCACAAATATTCACCAGCCCGCAGCATTTATATACGCAGCAACTGATGGCCGCTTTGCCGCGCATTCTACAGGCGCAGCCAGTGGGCGCATCCCAAGCCGCCACGGCTCGATAAACGGCCAACCGCTATCTCGCGGTAACCAACCCCTCGAATCTAAAGTAATCCGCTTTGCAGAGCCGGGACAAACTGGCTCATGCCCTCGCGATCAGGACAGACTGTCCCAGAACCATTCAATAAAGAATCGCAGAGTCCCTTTATACTCAGCCACTTACGGAGACTTCACTTGGCTCCTCCCGTGCATTCACTAATCCGAGTCGAAGCACAAGTTTGTACTAGGGAAGGGTGAGAAAACTTTATGTCGCAGACATTGAAACCTAAGTCTCCGGGGCGCAGCGAACGCCACAGTGCGGCCTGGGGAAAACGTTTGGGCTGCTTACTGGTGCTGCTCGTCGCACAGGCGGCGTGGGGACAAGGTCGCTCCGGCAAGTTCGCCGACGATCTGACTCCGACTCTGGCGCGCGCACATCAGGGCATAGCCTCGGCGAAGGAAACGGTGCGGGTGATTGTGCAGTACAAGGCCGTCCCCACACTGACGCACTACGCGACCATGCAACAGCGCGGCGGACAACTTCACGCCAAGCTGCACATGATCAAAGGCGCATCCTTCACTATTCCGGTTCGCGCACTGCCATTGCTTGAGGCCGATCCGGAAATTGTCTCTGTGAGCATCGACCATCCGATGAATGTGGCGGACGATCTCACCAATGCCGCGACCGGCGTCGGGAGCGCATGGAATGCCGGCTACACCGGTGCAGGCATCGGCGTGGCGGTAATCGACAGCGGCATCAACGATACCCTGGCCGATCTCAAGAACTCCAACGAAACCGCTTCGCGCGTGGTTTATCACCAGGACTTCACGGGAACTGCGACCACCGGTCCGAATGGCGCGAAGTACGACTTGTACGGTCACGGCACGCACGTCGCCGGCATCATCGGCGGCAATGGCTATCTTTCCGGTGGACAGTATGAAGGCGTGGCTCCGGGAGTCAATCTGATCGATCTTCGCGCTCTTGATATGAACGGCGCCGGCACAGACAGTACTGTGATCGCAGCCATTCAGCAGGCCATTGCCCTGCAGAGCACCTACAACATTCGCGTCATCAATCTGTCCCTCGGCCGCGGCATTGCGGTCAGTTACACGCAGGATCCTCTGTGCCAGGCTGTCGAGTCGGCCTGGAAGGCGGGAATCGTTGTAGTGGTGGCCGCCGGGAATTATGGCCGCTTAAGCGTGTTCGGCAGCAACGGTTATGGAACAGTAACCGCTCCGGGCAACGATCCTTATGTTCTTACTGTCGGTGCAACCAAGAGCAATGGGTCTGCTTCGCCCGTGGCTCAAACTCTGGCCAGTTTCAGCTCGAAGGGTCCAACGACCTACGATCACGTAGTCAAGCCTGACATCGTTGCGCCGGGCAACGACGTAGTTTCTCTGGCCGCCCCGGGAGCAACTCTGGAAGCCGTCTACCCTGCGGAATTCGTGACCGGCAACGACGGCAAAAATGATTACTTCACCTTGAGCGGCACCAGCATGGCGACCCCGGCGGTAGCTGGCGCAGTTGCCTTATTGCTGCAAGAGCACAGCACACTCACTCCTGACCAGGTGAAGGCTCGTCTCATGAAGACGGCCTACAAGATGGGGCTGACTTCAACCAGTGCTTTCGTGCCACATCTTTCGCAGACTTTCACCAGCTTCTACGATCTGTTCTCGGTTGGTTCTGGTCTGATGAACCTTCAGAGCGCAATCGCTAACACCGATCTGGCTCCCTCGAGCGTTGGAGCGGCACTTTCGCCCAGCGTCGTCTATAACCCCCAGACGGGCACGATCTCTCTGGCGAATGGAAATTCCTCCGTATCGAGCAACTCGGTGGTTTGGGGCACCTCGGTAGTTTGGGGCTCATCCGTGGTCTGGGGATCGTCTGAAGTGAGCGGCAGCTCGGTCGTCTGGGGCAGTTCAGTTCCCTGGAACAACAACCTGCTTAGCGCCTTCAGCGTAGTTTGGGGCTCAAGCGTGGGCACCGCGACACAGGCCACCAGCGTGGTCTGGGGATCTTCAGTGGGTAATACCGACGCCGCGTTCTCTGATGCCGGCGACGATGAGCAGTAGCCGTGAAACGGTAAACACAGAAAGGAGAAAAATCATGAACTCACGGCCAACTAAAACATTCATCGGCGCAATGGTTGTGGCAGCGGGAACAAGCATTACGTATGCCGCAGCGCAGAGCCACACCATGCACACCTTCTACGCTCTGGCAATACTTGCACTGGCAGCAGCCACTTCTCGCATGAAAGTGAAGCTGCCCGGGATTGAAGGCAACATGTCAGTCAATCTTCCGTTCCTGCTCACGGCAGTGATCACGCTGAGCGCAGTGGAAGCAGTCGCAATCGCCTGCCTGTCCACAGTGGTTCAGTGCTGGCCGAAACAGGGAGGAAAATTCAAACCCGAACAAATGCTTTTTAACGTCAGCATGATGGGTCTGGCCGCAAGCCTCGCGAACCTGGTTTGGAATGCGGGCTGGAGCAAGGCGGATTGGGCAACGGAGCCGTTGATGCTCGCCGCGGCTACTGCCATGTTCTTCCTGGGGCAAACGGTTCCGGTGGCTGCCATCATCAAGCTGACTCAGAATGAGTCGATGCGCAAAGTTTGGACCAGTATCGCGCTAATGTCGTTCCCGTACTTCGTTTTGAGCGCGGGTGTGACGACGATGTTCGATGCGGTCAGCCATCGCTTCGGCTGGCAGGCTGCTGTGGTGATCTTCCCACTGATGTACGGGATTCACCGCTCTTACCGCGTGTACTTCGCGCGGGAAGCGGAAGCGCTGCGGCCTCCGGCCCTGGCGCGAGCCGCTTCGGCAAGCGCATAATCAGTTGTATAAAGCTAATGGCGTTCCGGCCTCTTCCGCCGGAACGCTTTTTTGTTTCTTGAGCTTAAGGCTTTAGTCACTGTGCAAGAAGCTGCATCTTGACGGAAGCAAATAAAGGAATAACATCGATAAACGGTTCTTTTCGTCCCCCCTTTAACGCTGCGGTTCCAACCTTCATGGGTATCGGGGTCCATCCATTTTGAGCGAGCAGCCGCAAGAAGGAATCCGCAAGCCGGGGCCAGGATGTCAAATACGATAAAGGTGGTCCGCCCTTTGATTAATCGAATTTTTGCTCTCACCGTCATCTTCACAGTCGCAGCCTTGCCGGCGCTTGCCCAAGGAAAGAAATCCGGCGACATCACCCAGATTCAGCACATTATTTTCCTCGTGCGCGAGAATAGAAGCTTTGATCAGTACTTCGGGCTCTTCCCGGGGGCCGACGGAACCACTACTGGCCTCCTCTCGAACGGCCAGACGATTACGCTGGGCCGTGCGACCGACGCGACGCCGCAGGATCTTTGCCACACTCAGAATTGCGCGGAACTCGGCATCGACAACAACAACATGGATGGATTCGATCTGCTCGTTGGCGGCAACAAGAGCAACGAATTCATTGCCTATACCGAGATGTGGCAACAGGACATCCCCAACTACTGGGCGTATGCGCAGAACTTTGTTCTCGCCGACCACATGTTCTCATCGGCGCACAGCGATAGTTTTCCCAATCATCTTTACACTGTTGGAGCCACTTCGGATGGCGTGATCAATATTCCGTTTCCGCCGCCGGACAATCCTACAGAACAAAACTACTCCTGGGGTTGTGACACTTATGCCGATGTGACAGTGCAGCAGATCGATGACCTGGGGAACATCGACTCCGTTTTTCCGTGCTTCGATTTTGCAGTGCTGCCCCAGAGTTTGAGCAATATTGGCGTGACCTGGAAATACTACGCCGTGCCCGAGGACACGATCGGATACAACTTCTCGACTTTGGATGCGATCGACTACATCCGCAATGGGCCGCTCTGGTCGACGAACGTGGTTTCCGATCTTACCTTCATCAATGACGCGCTTACTGGGAACCTGCCGCAGGTCACCTGGCTCACGACTGGCCGCCATATGACCGAGCACCCGCCGCAGAGCGTGTGTTCTGGGGAAAACTGGACGGTAAACGCGATTAATGCAGTAATGCAGGGGCCGGATTGGAATTCGACGGTTATTTTCCTGATGTGGGATGACTTTGGCGGTTTCTATGATCACGTCCCTATTCCGCCGGCGGAAGATCAGTTTGGCCTGGGAGAGAGAGTCCCGTTTCTGATCATTTCTCCGTATGCGAAGCCGGGGTATATTTCGTCGACACAGTACGAAGCCTCTTCGGTGCTGAAGTTCATTGAGGAGCGATTCGGATTGCCGCCCTTGACGAACCGGGACGCGAACGCAAACGACACCACCGACAGCTTCAACTTCAGTCAAACTCCGAATCCGCCTCTGGTTCTCACGCCGCGCACGTGCCCCATGTCGGCGGCATCCACGGTGAACTTCGGCAAGTGGTTTCCGATGAAACGTACCAGCGCAAACCCTTACCCACTGGTTTTGTCGAACTGGGGAACGAGTCCGATTACGATCAAACGCACATCAGTGACGGGAGACTTTTCGGTTGTGAGCGGATGCAAGTCGAAAATTGGGGCGGGAAGCGGCTGCACCTTGGACCTCGATTTTACTCCGACCGCGACGGGCACGCGCACGGGAACACTGACCATCCTTGCATCGAACTCGAACACGCCGGAAATCGTAAATCTCACGGGAGAAGGGACCGCCGTATCGCTGTCGCAATCCCCGGTCATCTTTGGTGGAAAACTATCCACCGGCTACCCCGCTCTCACCAGCTTTGGAACCACGATTACGGATAAAGTGACGCTTAAGAATAACGGGACCACAGCGCTGACGATCTCCAGCATCGCCATCGGGGGCGCGAACGCGAGCCAATACGGCCAGACCAACAATTGCGTCGCCACAATCCAGCCCGGCAAGACGTGCTTGATCACAACCACGTTCACTCCAACGATTGCGGGCTTCATTCCCGCGCCGCTGACCATTACGAGCAATGACCCGGCCAGCCCGCAGATACTCTATTTGCAAGGGGAAGGCACCCAGGTATCGGTTCCCCCCAGCGTCAGTCTGCCTAATGCGCCGGTCGGCAACACAACCACGCAGAACATCACCGTGAAAAATACCGGCAACACTACTCTTACTTTCGGCGGTTTTTCCACCAGCTGCTGGAATGAGACAGTCGGAATTTGCAACTACTACACCCAAACCAATACTTGCGGGTCGAGCCTCAATGCCGGGCAATCATGTTCGGTCACAGTGTCGTTCGATCCGGGAGTTGTCGGTAGCAGCCCCGGAACCTTGTTGATTATGGACAATGACAATGCAAGCCCGCAGAGTGTGAGCCTCTCAGGATCCGGCCTCGCGGGCGCGGGGCGGGTTCCGTAGTCGGCAGTTGTCTCGAAGGGCAATTCGAATTATGGGTTGGCGAGTTGAGTCAGAAGGCCGCGGTTGCGCCGCTCTTCGATCAGGTTGCGGATCCGATCTCTGTCGCTCGCAGGCCACATTTCGTCAAACGCCTGCCATGCTTCTTTCTCGCGGCCACTATAAAGATAATTCAGGACGATGGTGAGCACTCGCTTCACGGTTTCCGTCTGGTCGGTATACATTTTCTTGTGGAAATCGGATAAGCGAAATTTTTCCAGGGACGCGGCACTGAGTTCGTTGCGTGCCTTCGCAATTTTCTCATCGTATTCTTCCCTGTGCTCCGAGCTTATGTTTTTGAGCTGGCTTCCAGAGAGCCGCATGATGACCTCCGGAATCACGGCTTGCCCTCGCGGCAACAGAAACAGCTCGAAACTTCCATCTCCCGCGCGAATGCTGACGCTGCCATCACTTTCTGTTTGAAAGCGCACTGGCAGTTGGTTACGAATAGTTCGCACCACCGCAGGATGCTTGCCCAAGCTTACGATCGTGTACTCGAAGCAACAGTTGCCTTCCCCGGTGAATTCCCCAAAAACTACATCAGGTATGCCCGCTTCGTTGATATCCTGGCCCGAAATGTTATCGATCCATAACATCCAACCCCTGGCGAAAATGGCTGGCCTTGCTCCGGGCAGCGTGACGGAGCCACGGCATCGGTCCGTCGCAGATTCCTTCTCGCCGGGAAATAGACGCACCGCGTAGCCGTTAATGTGGTGGACGCGCTGATATCCCGGCGACTTCGGGCATGATAAGGGGGCTTGCGCGAAGCAGTTTGACAGCAGGATCAGATTGACAAAAAAGAAGAGCAATTGACAACGTTTCATTCGGCTTGAATCCTATCAGCGGTTGAGTTCGTAGCTTTGTGCTTGTTGCGCTAGTCACCGAGATCTTCGGGAATCCAGGTAATTACAACAAGAGCAATTGGAATGCTCTGGGCTACTTTTCCTCCGCTTGCCACACTTGGTAGCTTCACCTGCAGAACGCTGGTGCCTTGATCGTCCGTAATCAAACTCGGGAACCTCTCATCCGTATCGATCGCGACCAGGCTCATCGCAACCGGACGATGGATAGGAGAGGCGAGCCGGCTGCGGTGGACCAAGGTTGTCAGTGGCAGAACCACGGTAGGGCTGCGATCGGCGCTGACTGGCGTGAGAAGAACGAAATCTCTTGGCTCGTTTTCATTCGCGCCTTTCGGCATGATGGCATAACGCATGGTGTAGTAGCCGGGCCGCAACATCTGGGAGCGATAATCGCGCACGTAACGCTCGATGACCAGGAAATGGATGATGCCGATCAGGGAACCTTGTTTCAGATTTCCATAGAGAACTCCGCTCGGGCTTTCGGCGCCACTCCGAATCTTCTTCGCCCAGAAAACCTCGCAGACGAGTTTTTTCTCGTCCGCATCATTGTCCTTGTCCTTATCTTTATGTCTGTCATTCCCCGCATCGTTGTCATTCCCCTCCTCCTCTTCCGGCGTCCTGAAAATCTTGTAGCCGAACGATTGAAGGTGCCCGATGAAACTGGCGGGAAGTTGCGCTGAAGCACGGAGACGAACCCGCTCCATGGAATAGGAAAAACGTTCTTCTTCCGGCTCTTGAGACCAGGCCAGCGCCGTGAGCGATGCCAAAACGAGGAACATGCAGAACAGCCGCACGCTTCCTCCTTTGGCGAAACGCTCCGCTGTATTTTGTCGGGACATTCTTAGAGCTTACAAAATTTGCGGTGAACTGTGCGGTCCCCGGATCAACTTTATTCGTCTTCCCGTGCGGCCATTCTCTCAGCCAGAGTATCTCCACGGCGTCGCAGGCCTTCCTCGCAGAGAATGAAAGCCGGCGAATTGAAGGGATTCTGGCCACAATTTCTGCATCTAACCAGGATCAGGATTTGTTCCGTTGATGTCAGTTATCGCCAGATTTTGATCACTGCCCGCTCGTGAACGGATATCCCTTATCGCGCCAATTGGTGACGATGTTCTCGGCGAGATAAAGCGCTTTGACGTTGGTGAAGCCCATGGCGCGTAGTGCATCGTCGGCGGGCTTCAGGTTCGGGCAATGAGTCCAGGGGCAGCATCCGCAATAGATGACGATGAAAGTGTTGCGGGGGAGCGATTCGACGCGGGCGCGGATCTTCTCAATGGCGCTTTGGTCGGAGGCCGGTCCGAAGTATTCCGAGCCTGGGATGTGTCCCTGCAAATACAGCACGTGGAAACCAACATGAATCAGCATCGGCTTCTCAGACCTGGGGGACTGCAGGATTTTCGCCAGCTCCTCAGGGTTGATGAGGTGGGATGAAGCGATCGCGCTTGCCTGAAAGGCCGATGCACTAAAGGCAGTGAAGACAAGAAGCAACAGCGCAATCGTGAGAGCGATTGAAACGTATGCCCTGCGGGGTCGGTCCAGATGTTCCATGGAAATGTTGCCTCCAGTTTTCATGCCATATTTTGCGCGATTGAGGACAGGATTGCCACAGCAGGCTGGCCGCCGAGTGAATGGTGCGCCTTGGTTGTGTCCCAGACTTGCGGGACTAGTCCTCTGCCTCTTGGAATCGCGCTGAATGCGTTATAAACTTGCGACGGCGCCGCCGATAAATTGCCTATGAAGGTTGCCTTCCTCACCTTGCTCTTCCTCGTCTCGGCATCGCCGTGCGCCATCTCGCAGAGTTCGGATAATTCCCAAAACAAATGCTCACTGCACGGCACGGTAGTCGATTCAAAAACCGGGCAGCCGGTGAGAGGCGCCGAGGTCACGCTCCGTGGTGGAGGATTTGGTTCTTCGGGGTACCGGGCCGGCGGGGTGGGAAATCGGTCTGAACCGGCGGGCGCCGTTTCTGACTCTGAAGGTCATTTCGCCTTCGACAATCTGGCGCCCGGGCGATATCGAGTCACAGCGTCTCGCAATGGATATGTAAGCCGCGGTCCCCTCTCCGGACCGGGATTGAACCTTATTACATTATCTTCCGGCCAACAATCGTCCGATATGGTTGTTCGCCTCACTCCCTCTGCCGTACTTGCAGGCCGCGTCACTACCGACGGCGATGAACCTGCCCCGAACGTTTCGGTCGAGGCCATGAAGTACACCTATCAAAATCAGCGGCGGCAGTTGACGGAGATCAGGTCTTCGACGACGGATGATCGCGGCGAATACCGCATCTGGGGCCTGCCTCCGGGAAAATACTACATTCGCGCATCGCATCCCAGAGGCCAGGCGGCGGGGCCCGGCGGCCTGGTTTTCGTTCCTATCTTTTATCCCGGCGTCACCGATCCTTCGCGCACGCAGCCGGTTGATCTACATCCCGGCGATGAAGCGACAGGCATTGATTTGAACTTTGTCTCGATGCACTCGGTGCGCGTAAGCGGACGTGTCCTGAACGCAAATTCTCAGCCGGAAAAAGGCGCGCAGGTTTCGCTGATCGGTGGCTCGGGAAGCTCGACGTTTACGGTTGGTCAGGCTTCCTCGGACGCCAAGGGCACATTTGAGATTCGTGGCGTGCCACCCGGTCCCTACACCCTTATCGCCGAGCAATACGGCAATGGCGACAGCGACAAAGTGATGCGCGGTCGCGCGCCGCTGGAAGTGGGAGAGACAAATATCAGTGACGCGGAAGTTGCCACGAGCCCGGGATCGAGCGTAAGCGGCCACGTGCGCGTTGAAGGAAAAAATCCTGCCGATCTATCCAAGCTAAGCGTTGTCCTCGATCCGCTCGATGACCTGGCCTTGCTCGGCTTTGCGCCGGACGTGTCGAACGTTCACCTCCTGCCGGATGGAACCTTCCAGTTTCACGACGTGCCCGAGGGAACGTATCGCATCAATGTGATTCCTCTGCCGAACGGCTATTACCTAAAGCCGGGCGCGGAGGGCGATGCTGTCGAAAGCGGTGTGAAGGTTGGGCGAAACCGTTCTGCGGCAGTAGAGCTAACTTTGAGCGCCGGTGCGGGACGGGTTACCGGCACTGTAACCAAAGATGATCAGGGTTTTTCGGGCGCGACCGTTGTCCTTGTCCCCGACCCTCCGCGCCGCGCCGAGCCGCGCCTCTACCGGCAGGCCATCACCGATGCCAGCGGCCGGTTCAATATCCAGGACATAACTCCAGGGAATTACAAACTGTTCGCATGGGAAGAAATTGATCGTGGAATGTATTTCGATCCCGACTTTCTACAGTCCTATGAGGATTCGGGCAAAGCTGTAAGCGTCGAGGAAGGCGCAACGCTCAATGTTGAGCTCGAGTTGATTCCGGGAGGCGAATAGTAAAGCGATCAAGCGATCGGTTCTTCTTCCCGCTTCCACGCCTCGCTCTGATATGAGCCTGATGCCAGTATTCCCAGACTCCACGGTTGTGCGCGCACTCCACCTGAATTGGTAGCGCCTTCTTCACCATCCGTTTCTTTCGTCGCCCCCGCCTCAATCGGCTTGTTCGGAATGGTTTCATACGCATATCCGGTCAGCACCGCGCTGCGCACGGCGGTCGCCACTCGCGCCCATCCGTAATGAATCTCTCCATTGATCAGAAACTTCAATCCGAGATACGGTGGATGCGCTCCGTGCCACGGGCAATGGCTGCTGCGCCCTCGCGTATAACTTCCTGCAGCCTCCACCATCATCAGGGCTCTGGGTTGGAACGGGCGTGCCTGGTCGATACTCAATCCCGCGCGTACCGCGGCGGCGCACTGATCTTTGTGGCTGCTCACCGCCCACACTTCATTGCCGGCCTGCGCCGGAATCACTCGCAGCCAGGAGCTGAAGTTGCCCATGGGAGGCGCACCCGCAAATTCGTAAATATGCGCGCTGAGGCCGAAATCCGGAACGCCGTCACCATTGAGGTCGAATTGAATCACACCGGCGTTCAGCGGGATGTTTATATTCACCTCGCTGGAGATGATGCGCGCTTCAGCGGGCTCTGGCGAGGCCAAAATTCCTGCTCCAGCCGCCGCGGCGGCCAGGGCGTACGCGGTGAGGTGTTTCTCTAACTTGTGATTAACAGCACGATGTTCGCGAACACGTCTTCTTCTCGACTGCCGATGGGACATTGCGTCTGCCTTTGTTGGCCGGGGCTCCGGCTATAGTCTACGAGTCCTTGGGGAGAGGATTGCAAATGATGATACAGCAGTCAGGTCGGAGAAAGGAATCTCAGAAGTACATTGGATGTAAACAGACGCGCCGTGGAATTGCACGCAGGACCTGGTCCCAGCAGAGAAAACTCCTCACAACCTCAACTCGGGAATCTGAGAGCGCGAGGTTCGATCCGAAACTACTTTGACGTCTTTTTAGAATTGGTCGAGAAGTTGAAGATTTCCGTCGCCCAAGTCAGTGCTTTGGGCATTTCATTTCCATTCAGGTATTCGTTCACGCCCCAGAACTCCACGCCGTTCGCCGGATCGAGCGCAACGGAAACATAGTTCCCCCAGTCGGGCACGTATGTTGGGCTGCCAATGCTCACCCCCGTGCCTTCCAAAACCAGGCTCGGAGTTTGCGGATTCCACGTTGAAGTCGCGCTGTCATAAACAATCTGCGCGGAATAAATACTCGGCGGCATCGGGTTCACCGTTCCCGAATCGTCTTCGGTAAACGTCAGGCCAAGCGTGTCC
>Ga0070735_10001152_pt1 | contig 26317 bp, 23 predicted proteins | sample Coa_R1_FD_66443 | JGI IMG/M metagenome (GOLD analysis project Ga0070735, IMG submission 66443) | Surface soil microbial communities from Centralia Pennsylvania, which are recovering from an underground coalmine fire - Coalmine... | ecosystem: Environmental > Terrestrial > Soil > Unclassified ...
CGAGCTGCCCGCGAGTGATGTTGCCGTGCTGTCGAGCGGCAAGCTGGGATATTTCCTTCGCCAGACGAAAGTTTTCTCCCACATAGCTAAGAGCCCCGACGGAGGACTGATTCACCCCCCTCAGCAGGTGGACGATGGAATCGATACGCCAGGTCCGGTCGCTGGATCGTCCACGACTCCAGTAGACCCGGAGCGCACCACCGCACCGAGGTGGACCACGAACCACACCCCGCGCCACGAGATCATCGACGCGATCCCGAACGAGCGAATGACCCCGCCCTGCCGGTAGACCAGCCGCGAGTTCGGGACCTCGTAGTAGCCGATCCGGTTGTAACAGGCTCCAGGAGGGACCCAGTGAGCGGCGGGCACGATCACCCGCACGAACTGCGCGGAGCCGGGATCCGCGCCCAGCAGCCGATGCGCGGCGCCGAGATCCAATCGGTAATCGCCCAGCAGCCGCGCCGCGAAGTCCGCGCGGGGATCAGCGATCGCCTTCACCTGTGCGTAGGCGGCCTCCGGGAAGAACGCGGGCAGTCCAGGCGCCAGCGAGTCGCTCACCACCGCCCGCCACAGCGCCCGCATCTCCGCCGTCAGCTCCGGGCTCGACCCCGACGGCAGCTGCGACGTCTGGGGCAGCCTCCCCAGCCCACGGGACGGAAGGTTGCTCGGGGGGGCCGGCCTGGGCTTCACACGCCGATGCGCGGGCCGCGCGCGGTGCCGGGTCGCGCGCGCCGGCGCGGCCGTCGCCTGAGTGCTGACGGGCCCGGGCGCCGAACCGCCACCACAGCCGGAGATCACCAGCGCACAGGCCAGGAGTGCCAGCCAGGCGCTGCGGGTATGGATGATCCTCATGGGATTCGATCAGTATCACGAGCCACCCGAGGAGCTGCCCGCGCCCACGCGGACGTTCGCCAGGCTGTGCGCGTCACTGACCGAGGAGGCCGAGGCGATCGGCTGGTACGAGCAACGGATCGCGGTCGAGACCGACCCCGAGGCGCGTGCGGTGATGCGCGACGCCCAGGGTGAGGAGTTCAAGCACTTCTCGATGGATCTCGAGCTTCTGCTCCGGCGCGCGCCGGACTGGCGCCGGATCGCGGAGGGCGTGCTGTTCAAGCCCGGCGACGTGGTCGAGCACGGCGAGGAGGCCGAGGCCGAGGTCCTGGAGGGCGACCCGGGCGCCGAAGGCCAATACGAGGACGGCTCGCTCGGGATCGGGAGCCTGAAGCGATGAACCATCTCCTGCGCCAGCTGGCCCCGATCAGCGACGCCGGCTGGAGGCTCCTGGACGAGGAGGCCCGCGAGCGCCTTGTCCCCGCGCTGGCGGCGCGCAAGCTGGTCGACTTCGACGGGCCCCACGGCTGGGAGTACTCGGGCACGAACCTCGGCCGCACCCAGCCGATCGACGATGCCCCGTGCACCGGCGTCACCGGCCGGCAGCGGCATGTTCTGCCGCTCATCGAGCTGCAGGCCGAGTTCGAGCTGGACCGCGAAGAGCTGGCGAACGCCGACCGGGGCGCGCGAGACGCGGAGCTCGCGGCGCTCGACACGGCGGCCCACCAGCTCGCGGTGGCCGAGAACATCGCGGTGTTCCACGGCTGGCCCCAGGGCGGGATCGAGGGCGTGGCCGCGGCCTGCCCGCACCCTGTGGTCCCGCTGGGCGAGAACCCGGACGAGTACCGCCGGCCCGTGGCGGGAGCGGTGGAGCTGCTGCTGCACGCCGGGATCGCCGGCCCGTACGCGCTGGCGCTGGGTGGCGAGCAGTACCAGCGCGTGGTCCAGACGGCCGAGCATGGCGGCTACCCGCTGCTCGATCACCTGCGCAAGATCATCGAAGGACCGATCGTCTGGGCGCCGGGGGTGAAAGGGGCAATCGTCCTCAGCACCCGCGGCGGGGACTTCCTCTTCGAGTCAGGCCAGGACGTCTCGATCGGCTACCGCAGCCACGACGGCGAGCGGATGCGGCTATACCTGGAGGAGAGCTTCAGCTTCCGCGTGGCCACGCCCGAGGCCGCCGTCGTGCTTGGCGCCTGATCAGTCGCAGACGACCAGCGCGGCCCGCAGCGTGTCAGCCAGCCCGCGCGCCCCGCGGCGCATCGCCACGTCGTGGTTCCAGACGAACATGGGCCGCGCGACGGCGCCGAAGGCGTTCATCCAGCCCTTGGTCGTGGCCACCCGCCACTCGTAGACCACCGCCACGCCGCGCCCCTCATACAGCCGCCAGGTGCCTCGGCCGATCAGGTCGCCCGTGGCCTCCGCCTCCATCAGATGCGGCGCCTCGACCCTCGTGAGCTCGAGCTGGAAGCGCAGCGTGTAGGGCAACAGGCTGCGCCAGCGGAACTCGATCACGTCCCCCACGCCGTCGCCGTCGCCCCGCCGGAGGACCTCGGCCGAGCGCACGCCCTTCCACCAGCGCGGATACTCGACCGAGTTGCGCAGCAGCGCGAACGTCTCGGGCAACGAGACGTCATCCAGGCACCAGGTGCTCAGGAACTCGTAGGCGGCCACGCCGGGCACAGTAGCGGCGCGCGCCGGGCTACGCCGCAGGCAGGCTGAAACGGATGTGAGCTCCACCGGCGCCCGGGGCGACCCAGATACGACCACCGTGAGCCTCGACGATCGCCCGCGCGATCGCCAGCCCGAGACCGGCTGAGCCGACCTCACCGGCAACGCGCGCCGGCCCCTGGATGAACGGCTCGAAGATCCGCTCGCGCAGCTCCGGGGCGATCCCACCGCCGGTGTCGGCAACCTCGACCTCGACTGCGCGCCCGTCCACCGGCTCCGCGCGCACGACCACGGTCCCGTCGGCGGGGGTGTGGCGGATGGCGTTCTGGATGAGGTTGAAGAGGACTCGCTGCAGCTGCTCGGGGTTGCCGCTCGCGGGCGTCAGCCGCTCGTCGAGCTCGGCCAGCACGGCGATCCGGCTGGCCTGGGCCTGAGGGCGCATGGCCTCGATCGTCTCGTGCACGAGCTCCTCCAGGCGAACCTTCTCGACCGACCACTGCAGCTCGCCGGACTCGAGCCGCGAGAGCTCGAACAGGTCATCGATCAGGGCGCTCAGCGCACGCACGTGCGTGGCCATCGAGCCCAGCTTCTCGCGCGCCAGCTGGGGCTCGAAGATGTCGTCGGCCAGGCCTTCGGCGATCAGCCTCAGATTCGTGATCGGGGTGCGCAGATCGTGGGAGACCGCGGCCACGAGCTCCCGGCGCGCCCGCTCCTCGACAGCCAGCTTCCCGGCCATCGTCTCGACCTCGCGCGCCAGCCGGTTCAGCTCCTCGGTCCCGCCGACTCGCAGCTCGAGCCCGCGCGCGCCCGCCCCGACCGCTTCCAGGGCGCCGCTGATCTCTCCCAGGTCCGACAGAGCGCGCCGCGCGAGCAGACGTGCCGCGCCAAGCCCGACGATCACCGCATAGCCGGCGGCCAGCGCCATGAAGAACGCGTCCATCCCGGAAACGAACATCCGCAATGCGAACAGGGCGAGCGCGGCGCCGAGCTGGGCCGCGGCCAGGAGCGCTACGGCGGTGAGCCGCCCACGCAGCGTGGCGATCGGCGCGCGGGGCCCGGCGATCGCCTCGGCCAGCACGGCCGCGATCGCCCCCAGCGGCACGAGGATCTCCATCGACTCCACGAACGCCGCGCCGCCGTAGAAGGGCCAGGACAGGGCCGAGACGGCGACCGCGACCAGGACGGCAGATCCCACCCGGACGGTACTCGAGCTCATGGCGCGAACCGGTAACCCACCCCCCACACGGTCTCGATGTACCGCGGCTGAGCGGGATCGCGCTCGAGCTTGGCCCGCAGGCGGCGGATGTGCACCGTGACCGTCGAGGTGTCGGCGTAGAAGCTGTACTGCCAGACGCGATCCATCAGCTGCTCGCGCGTGAACGCCTGGCCTGGATGGCGTGCCATGAACAGGAGGAGGTCGAACTCTCGCTGCGTGAGCTCGACCCGTTCGCCGTCGCGCTGGACCTGGCGGCCCGCGGGGTCGATCTCCAGCTCTCCGAAGAGCAGCGGAGGCTCGAACTCAGGTGTGGGCTCGATCCGCCGCAGCACTGCGTCCACTCGGGCCACGAGCTCGGCGGGCGAGAACGGCTTGACCACATAGTCGTCGGCGCCGAGCCGCAGACCGACGACGCGGTCTGACTCCTCGCCTCGCGCCGTCAACAGGATGATCGCCATCCGCTTACGGTCGAGCTGGCGAAGCCGGCGCATCACCTCGAGGCCGTCCATGTCGGGCAGCATCAGGTCGAGCACCACGACGTCCGGGCGTTCCCCGGCAGCCAGGCCGAGCGCGGCCTCGCCGGTGGCTGCGACCGTGGCCTGATAGCCGCCGCGCTCGAGATAGCGCGCGACGACCTCGGCGATCGTGGGCTCGTCGTCGACCACGAGCACCTTGGCGCGGGTGTGCTGACGCTGATCGGCGCTCACGCTCATCCCGACAACGGTATGGGGCAACCGGAGGGTTGCCTAGGGCGCGATCCCGATGTTCAGCGGCCTGTAATCAGCCCGCCGGGCAGAGCTCGCGCTCGTCTAGCGTCGCGTTTGCGAGCGAGACGATCTACGGCGCGCCAGCTCGCTCCCGGCATCGTCGAGCGAGGTCCCGATGATGTCGATCATCTGGCCGAGGACCTCGTGGTCGGCGACCAGCGGCGGCGAGACCTGCACGACTGGATCGCCGCGGTCGTCCAGGCGCGCGATCAGGCCGCGCTCCTCGAGCTTGCCCGACAGGTAATCGCGCAGCAGCCAGTTGGCGTCCTCGTCGGAGAACGTCTGCTTGGTCTCCTGGTCGGCCACTAGCTCGATCGCCCAGAAGTGCCCCATCCCGCGCACGTCGCCGACGATCGGCAGCGACCGGAGGCCGTCCAGCTGGGCCTGAAGCCACGGCTCGTTGGCGAGGACGTTCTCGAGCAGCCGCTCGCGCTCCATGATCTCGAGATTCTTCAGCGCCACGGCGCAGCCGACGGGATGGGCTCCGAACGTCAGTCCGTGCATGAACATCTGGCCCTCGCGCAGGACGGGCTCGGCCACGCGTTCGTGGATCAGCACCCCACCCATCGGGAAGTACGCCGAGGTCACGCCTTTGGCGAAGGTCATCAGGTCGGGGACGACATCGAAGCGCTCGATCCCGAGCCACGTGCCGATGCGACCCCAGGCGCAGATGACCGAATCGGCGCAGAGGAGGATTCCATGGCGGTCGCAGATCTCCCGCAGTCCGGCCCAGTACCCGGGCGGCGGCACGAACGAGCCGCCGCTGTTCTGGACCGGCTCAGCGATCAGCATCGCGATCGTGTCGGGCCCCTCGCCGGCGATCGTCTGCTCGAGCTCGTCGAGCAGCGTCCGGCAGAACGCGTCGGGGTCGCCGCCGAGCGGGTGGCGATAGGCGTCGGTGTTCGAGACGAACACCGTCTCGATCGCCATCGGCTCGAAGGGTGTCCGCATCGACTCGAGGCCGGTGAGCGACAGCGCGCCCATCGTCGTGCCGTGATAGGCCAGGTTGCGCGAGATCGCCTTGCGCCTCTGCGGCTCGCCGCGAAGCGCGTGATACTGGCGGGCGAGCTTCCAGGCCGACTCGTTGGCCTCGCCCCCGCCCGAGGTGAAGAACACCCGGCTCAGCGGATCGGGCGCCAGCGACGTGTTCATCTCGGCGAGCTCGATCGCCCGGGGATGGGCCTGCGTCCAGTTCGAGGTGTAGCCGAGCTCCGTCATCTGCTCTTGGGCGGCGCGCCCCAGCTCGGCGCCGAAGCCGTGCCCCACGTTCACGCAGAACAACCCGGACAGCCCGTCGATGAACCGCCGGCCCCGAGCGTCGACCACATGGCAGCCATCGCCCTCGGCGATGATCGTCACCGGACGCTCCCGGAAAGCGGCCATCTCCGTGAAGTGGAACATCAGATGCTCGCGCGCGGCGAGTTGGAGTTCGGGTTCGTTCATGCTTGGCTCCGGCGGGAGTGGGTTTGCAGGTACTGCTGTAGCTCGCAATCGAGCGACTGCTCGGCGGTCAGTACGAGCAGTGAAGTCATCCTGCTGCCGTCTACGTCGGTGTCCCCGAGGACCCAGAGGATCGCCAGTCCGTCCATCAGCGCCGCGAGCTGCAGCGAGACCTCCTCGGGGTCGGCGGCGGGCGAGAACTCGCCGTTGGCCTGGCCGTCGCGGATCGCCGCCGCCAGCGTCCAGCGCCAGCGGCGGTCGAACAGCTCACGCGTGCGGGCGGTGTGCCGGTCGCGCAGCGCGCGCGTCCAGATCTCGAGCCATACGCGCCAGCCTACGATCGAGCGCTCCTCTGACGGGCCGAGTGAGCCGCGCTCGAGCAGGCGAACCAGCCGGTGCCCGGCGGGCTCGCTCTCCCGCACGGCGGCCTCGATCTCGGCGTAGAACGCGTCCTCCGCCTGCGAGACGGCCGCGTCGAGGATCTCGTCCTTGCTGGCGAAGTGGTAGTGCACCGCGGACGCGCTCGTTCCCGCTCGTGCGGCGACGTCGGCGACGCGAAGCTCCTGAAAGCCACGCTCGGCGATGACCTCGAGCGCGGCGCGCGCGATCTGCTCGCGGCGGATCTGGGTGTTCCGGGGTCTGGGGCTCACAAGTTTCCTGAGCTGAGACTCAGGAAACTATCTCACCGTGTCACCGAACTCAAGTTCAGATATCTGAGTCGCCACTCAGCTCGTCACAGCGGCGCGTAAGCGAGCGTGAACCAGACGGTCTTCCCGTCGCCTCCGCCGTCGACTCCCCATCGCTCGGAGAGGAGATCGACGATCCGCAGACCCCGCCCCGTCGGTTCATCGGGAGTCGGCGAGCGCATCGTGGGAGTGCCGCCGCCGTGATCGGTCACCTCGACCCGGATCCGCGTGTCGGTGCGGTGGATCACGATCTCGAAGCTCGTGCGCCCATGCCGGACTCCGTTCGTCGCGAGCTCCGAGACCATCAGCTCCACCGCCTCGCGCACATCCCTCGAGGCGTCCTGGAGGGCCTCGTTGGCGAACCGCCGGGCCGCGGGCACCGACTCGGCGTCGGCGGGGAACCGCCTGCGATTCTTCATCGGCGCCAGCGCGAGCTTTCCCGCGAGGCCCATCGCCTCGATCACCCGTCGCAGCAGCGGCGAGGGATCGCGTAGCTCGAACTCGTCCGCCTCGGTCGCCCAGCGCACCCATAGGGCGATCGCGGAGCTGTCGGCGAAGCGCACCCCGGCCACGTCGACGATCAGCCGCGCGGGGTGTCGCTCGAGGAGGCCCGCGACCTTCCCGGCGAGCTCGTCGACGGCGGTGATGTCGAGCTCGCCGCCAAGGGTCACGACCGCCTCTCCCGGGCGCTCGGTGACCTCGACCTCCAAGGTGGTTCTGTCTAGCTCGTCCACCGCAGCCCCACGATCGCGATGTCGTCGCTGAAGGCGCCGGAATGCAGTTCGGAGAGCAGTTCACCGAGCAGCTCGGGCAGCGCCGCGTCACGACCGACCGCTGCCCGGCGCAGGCGGTCGAGGCTGTCATCGAGATGCTCACCTCTGTGCTCGACGAGCCCGTCGGTGAAGGCGATCAGCGTGGCGGCCGGCGGAGCGGAGACCGTGTTCGACCGGTAGACCACCTGGTCCACTCCGATCGGGAGCCCGGTGTGGCTCTCCACGTAGCTGCCCTGCCCGTCGTGAATCAACAGCGGTGGCAGATGGCCGGCGCTGGCGACGCTGATGCTGTGCGCGTCAACGTCGACCAGCGCGCACAGGATCGTGGCCAGCTGTCCGCCGTCCGACAGCCTCACCAGGCGGGCGAGCTTGGTCAGGATCTCCGCCGGGTCCTCTGAGTCACGGGAGTAGGCGTGGATGGCGTAGCGCAGCCGCGCCATCGTCGTGGCGGCTCGCAGCCCCCGACCCGCGACGTCGCCGATCACCACGAGCAGCCTGCGGTCGGCGAGCTCGATCACGTCGTACCAGTCTCCACCGACGTCGACGCCCTGCTCGCCGGCCTCGTAGCGCCCGCTCGTCTCCACCCCGGACAGCTGAGGCAGGCGATCGGGCAGAAGGGCGTGCTGGAGCTGCTGGGCGATGCCCCTCTGCTCCGCGTACAGGGCTCGGTTCTCACGAGCCAGGCGCTCGGCGCTGCGGCGGCGCTGGACCAGCACGCCGGTCCCGGCCGCCGCCGCCAGCGAAAGCAGGGCGCCGACGATCGCGATGATCCAGGGCAGCCGCTGCGGCAGCGACCCAGCCAGCGAATGCTGGGTGGACATCTCGAGCGTGAGCGCAGTGTTGCCGAAGGGCACGACGACGATGGCCCGCCGGCCCGGGAGCGGCGGGTGGGTTAGGTCGCTCACGATGAGGTTCTGAAGCGACGGCTCGCGACCCAGATAGATGGCGTAGTGGAGTCCGGCGAACTGGTTGCTGCTTTGCAGTCTCGAGCGCCGGCTGGCCGGGAGACGGTTCTCGGCGTAAGCGAAGTACGCGCCGGAGATGCCGGGTTCGCTGAATGCGAGGCCCAGGCGCGGATCGCTCGACTGGAACAGGCCGATCACGTTCAGGCCGGGGTGTCGGGCGGCAGCGGAAAGGAAGGCCGCGGCTTTCGATGGCGAGCGGCTCAGCTCGGGTGTGACTCCAGCGACGGCCAACGGCCCTTTCCCCAGAGCGGAGAGCTTCCACAGCGACAGCGAGGCGAACTGGCCAGAGCGGCGGCCAACGTACGGAGCCACGAAGGTCACGAACCGCTTGACATTCCCATTGGTGGCGTCGGCCAGCGCGGCGGCCGAGGCCAACGAGCTCTGCAGCCCTGGCAAGGTGCTCGCGACGAGCGCTCCGGCATCGCCCGCGCGTAGGTGCAGGAGTCGCTTCTCGTTACGGTTGTACTGCGCCTGGGAGACCAGCGCCAGCGCAACCGTCACGGCGAGGCCGACGACCAGGGCGAGCACCGGGAGCCAGAGCGGCGACCGGCTCGCGTCCGTCTCGCGACCCTCCATGACCCGCCGTTCAGACGCGCCTGTCAATGCCAGGTTACGCGGGGACCAGATTGACCGGGATGCCGTTCAGGACGGCGTTGCCCGAGAGCGGATCGATAAGCGCCTCGTCGGCGAGCGCGTTGCTGTTCGCGCCCGCATGCCTAGAGGCCACACTCATTCGCACGCCGTTCAGATCGTGCCCCCAGCCGTGCGGGATGCTCACCACCCCGGGCATGATTTCCTCAGTGACCTCGACCTGGACCTCGATCGTCCCCACGCGCGAGGACACCCGCGCCCGCTCCCCGTCCACAAGGTCCCACCGGCGGGCGTCGTCCGGGTGGACGTGCACGGTGCAGCTCTCCTTGCCCCTGACCAGCGGCTCGAGGTTGTGCATCCACGAGTTGTTCGAGCGCAGCTGGCGACGGCCGATGAGCACCGGCTGATCGGCCGCCGAGCGATCGAGGGCCGACCGGAGACGTGGGATGTCGGCGGCAATCGGCTCGGGGGCGAGCTCGATACGACCGCTGGGCGTACGCAGCACCTCCGGAATCCTCTCCGTCAACGGCCCGAGATCGACACCGTGCGGCGACTCCTCCAGCGCGGAAAGCGTGAGCCCGTCGCGGGTTCCGAAGCCGTCGCCGTAGGGCCCGCTGCGCAGCATCAGGTCGAGCAGCCGCTCGGGTCCTCGCCGTCCGTCGAGCGCGACCATCAGCTCCTCCGGGTCGCGCCCCGCCAGCGGGCCGGACGCGTCCGCGCATTCCCGCTGAACCATGGCCAGGGCCACGAAGCGATCGAGGGCTTCGAGGTCGGCCGATGGGCCCTGGCCTGTGATGATCCCCGTCAGCCGCAGCAACGTTTCCCATTCCTCGGGCACGCCGGGCTCGCGCTCCAGCACCGCCGGGGTGAAGTTGGCCACGTTTCGGATCGCCAGCTGGTAGAAGGCGAGGTCGTAGTGGGCGTGGCGTAGCGGCGTCGGCCCGGGGAGGATGACGTCGGCGTGGCGGGTCGTCTCGTTGACGTAGACGTCGAGCGAGACCATGAATTCGAGCGACCCGAGCGCGCGAGCGAGGCGCCCGGAGTTGGGCGTGCTCAGCCCCGGGTTACCTGCGATCGTGATCAGCCCTCGGACCTGACCCTCGCCCGGGGTGTCGATCTCCTCGGCGAGGCAGGCGACCGGGAGCTCCCCGTAGACCTCGGGCAGGCCGCGGACCCGGCTGCACCAGCGACCGAAGCGGACACCGCGCCCCTTGGCCGGCGAGCCCTGGGTGTTCGCCTGCCCGGCCGCGGCCCGCGGGAACATGGCCCCGCCCTCGCGGTCGAGGTTGCCGGTGAGCACGTTCAGCACATCCACGAGCCAGCTGGCCAGCGTCCCGAACTCCTGGGTGCAGGTGCCGATGCGTCCGTAGACGGCCGCACGGGGAGCGGCCGCGAGCTCTCGTGCCAGGCGGCGGATGTTCTCGGCTGGGATCCCGCAGGCCGGGGCTGCGCGCTCCGGCGTGAACTCGGCGGTCAGCCCGCGCACGTCCTCGATCCCGTTCGTGTGCTCCGCCAGGCGCCCCGGCGCTGTCAGGTCCTCGGCGAAGAGCGTGTTTACGAGCGCCGCCAGCAGCAGCGCATCGGTGCCCGGCCGGATGAAATGGTGCTCGTCGGCCTCGGTCGCCGTCCGGCTGAAGCGCGGATCGATGACCACGACCCTGCCCCCACGGGCCCGGATCCGGCGCAGTCGTCCGCGCATGTCGGGCGCGGTCATGAGGCTGCCGTTCGAGGCCAGCGGGTTGGCGCCGAGGATCAGCAGGTAGTCGGTGCGGTCGACGTCCGGGATCGGAACCGAGAGCATCGTCCCGAACATCAGCCCGGCCGAGACTTGCTTGGGCATCTGGTCGACGGTGCTCGCCGAGTACAGGTTGCGGGAGCGAAGGGCCTTCAGCAGCACGCGCGCGTAGAGCACGAGCGAGAGGTTGTGGACGACCGGGTTACCGAGATAGACGGCGACCGAGTCCGGACCGTGGCGCTCGATCAGCGGCGGGAGTCGGCTCTCGATCTCGGCGAAGGCCTCCTCCCATGTGGCGGGCACGAGTTCGCCGTCGCGGCGCACGAGCGGTGCGCGCAGCCGGTCCGGGTCCTCCTCGAGTGCCTGGATGCTCGCGCCCTTCGGGCAGATGAAGCCGTGAGAGAAGACGTCGGCGCTGTCCCCGCGCACCTTCTGGATCCGGCCGTCGGCGCCGACGCGCAGCTCGAGCCCGCATGTGGCCTCGCACAGCGGACAGGTCGCGTACGCCGTCGTCGCCTGCGCGGCGTCGCCGGCGTGAGCGGACGCCGGTACCGGCCGGGTGGGCGTTACCGCCATCCGGGGAGCGTACTGGTCCGGGGCGCGGCCGGCGACACCGGCCGCGCCCCGAAGCCCCAGCTACTTGACGATCACCGTCCCATGCATGAACGGATGAATCAGGCAGATGTAGTGATACGTGCCCGGCGTGGTGAAGTCGATCTTCCCCGATGCCGGGATCGTCTTCGTGGACGCATCTTGGTCCAGCGCGCCCACATTGGCGAACCCGTTCCCGTGCGAGGTGGGCGTGAGCGTGATCGAGCCCGGTGGATCGCTTGGGAAGGCCGCGATCGGATCGACCGCACCCGTCGTGGGGCTGAAGAAGATGTTCGCCTGCGCCTGCAGGTAGTCGGCCGGCCCGAACGAGGCAGTGTGCGTTTCAGCCGAATGCTTGGCGATCATGAACGTGACCGTCGTCCCCGCCTTGACCTGCAGCGTGGCCGGGAAGAAGGCCAGGATCTCGGCTCCGTCGGGCTTGGCTGCGCCGAGCTGGACGTTCGCGCCCGTGACCTTGGTCTTGTCGAGCGCCTTGACTTCGGCCACGTAGTGCTTCTCCGAGGCCTTGAGGGCCTTGGCGTCGTCCTTGGCCGACGGCACGTGCTTGCCCTTCGCGAGCACGATCACCCAGCCGTGCATGCCGGGATGCACGTCACAGAAGTACTCGTACGTGCCGGCCTTGGTGAACTTCACCTTGAAGTCTTTCGGCGGGCCCAGCGGCAGGCCGGAGTCGACGCGCGCGCTGCCGTTGTACTTCACGCCGCCCGAGGGCGCGAACAGCGTCGGGTCGAGGCCGAGATTCGGCAGCTTGCCGTCGAACCAGAAGGGGTTGCCGGCGGCGTCGAGCACCGTGCTGGGCACGTTCCCACCGCTCGGCATGATCAGCGGGAGATCGCTGCCGTGCAGCTTGGGAATGTCGACCGTGTGAAACCCGTTGGCGAGCGACTTCCCGTTCCAGACCACGGAGTCGCCGACGTTGATCGTGATCCTCTGGCGCATGAAGCTGGTGACTTCGCCGCCGTACTTGTTGCCGATCTGGTTCTGGAATGCGGCCGGCCCCCCTGCGTAGACCACCTTCGTCTTCGCCGCAGCCACAGCGGGCAGCGCGAGCACGACAACAGCGGACAGCAACCCCACGAGACATCTGCGCATACCAAACCCCCGAGAACGATGTGGCTTTTGCGCACTCTAACCAGGTCCTCGGAGCGAAAGCAAGGTCTATCCACTTACCGGCGCTGCGAGCCGGTCGCGCAGCCACTGCAGCTCATCGCGATCATGCGCCTCGCGCCAACCGCTGAGCGCCGCCTCGAGCTGGGCGCCGGTCAAGCCGGCGATCAGGACCTCCACGTGACCGCCGCCCTGTTCAGACGGCCCGAGCTGCACGAGGTAGACCTCGCCCGTGTCCTCGATCCACGCCGCGCGGTAGAGAGATCCGCGGTCGCGCCAGTGCAGCCCGAGGTCGCACTCGGGTGAATGCAGCCGAGCGGAGTCCGCCAGGACGAACGCCGCGATCGAGGGGTAGGTGAACGGACCGGCTTCGTACGAGCCCGGAGCAGCGGCGACGATCGGCACGAGATCGAGGTCGAGGTGGTGCGCGGTGAGGCTCATGCGAGCATCCTCCGCTCGCCGGAGAAGAACGACGTGAGGCTTCTTTAGGAGTTTCAGAAGTCCGGTCTCACACGCCGCTCTTAGGAATTTCCGAGCGGCGACTTCGCCGGCCGTCGGACGCTGCCGGACGTCATGAGAGCCCAGAAGAAGGAGACCCGGTGAGTACCGCATCCGCCGAGATCGGCTGGCGACAGCGCGCCCGTACAGCCCGCCCGCAGGCCATCGACTTGGGACGCGCCCGCGCGGGCGCTCCGCTGGCCGCGCTGTTGGCGCTGGCCGCGGTCCTGTACCTGTGGGGCCTGAGCCGGAACGGCTTCGCGAACCAGTACTACGCGGCCGCCGTCCAGGCGGGTACGCACAGCTGGAAAGCTTTCCTGTTCGGCTCGCTCGACCCGTCGAACTACATCACGGTCGACAAGCCGCCAGCGTCCCTGTGGATGATGGAGCTCTCCTCCCGGCTCCTCGGCTTCTCGAGCTTCAGCATGCTGTTGCCGCAGGCGCTCGAGGGCATCGCCGCGGTGGCGCTGCTCTACGCGACGGTGAGGCGCTGGTTCGGCAAGCCGGCGGCCGTGCTCTCGGGCCTCGTGCTCGCCCTCACCCCCGTGACGGCGCTGATGTTCCGCTTCAACAACCCGGACGCGTTCCTCGTCCTCCTGCTCGTACTCGCGGCGTATGGGCTCACCCGGGCGCTCGAGGGTGGCTCGACCCGCTGGCTCGCGCTCGCCGGGACTGCCATCGGCTTCGCCTTCCTGGCCAAGATGATGCAGGCCTTCGTGATCGTGCCCGCGTTCGCGCTCGCCTATCTCGTCGCCGCGCCGGGCTCGGTGCGTCGGCGGATCTGGCAGCTCGCGGTCGCGGGCGGCGCGCTCGTGACCGCCGCGGGCTGGTGGGTGGCACTGGTAGAGCTGTGGCCGGCGGGCTCGCGGCCCTACATCGGCGGCTCGACCGATAACAGCATCCTGCAGCTGATCTTCGGATATAACGGCCTTGACCGCATCAGCGGCGGCTCAGGACCCGGCGGAGGCCCCAGCTTCAGCGGTACCCCAGGGATCCTGCGGCTGTTCAACTCCGAGCTCGGCGGTCAGATCAGCTGGCTGCTGCCGGCGGCCGCGATCGCGCTTGTGGCCGGCCTGGTGTGGACGGCCAGGCGGCCGCGCACCGATCGGACGCGCGCCGGCTTGCTGATCTGGGGCGGGTGGTTCGTGATGACCGCCGCGGTGTTCAGCTTCATGAGCGGGATCATCCACCCGTACTACACGAACATGCTGGCGCCCGCGCTCGCCGTGCTCGTCGGCGTGGGTGCGACCCTGATGTGGCAGCGTCGCGCTCACATTCAGGCGCGCCTGCTGCTGGGCGGGATGCTCGCGGGCAGCGCCGTATGGGCGTTCGTGCTCCTCGACCGGGTGCCGGCATGGCATCCGTGGCTGCGAACGGTGGTGCTCGCCGGTGGCCTGGGCACGGCGCTTGCGATCGTCCTCGCCGGTGCGCGAGCGCGCCGCTCGGCGCTGGCGGCGCTCGCGACCGCGGGCGTCACGCTGGGCCTCGCCGCTCCGGCGGCATGGACTCTGAGCACGGTGTCGACGGCGCAGGCCGGGCAGAACGTCGGCGCCGGGCCGGCGGTGGCGTCGGCCGGTGGCGTGGGGGCCGGAGGGCTCGGGGCGGGGTCACAGCGCGCTGCCTCGTTCGGCGGCCGCGCGACCGCCGCCACCGGCAGCCCCGCCACGGCCACGACCGTCAGCCGCACACTGGTCTCGCTCCTCTCCAGCGGCTCGTCTCGCTTCAAGTGGGCTGCGGCCACCACCGACTGGCAGACCGCGGCCTCGATCGAGCTCGCCGGCGGGAAGGCGGTGATGGCGATCGGCGGGTTCAGCGGGGTCGACGGGATGACGCTCGCCCGCTTCGAGGCTCTCGTGGCGGCCGGCAAGATCCACTACTTCGTCAGCGGGGGCGGCCGCGGCCTCGGCGGCGGCGGCGGTCTCCCTTCCGGCGCGCGCCCGCCGTTCGGGGCGCCGCCCTTGGGGTTCGCCGGCGGGCCGGGTTCCCAGGGCGGGCTGCGTTCCCAGGGCGGACGCGGTTCCCAGGGCGGCCCCGGCGCAGGACGGCAGAAGTCCAGCCAGATCCAGTCCTGGGTGGCCTCTCACTTCCGCGCGGTCACGGTCGGCGGCACCACCGTGTATGACCTGACGCAGCCGAAGGCCCGCGCGTGATGTCCGCGACAGCGCTTGAGCGGGTATCCCGTGATGCCGCCCGCGACCGGGTCCGACGCTCGAAGTCGTCGTCCCGGTCTTGCGCGCGGCCTGGACGGCCAGCGACGCCGACGTCGTCTGTACATGGACGTCGATCTCTCGACCGACCTCAGTGCGCTCTTGCCGCTCGTGGCCGGTCTGATCTCGGGGCGACCGCGCTGGACGATCTCCACGGCGTCGCCCGAGCGCGCCTGCGCTGCTCGAGATCGCCGTCCTCGTGACCGCAAGCCTGGTCGGGACCGCCGCGTGGCGCTCACACGTCTCTCTTAGCGGCGTCATACGGCGCTCTGACCGCGGGGGCCGAGACTCAGATCAGCACCCAATCACCGAAACCGAGGTTCTGATCGATGAGTTCCCCCGATACGCAAAGCGTCCTCGCCGCCCGCCGGCGGCGAATGAGGCGCCTGCGCAAGCAGGTGACCGCGCTGGCGGTCACGCTGTTCATCGCCCTCTGGGGCGTGATCTTCTACCAGCTGGTGTCCGGGCACGATCCGGTCCTCTCAGCGAAGGCGAGCACGACCAGCCTGACGACCACGACAAGCTCCTCGACAACGAGCTCGAGACCGATCACCACGAGTTCGAGCGGGTCGACGGCGACGAGCTCGTCCCCCGCGACGACGTCGAGCGCCAGCTCGACTCCCGCGACCACCACGAGCTCCAGCAGCACGAGCTCGTCCTCGGCCACTCCGCTGACCACGAGCCAGTCCTGATGAGCGTCTACTCCCCATCTCAGATCGAGGCCATCGAGCAGTTCTCATGCTTCGGAGCCCGCTGCACGGTGGTCGCGCAGGGCGACGGACCTGCCGGCCCGGCCTATGAGGCAGCCGCCCTGGCTCGGCGGCGGATGGAGGTCTGGCACGACCAGCTCACCCGGTTCGAGCCCGACAGCGATCTCTCGATGGCGAACCGCGATCCGCGGCAGACGGTGCCGGTGAGCGCGATGATGGCGCTGTTCGCCGAGGCGGCGCTCAGCGCGGCCGAGGCGACCGGTGGCCTGGTCGATCCGACGCTCGCCAGCGAGATCGAGAACGCCGGATATGCGGGCGACTACGCGAGCGTGCCCTTGCCTCTGGGCGATGCCCTGCGTCTCGCCCCGGAGCGCCGGGCCGCTCGACCGAATCCCGGTGCCAGGTGGCGCGCCGTCAAGGTGGATGCTGTCGCCCGTAAGCTCACCCGGCCGCCCGGCGTGCGCCTGGACAGCGGCGGCATCGCCAAGGGCCTGTGCGCCGACCTGCTGGCGACCGTGCTCGGCGCGTATTCGAGCTTCGCGGTCGACGCCGGAGGCGACCTTCGCGTGGGTGGCACCGCCGGCATCCCCCGGCCGATCCGGGTGGCCAGCCCGTTCGGAGGCGACGCTCTGCACACCTTCGAGCTCACCGGCGGCGCGGCAGCGACCAGCGGGATCTCGAAGCGCAGTTGGCTTGATCGCGACGGGCGTCCGGCCCACCATCTGCTCGACCCGGCGACCGGGAAGCCGGCGTTCACCGGCCTGGTGCAGGTGACGGCGCTGGCGCCGACCGCGCTCGAGGCCGAGGCGCTCAGCAAGGCAGCCCTGCTGAGCGGTCCCGATGGGGCTGAGCGGTGGCTGCGCCACGGCGGCCTGATCGTCCGCGAGGACGGCAGCTTCGAGGCGCTCCTGCCATGACCAATCCGTCGACCCATCTGTTCTGGATCACCAGCCGAGCTGCCGGTATCAGCGCGCTGGTTCTGGCCAGCCTGTCCGTCGGCGTCGGCCTGGCCATGGCGGGAAAGCTGCTGGGGAAGGGCCCGGAGCGGCTGCGCATCCACGAGACCCTGTCCCTGTCCGTGATGGTGGCGATCGCGGTTCACGGCCTCTCGCTGATCGGCGATCAGTATCTCCACCCGAGCCTGATCGACGTCACGGTTCCCTTCACCCTGTCCTACAAGACGCTTGCAACGTCGATCGGGATCGTCTCCGGGTGGGCGTTCATCCTGCTCGGCCTGTCCTACTACGCGCGTAAGCACATCGGGATCAGGCGTTGGCGCGTGCTTCATCGGTTCACGCTCGTGGCCTGGCTGGGTGGGCTCGTCCACACCTTCGCCATGGGGACGGACTCCGGGCAGCCGTGGTTCCTGGCCCTCGTCGGCCTGACGGCCGCACCGGCCCTGGTCCTGCTCGCGCTGCGGGTGGCGAAGAGCCGACAGAACCCCAAAGCGGCTGCGCGGGCGGAGGCGGAGAAGCGGGCTCGTGGTGCCGGGCGCGGTCGGGCCGGAGCGGGCGCCGGGCCGGCGTCACGCCCCGGGCTCTCCCCCGCACCCGCCACCGCGGCGCGGTAGCGTCCACGGAGAGCATTGATGCGCGCGCTCGTGATCGAGGACGACGACGCAGTCAGGGCCGCCATCCGGCGTGCCCTGCTGCTCGCAGGCTACGAGGTCCTTCAGGCCCCGACGGGCGCCGAGGGCCTGCTTCGTGCCCAGAGTGACGTGCCGGACGTGATCCTGCTCGACCTCGGGTTGCCCGACATCGACGGCGTGGCGGTGTGCCAGACCCTGCGCAAGGCGGGGAACCGCACGCCGATCCTGATGCTGACCGCCAGGGCCGCGGTGGAGGATCGCGTCGAGGGCCTGGAGGCCGGTGCCGACGACTATCTGGTCAAGCCTTACGACGTTCGCGAGCTCGAGGCGCGGCTGAAGGCGATCATGCGGCGCCACGTCGACGGCGCCGACGGGCGGGTGCTGCGCTTCGCGGAGCTCGAGCTCGATCCCGACGCCCACGCGGCCCGTATCGGTGATCGGGCCATCGAGCTCACGCGGACCGAGTTCCAGCTGCTCGAGCTGCTGATGCTCAACCCCCGGCGCGTGCTCACCACCGAGCTCATCTACGACCGTGTGTGGGGATATGACTTCGGGCCCTCGGGCAACGCCCTGCGCGTGTACATCGGATACCTGCGCCGCAAGCTCGAAGCCGGCGGCGAGCGGCGCCTGATCCAGACCGTGCACGGCGTGGGGTACGTGCTGAGAGAGCCGTGAGCCTGCGCAATCGGATCGCGGCCGCGGCGGCGCTCGCGGTCGCCGCGGTGGCGGTGGCGGTGGCGGTGATCGGGTACGAGAGCACCCGCTCGCAGCTGGTGGGACAGGTGCAGCACGACCTGCGCATCCGCGCGCAGACATTTCTCCGTCCGCACGGCGGCGGAGGCCCCGATCGCGGCCAGGGCCAACAGGGCGGCCTTCACCCCGGCCCCCCGGACCTGTCGATCGCGCCTGGGTACTTCCAGATCGTCAACGAGGACGGGACGGTCCAGCTGCCGCCCGACGAGAAGGGGGCCACGACGTTGCCGGTCACCCAGCGGGTGCTGAGTCTCGCGCGCAGCGGATCCGGAAGCTTCTTCTACGACACGCGGGTATCGGGCCATCACCTCGAGATCTACAGCGTCTGGGACGCAGCCGATCACCACGTGGTCCAGGTCTCGCTCGACCTGTCGGGGGTCGACTCGGAGCTACACGGCCTCCTGCTCCCGTACGGCCTGCTGATCGGCGTGGGCATCCTGCTCGCCGCGATCCTCGGCCTCACGGTCTCCCGAACGGCGCTGGCACCGATCGAGCGATTCCTTCGCCTCACGGAGGACGTGACGGGCGCGCTCGAGCGCCCCCAGCGCTTGGAGGAGACGGGCGCCAGCGAGCTGCGCCGGCTCGCCTCCAGCTTCAACCAGACGCTCGACGCCCTCGAGCGCTCCGTCGAGGCCCAGCGCAACCTGGTCGCCGACGCCTCGCACGAGCTCCGCACGCCGATCGCGGCGCTGCGCTCGAACATCCAGATCTTCCTCGACTCCGGCCGATTGCCTCTCGAGGAGCGCGAGAGCCTGCAGTCCTCGATCCTGGCTGAGCTCGACGAGCTGACGCAGGTGGTGTCGGATGTGGTCGAGCTGGCTCGCGGTGCAGCACCGGGCGCCCACCGCGAGCCGATCGAGCTCGACGCGATCGTGCGCGAGGCCGTCGAGCGCACGGCACGCCGTGCGCCACAGATCGACTGGGCACTCGAGCTCGAGCAGACGGTGATCGATGGCGCTCCCGATCTGGTCACGCGCGCCGTCACCAACGTGGTCGACAACGCCCGAAAATGGAGCCCGGCCGACGGCCGGATCGAGGTCCGCCTCGCCGGCGGCACTTTGTCGGTGCGCGACCACGGTCCGGGCTTTCACGAGGCTGATCTCCCGCACGTCTTCGATCGCTTCTATCGGGCACCCTCGGCGAGACGGCTGCCGGGCTCGGGCCTCGGGCTGGCCATCGTCCAGCAGACCGCACGGTCGCACGGCGGCTCCGCCACAGCCCAGAACGCGCCCGGCGGGGGCGCGCTCGTCCATGTCAGCTTCGGGCCGATGCTCAACCCCAGTGAGCCGGGTTCTCCGGCAGCGGCCGCCAGCGCAGGCTGACTCGCAACTCCTGGTCGCGCCCCACGTTCCAGCGGACATGAGACCAACGAGTCGCGCAGGGCTGGCGCGGCTGGCGGTCGTGCTCGGCGGCGCAGCCGCGATGCTCACCGCAGCAACGGCGCAGGCGGCAACAAGCCTTCATTGGTCCAAGCCCGTCCTCGTCGACCACCGGCCGCCGTTCAGCAACTTTCCGGCTTTCACAGGCGTGTCGTGTCCATCGACCTCGCTCTGCGTAGCTGTCGAAGGTGCAGACGTGGCCATCTCGACCGACCCGACCGGACCGGGATCGACTTGGAGGATCGCCCAGGTTGACACGGCTCAGTCGGGGGTCGGCGCGGCCCAGCTGCGGGCCATCTCCTGCCCCTCGCGCACGTTGTGCGTGGCGGTCGACAGCGCGGGCGATGTCCTCACCTCGACTGCGCCGACGCGCGGACGAGCGAGGTGGCGGGCCACCCGGATCGATCGTCATCAGGTCGTGGCGGTGTCGTGTCCGAGCGTCCATCTGTGCGTCGCCGTCGACCTGGCCGGCCGCGTGCTCACCTCGCGCAGGCCGACGGGCGGCAAGGCGGCGTGGCATTCCCACCTCATCGATCGCGGGATCCCGTCGTTCACGGCCGTGTCCTGTTCGTCCACACACCTCTGTGTCGCGCTCGACCGCACGGGCAGCATCGCGTTCTCCCGCGATCCTGGGGCGGCGCACCCCAGATGGCAGTTCACGAGGCTGAGCGATCCTGGTGCGGCGGCCTTCGGACCCGCGCTCTCGGTGGCCGGGATCTCCTGCGTCGGCTCTCAATGTGTTTTCGCCTCCGGGCTCTCGATCGGGGTCTCGATCGATCCCACAGGCGGCACCCGGGCCTGGCAGGTCAAGGAGGTCGAGCCGCCGCCGGGGTTCATCGACTTCACGGCCGTCAGCTGCGCGTCGAGGGCACAGTGCGTCGCGGTCGATGACGCGGGCCGCGTGTTCGCCTCCACAAACCCCGCCGCCGGCAATGGCACCTGGTTGCAGGTCGCAGCTGATCCATCGTCGGCGGCCAACGGCGGCCTGCTCGCGGTGTCCTGTCCGGCGACGCGGCTGTGCCTCGCCGCCGACGCGAAGGGGAACGTGCTCTCGAGCGCCGCTCCCGCCCATGGGGGCAGCGCCTGGCGGCTCCATGACCTCGCGCAGGGCTACAACGCGATCGGCGAGCTCTCGTGCCCAAGTAAGGCGCTCTGCGTTGCGAGCGACAGCGCCGGGAACATCCTCACCGCTTCGAATCTGGGGCTCCCGCGGGCGAAGTGGCAGATCTACCATCTGGGCGCCAGCTTCTCGATCTCATGCGTGGCGGTGTCGCTGTGCGTCGCCTACGACGGATCCGGAGCCGTCGCAACGTCGAATGATCCGGCGGCCGGCCGGAGCAGCTGGACCTTCGCCCATCTTCCCGGGTTCGGACCGTTCTCATGCGCGTCACCGGATCTGTGTGTGGGCGTGGGACCGAACGGCGAGGTCGCGGTCTCGACGGATCCGGCCGGCGGAGCGGCGAGTTGGCGGATGTTCCAAGCCGACACTGCGACCGGCTTCGAGTGCGGCAAGTACGGCGACGACACGGGCTGCGATCCCGGCCTCGTCAACGTCTCCTGTCCGACCGTGTCGTTCTGCGCCGCCGCCGATGCCAGCGCGGGCGATGTCGCGGTCTCGGGCGACCCGGCCGGTGGTCCGGCAGCGTGGAGCACGATCCGCATGGACAACCCGCCGGCCTTCGGGTACATCACCTGTCCGTCCGCGCAGCTCTGCCTGAAGTACGACGACTACTCGAGCTCGCTGGTGGTCTCCGGGGATCCGCTGGGAGGGCAGAGCACCTGGCGGGCGGTGGCGGTGTTCGGGAACTACGGACCGTCGGGCGTGAGCTGTCACTCGGCGACGCTGTGCGTGGCCTTCGACTCCAGTGGCCGCGTGGCAGCGTCCAGCAACCCGGCCGGTGGACCCGCAGCCTGGAAGATCAGCCGCATCGATGGCCACCGGCTGCTGGCCGCGGTCGACTGCGCTGGCATGTGCGTGGCGATCGACAACCAGGGGAACGCGATGACCTCAGCGCGCCCGGCGTCGGGCGAACGCAGGTGGGCCTTCGCACACGTCGACGGCTACCAGCTGACCGCAGCCACGTGCCCGTCCGCGAGCCTGTGCGTGGCCTCGGACGGCTACGGGCGGATCGCGATCGCCAGACCCTGACCGGTCAGTGACTGGCGGTGTGGTTGACCAGCGGCACGTAGCGCCGGCACGGCTCGTTGCGCAGGCTCGGGCAGGCGGGTAGGCCGCTGGTGACGGCCACGCCCGGCACGACCGGCAGGATCAGACTCGACGGCATCCGCGGCGAGAACGCGACCGACACCGTCGCCGTCCCGTTGGGCACGGTCTGGCCGAACGACCACACGGGCTGCGCGCCGTTGGGCGCGGCGATCGTGATCCGCATCCGCGAGCCCGCGCGGTACACGTGCCCCTCGAAGTAGAGCGGGATCACGAGCTCGACGAAGCGCCCTGCGGGCATCGGGCGGACATCGTCCGCGCGCATGCTGAGCACTGGTTCGAGCAGCGTGCTCGGCTGCCGGAGCAGGTTGTCGCTCCGCTTGGCCAGGGCGCGCTCGTCGGCGCGGAGCCAGCCGTCCTGAACGAAGGTCTCGTTCCCGTCCGGGCGCACCTCGCTGACCGTGGCCTGCAGATCCACGTTCGGCGTCGAGGAGCGCACCCAGAGGTGCACGGCTCCGGCTCCGATCACCGTCGTGTTCCGCTTCAACGGCGCTGAGACGTAGGACACAGCGGTGCCGGCCGGATTCGGCTTCCAGTTCCACTGCCACTGGGAGGCGTTCCCCCACAGACCGCCGCCGCCGGTGTTCGTGCCGTAGTCGGTCAGCGGCAGCGCCGAGGGGTTCGAGGTGTACTGGTCGATGCCCGTGCGCGCCGGCGGGTGGTCTCCCAGCATGCCGTTCGGGCCGAGATACCAGAAGTGAGCGACCGTGCCGGGGATCGGGAAGCGCGAGAAGGAGGCCTCGAAGGCCGGGTAGGGATCGCCGGCGGTCCTGCTGCCCGTCGGCGACGTCCCGGCCCCGTTGTCGAAGAGGACCCGGATCGGAGGCAGCGCTTCGAACGCGGACAGCGCTGACTGATAGGTCGGCTGAAGCTGGATCGGATCGGGCGGCAGTGTGTCGAAATCGCTCTGTGGAAGGCCCATCGCTGCTTGGTAGACAACCGGGGCGGCGGCCCGCGGCGCCACCTGGTTGAAGATCGGCGCCTTGTGGGCGACGAACAGCTCCAGGAAGTCGTACCAGCGGTCGTAGGTGTATGGGTCGAGCGAGTCGACGTGCGCGCCGTTGGTGAAGGTGAACCACTTCAGCTTCGTGCCCGTGAAGTGCTCGGCCAGGTCGGGACAGTGCCCGCCGGTCTGCTCGTCCTCCCATTGGCAGACCATGAACGTGGGGACGGTGATCTTGTGCACGAACGTGACCGGGTCGAGCGGGTCGGCCACAGGCGGGTTGTAGGTGGAGTTGGCCTTTATCTTCTCCATCAGGTTCGCCGCCTCACCGTGCAGGGCCTGATTGGCCTTGCAGGTCTGATCGCCCTGCTGGATGCGTTGCCAGGCATAGGGCTGGCCGCTGTTCGGGCCGGCCGGCTGGGCCTCCTGCTGGCGCTGCTGCGCCCAGGCCACGGCGAATCCCGTGTTCAAGATCCCGCCGGGGTAGAGCGTCGTGGCAGTGGCGTCGATCACCGAGAGCGGGGAGATCGCCTCCAGATCGGGCGGGTTCAGCTGGGCCGTGAACAGCTGGCTGATGCCGCCGTAGGAGATTCCCATCATCCCGACCTTGTGGCCGAGCACCCACGGCTGGTGGGCGATGGCCTCGACGACGTCGTAGCCGTCGAGGTTCTGCAGAGGCTCGAAGAAGTCAAACGCGCCCCCCGAGCAGCCCGTGCCCCGCATGTTCACGTCTACGACCGCGAAGCCCATCAGGTTGGCGAGCACCGCGATGCCGTTGACCGGGCCGGCCGGGTCGGCGTAGCCGTAGCCCGAGTACTCGATCAGGGTCGGGTACGGCGGGACGTAGTCAAGGCCGGTCGAGCCGGTGGCGGACCCCGACGAGGCCGACGCGCGCGCGGCCAGCTTGTGCAGAACTCCGCCGAGCAGCTGCGAGGTGGTCGAGCCGAGGGGCAGCGGAGGCAGCTGCACGCTGGGAGGGAGCCCGGGTTCGCCGGCCGGGCTGGTCGGCGGGTGAACGTCGATCGCCAGCTGTGTCCCATCGCGGGTCGTGAGGTAGGTGTAGCCGTTGTCGGGGATGCTCTGGTTGTAGATGCTCGGGTCCCACGGAGCGGCGGCGTCCGAGTGAACGGTGATCGGACCAGATTGCGCCCCATTCGGGTACAGGCGGACTCGGTAGCCGCTTCCGGGGGCGACGTTGCGGAATAGCAGGCCGCCGAGGGAGTCGGCGTTCTGCGCCCGAAGCACGCCGCCGTTCGGGGCCACGAGCTCCATGCGAGCGTCGGGCGCGAGGCCCGTCACATAGATCTGCTCGGCGCTGCCGTGAGCGCTGAAGCCGGGCCCCGCAGCCGAGGAGGTGCCCGCCATGGACACCGCGAGCGCCATCGCTGCCACCCAGACCCGCAAACCACGCCGCAAGACGTCGCCTCTCCGCACACCGCCAATGTTCCACATTTCCGTCGCACGTGCGCCGGTTCCCCGGAGGGCTCGTACTCGATCGCTTGACGATATACCGGCAGCCGATATAGTGTGGGGCCGATGAGCACGCCGCGGGAACCATTCGCGAGCTTCGGCCGGTACGCCGGGCCCGCCACCCTCATCCTCTCGAGCCTGGCGGATGGTCCCAAGCACGGCTACGCGCTGACGAAGGACATCGAGGAGTTCGCGGAGGTGCGCATCGCACCGGGCACGATGTATGAGGCGCTCGCGCGGCTCGAGCGCCAGGGCCTGATCGCGCCCGTTGCGAGTCATGACCGCCGCCGTCCATACCGGTTGACCGCCGAGGGCGGGCTCGCGCTGCGATCCCATCTGGACGCGCAGCGACGCGTGGCCGAGGTCGGGCTCAGCCGTCTGACGCGGGCGAGGATCGCGTGACGGCGGACCGCAGCGCCGCCGAGCGACGGGCGCGCCGCCTGCTGCGCTGCTATCCCCCGGCGTGGCGCGCCCGCTACGGCGAGGAGTTCACACAGTTGCTCGTCGCCGACATCTCCGAGCGCCCGCGATCGGTTCTCCGGACGATCGACGTGCTTCGCACCGGGCTGCTGTCGCGTCTGTCCTACGCGGGACTGACCGGGGACGTGCTCGACCCCGCCCAGCAGATCCGGACCGGGGTGGGGATGATCGGATTGGCCGTGGTCGCGTTCCTGATCGCGGGCGTGGCACTCTGGGCGCAGCTGGCGATCGGCTGGCAATGGGCGGCGCCCGCCGACCGGGTGACGAGGGCAGGAATGGTCGCGATGTCCGCGTGCGCGCTCGTCCTCGTGGTTTTGGCGGCGCTGGCCGCGCTGCCGCTGGGGTGGGCGCTGGTCCGCGGATTCGTCGCCGGGGAGCGAGGGGTGCGGGTGCCCACCGTCGCAGCCGCGGCAGGTATCGCGGTGCTGGCGGTGGGGAGTGTCCACTTCGGCCATGGCTGGCCGGGGACCGGCGGCCATCCTTGGGCCGGCCGCGGTCTCGTGCCGGGGCCCATCGCCCGCGTGAGCTGGGCCGTGACCCTGTGGGTCACGGCCTACTGGGGGCACCCGAGCGCGCTGGCCTCGTTTCCCGCCTCCGAGCTCTGGTGGATGGTGGCGAGTCCGGTCGCGCTGCTGATAGTGGTGGCCGGCACTGGGCTCGCACTGAGTCGGCTCCCACTCTCGGGCAGGCTGCTGCGCTACGAGTCGTGGCTCGGATTGGCGGCCGGACTCGTGATGGCCGTCTTCCTGGCCGGGGCGGCGAGCTGGGTCATCTCCGGCGGAGGGGCGCCACGCGGACTGTTCCGTGCCGGGGCGATCGATGCCGTTGACGTCGCCCTTATGAGCGCCGCGCTTGCGCTCGCGTTTCGCTCTGCCAGGCGCGCCCTCCTCGCCAGCGCGCGGTGAGCGTCCGACGCCGTTTCACCCGGCGTCGGGCACTCGCGGTCGGACTCACTGGATTCCTCGGAGCCGCCCTCGCCGGATTGGACCTGGTCGAGCACGGAGTGCTGCCCGGCAAGGCGGTGCTGGACGACCTCTCCGGCGCCTGCTCGGTATCGGCCCCACCGCTGAGCTTCGCGCCCGGCGGCCCCTCTTTTTCAGGGACGTTCCATTCCGCGTGGAGGCGGCGCGCCGTGGGATACACCATCGCCTATCCGCCCGGGCACCGCCCCGGGAGCGAGCTTCCGCTCGTGATCTCGCTGCACGGGTTCGGTGGGGATCATCGCAGTGGCCTGGGAGGCCTGAGCCTGGCCCAGGCGCTCGCAGCTCGCTCGGACGCCAGGCCGCTACCTCCGATGGCGCTGGTCGCCGTCGACGGCGGCGGGCTGTACTGGAACCCGCACCCCGGGGACGACCCGATGGCCATGCTCGTGCGCGAGGTGATCCCGATGTGCCGGCGGCTGGGTCTGGGCCGCCCGTCCCGCGGCATCGGCGTGATCGGGATCTCGATGGGCGGCTACGGCGCCCTGCTCCTCGCTGAGCGCCACCCGGGTCTGCTCGCGGCCGTTGCGGCCATCAGCCCTGCGATCTGGGTCACCTACGCGGAGGCTCGGGCCGCGAACGCGGGCGCGTTCGCTGCGGCCGCGGACTTCGCGCGCGACGACGTGATCGAGCATGCCGCGGCTCTGGCTGGGGTCCCGGTGCGGATCGCGTCCGGCCTCAGTGACCCGTT
>Ga0070735_10001153_pt1 | contig 26312 bp, 22 predicted proteins | sample Coa_R1_FD_66443 | JGI IMG/M metagenome (GOLD analysis project Ga0070735, IMG submission 66443) | Surface soil microbial communities from Centralia Pennsylvania, which are recovering from an underground coalmine fire - Coalmine... | ecosystem: Environmental > Terrestrial > Soil > Unclassified ...
CGCCGTCCTCGCCGCGGCGCAGCCGGGGGGCGATCTTGGCGAACTCGACGTACCAGCGCGCGCTCTGCTCGGCCGGGCCGCTGATGATCAGCGGGGTCCTGGCCTCGTCGACGAGGATCGAGTCCACCTCGTCGACGATCGCGAAGTGGTGCCCGCGCTGTACGCATTCGTCCAGCGTCCAGGCCATGTTGTCACGCAGGTAGTCGAAGCCGAATTCGTTGTTGGTGCCGTAGGTGATGTCGGCCGCGTACTGGACGCGGCGCTCGGCCGGGCTCATCTGGGCCAGGATCACGCCCACCTCGAGCCCGAGAAAGTGGTGCACCCGGCCCATCCACTCGGAGTCGCGCTTGGCCAGGTAGTCGTTGACGGTGACCACGTGAACGCCCTGGCCGGCCAGGGCGTTCAGGTAGGCGGGCAGCACGCCGGTGAGCGTCTTGCCCTCACCGGTCTTCATCTCGGCGATGTTGCCCATGTGCAGTGCCGCGCCGCCCATCAGCTGGACGTCGAAGTGACGCTGACCCAAGGTGCGCTTGGCCGCTTCCCGGACGGTCGCGAAGGCCTCGGGGAGCAGGTCGTCGAGCGTCTCCCCGTCGGCGTACCGCTGCCGGAACTCGTCGGTCATGCCGCGCAGCTCGGCGTCGCTCATCGCGACGAAGTCATCCTCGATCGAGTTGACCTGCTCGCTGATCCGCTTAAGCTTGCGCAGGATCCTGCCTTCGCCGGCGCGAAGGACATTATCGATGATGGGTGCCACTTCTCGTCGCGCTCCTCGCGGATCGTCTTTACCTCACACAATGGCCAGTGACCCGTATTTGGTTCCGGTTCACCGTCTCGCATGTCATCGTAGGCGAGAAGAGGCACCAAAACCGAGTCGGCGCAGGACGGGCAGGTCGCCGCGACAGCAGCGCTAGGGCCGGCTGATGATCAGTCTCGCACGTCCCGGAGAATAATAGGATCGGTACGTACCGAGAGGAGCTACGAGTGGCCGATCAGGCGGCATCAGGCACCATGGCCGAGGCGGGCAACACCGGCTCGCGCGGGCTCGACGCGCAGATCGCGCCGTCGTATGTCCACGAGGCCCACCACGGCCGGCCCTCCTCCTGGGTGGCGGTCTCCATCATCATCGCCGGCTTCATCGTCGGCGGGATCGCGCTGCCCGTGGGCCCGACCTGGTGGCTGTTCTGGCTGGGGGTCGGGATCGTAGTGGTGGGCGGCATCTTCGCTGCTTCGGTGCACATCCTCGACGACTGGTACTAGACACGCGTTTGGCGGGGTTTCCGGGTGGCCCGGTTAGGGTGAGCAGATGCGCCTGGATGCTCCCGCGGCTGAGGTGACGATTACTCCGGAGGAAGCCCGCCGCATGACGCTGCGGGCACAGGGGTTCCTGGGCGCCACGCCGTGGCGCCCGACCCGGTCCGGGGTCGCGGCGATGCTCCGCCGGGTCGGCGCGGTGCAGCTGGACACGATCAGCGTGCTGGCCCGCTCGCACGAGCTCGTCGCCTATGCCCGGCTGGGGCCGGTCACCCGGGAGCAGATCGAGCAGGCCTACTGGCACCTGGCCAAACCCGCCGCCTTCGAGTACTGGGCCCACGCGGCGTGCGTGCTGCCGATCGAGCAGTGGCCCGCCTTCGCCTTCCGCCGCCGGGCGTTCCGGGCCCGCGGCGTGCGCTGGCACCAAAGTCATCAGGAAACCTGCGAGAAGGTGCTGGCCCGGCTGCGTGCCGAGGGCCCGCTGACCGCGACCCAGCTGGGCGGGGCCAAGGCCGGCGGGCCGTGGTGGGACTGGTCAGACGTGAAGATCGCGGTCGAGTGGCTGCTCGACACCGGCGACGTCATCTGCGTGCGGCGAACCGGGTGGCGCCGGGTCTACGACCTGCCCGAGCGGGTGCTGCCCAGCGAGATCCTCGGCCTGGAGCTGACCGATCGTGAGTGCGTGGCAGCGCTGGCCGGGGTCGCGGCCCGGGCGCTCGGCGTAGTCACCCACGCGGACCTGGTCGACTATCACCGGCTCAACTTCCCCTCCGGCAAGAAGGGTCAGTTCACCCGGCTGGTCGCCGACGCCGCGATCGCCGCAGGACTGGTTCCCGTGGCCATCGCCGGGGCAGCGGATCCGGCGCGGGCTCAGGTGCGGACTCCGGCGCGGGCTCAGGTGCGGACTCCGGCGCGGGCTCAGGTGCGGACTCCGGCGCGGGCTCCGGCGTGGGCCGATCCGGCCGCTCTGGAGCAGATCGCGGACCGCGGGCGGCACCGGGTCACGCTGCTCTCCCCGTTCGACTCGCTGGTGTGGGACCGGAAGCGGACGCTGCGGATGTTCGGCTTCGAGCACAGCCTGGAGGCCTACGTGCCCAAGCACAAGCGGCTGCACGGCTACTTCACGATGCCGCTGCTGGCGGGCGGGCAGCTGGTCGGCCGGGTGGATCCGGCGCGGGAGGGAAAGACCCTGGTCGCGCGCAAGGTGTCGCTGGAACGCGCTTCGGCCGCCGAGCCGATGGCCCAGGCGCTGCGCGAGGCGGCCAGGTGGGTGGGCTGCGACGACGTACGCGTGGAGCAGATCGAGCCCGCCGAGCACGCCTCGCGCCTAGCCGCCGCCCTCGCGTGAGGGCCGCGCTGGGGCCCTGAGGGTCGCGCTGGGTCCTGAGGGTCGCGCTGGGTCCTGAGGGTCGCGCTGGGTCCTGAGGGTCGCGCTGGGTCCTGAGGGTCGCGCTGGGTCCTGAGGGTCGCGCTCACCCTCGGCGACGGGGCCGGCTGCGTCCCGCGTCGCCGCCGACCCGTGGCGGTAACTACGTCGTTGTGGCAACGATGTAGTCGGGTGTGCGTCGTTGTGGCAACGATGTAGTTGGGCGGGCAACCCGAGGCGGGACAGGTGGGGCCAGGGAGGCAGACGGGAAAGGAGTGCTGGGTCCTGAGCTCGGATGACTGGGGATCCGAGCGACTGGGACCCGGGCGCCTGGGGCCGGATGACTGGGGGATCCGGGCGACTGGATCAGCTGAATTCGATCAGCTTCTGGCGGACGGCGATCATCACCGCTTCCATCCGGGAGTGGATCTGGAGCTTTTCCAGGATGTTCCGGACGTGGTTCTTCACGGTGTTCTCGGAGATGAACAGCTCCTTGGCGATGTCACGGTTGTTCATCCCACGGGCCACGAGCTTGAGCACCTCCATCTCCCGGTCGGTGAGCTTGGGCGCCGCCACGTGCTGGGCCCGGTCCTCGCCGGTGTCGCGGTTGGCCAGGGTGGCGAACTCGGAGAGCAGCTTGCCCGCCATCGACGGGTTGATCAGCGACTGGCCGCCGTGCACGGACCGGACCGCCTCGGCCACCTCGTCCAGCGGGATGTCCTTGAGCAGGTAGCCGCTGGCGCCGGCCCGGATCGCCTCGAACAGGTCTTCTTCCTCGTCGCTGATGGTCAGCATCACGATCTTCGCGCTGGGCGCGACCTCCTTGGTCGCCCGGCACGCCTCGATCCCGCTGGTCTTGGGCATCCGGATATCCATGAGCACGACATCGGGCAGCGCCTCGCCGGCCACGGCGACCGCTTCGGCACCGTCGCTGGCCTGACCGACCAGGTCGATGTCGTCCTCCTCATCCAGGACCATCTCCAGACCACGCCGGAACAGGGCGTGATCGTCGGCGATCAGCACCCGGATCGGCTCGGGACCTCGCCCGGCGTCCGGTCGCTGGGCAGCGGGTACCGCCGCGTCGCCGTTAGCGCTCAATTCGCTGCCTCCCTGTGGTGCCACCATCAGACTCTTGCCGACGGACGGCCATGATGCAAGCCGGGCCTTCTCGGAGCTAGCCCGGCTCGCACCATGACAACCGCGGTGGACGGCGGACTTACTCCTCGACCAGCCGGATGACTCCGTAGTCGTAGCCGCGACGGCGATAGACCACGCTGAACCGGTCACACTCGCTGTCGTGGAACAAGAAGAAGTCGTGACCCACCAGTTCCATCTCGAGCAAGGCCTGGTCGATCGTCATCGGCCGGGCGGCGTGGACCTTCTCGCGCAGCACCAGGGGGCCGTCGCCCTCCATCTGGATCGGGACCATGGGGCTGTCCGGTTCGGCCGCGTCGAACGGGTCGTCCCGTCCGTCCAGCTCGCCGGTGCGCGGCCGGGCTACGCCATTGCCCGGCCGGGCCACGCCGTGGCCATTGACCGCGGGCAGCGGAGCCGTGGCGGCCTCCTCCGCGACCAGGGCGGGCGAGCGCAGCGTCACGTTGTCGTTCTTGTTGATCTTGCGGCGGTCCGAGGCCCGGCGGAGGCGGGATTCGAGTTTGGCGAAGGCGAGATCCAGCGCCGTGTACCGGTCGTCGGCGGCCGCCTCGGCCCTGATCGCGGGGCCGCGGGACCGGATGGTCAGTTCGACGCGTTCACGCCGGTCAGATTGCCTAGGGTTGCGTTCCTCGGAGACCTCCACGTCGATCCGCACCGCCTTCTGGTCAAGCTTCTCGAGCTTGGCGAGCTTGGCGGCGGCGTGCTGACGGAAACGCGACGGGACGGTTATGTGGCGTCCGCGGACGATGATTTCCATCACGATCCCCCTTCCAGTCCGATTGCGCCCAATCTGGTCAACCCAGCTGCCCTTGCGCAAGGTCCGATTGGGCTGTTTTCGATTGAACCGGGTGGCACTCGCCCGGCCGACCTGGTCTTCGACCCCACATTCGCCTGCTGAGGGGGTTGCGGCCTCATGGCCACTGGTGCCCTTCTCCCGGCCCGGGAAACTCTGTATCTCCCGGCGGGGCAGGTCTTACTCCTAAGCCGCACCGTGATCGGTCGACGAGAAGTCGCCTTACGTGGGCCGTTTCGCCTGCGGCTGGCATCGGCTTGCCTGACGTGATTCCCGCAAGGGGAGCCACGCCCGGCGCAACCACGGGCCCGGGCGAGTGCCATGTCATGAACGCTAGCTCGCCAGAGCGTGAATGTCAGGTAGGACATGTAGGCGATCAATCACAAATAGTCACATAACGGCTGCATAACGTTTAGATCGCAGACGCTATGTGCCCTTTTCCTCCCCTATAAGCGAGATGTGAGGTCCCGTCAAGAGGGAAAGCGGACAAAGATTGCCCGGCTTTGGGGGGTCGCCGGGGCCGGGGCGGGCGCCGGAGGGCGGGGGTGGGAGTGGGAGCGGGGGTTAGCCCGGGTAGGCCGGGGACTGGCCTTGCTGGCCGAGCGGGAACCAGGGGCCTTCCAGGCCGGTCGAGACGGCCAGGTTGTTGCCGGACAGGCCGGCCACCAGGACGTTCGCGTGGCCGTCGGCGGTGATCGAGGTGATGCCGGACGGGGTGAGCTCCGGCACCGGCTGCTGGCCGTCGACGGGCACCTCCATCAGCGCGGTCTCGGTCGGCGCGTCGTTGACGACGAGCAGGTCATCGGCGTCGTACCAGGCGACCGAGGTGGGATTGGTCAGGCCCGGGCCGATGGCGGTGGCGGGCCTGATCTGCGGGCGCTCGGGCGAGCCGGGCTCGACGCTGGAGGGCGAGCCGGCGCCGTAGGCCGCGAGTTCGAGCGTGGACGTGTCGTGCCCGCTCGTGTCGCGCCCGGTCTGGACAATGAAGGCGAGCCGGACGCCGTCCGGGGCGACGGCCAGGTCGGTGACGTTCCCGTTGTACTGGACCTGCACCGGCTTGCCGCCGGCAGCCAGCTTGTAGATAACGCCGTTCTGGGTCACCCACAGGTCGTCGTTGCGATCCCAGCTGAGCGAGGTGATGCCGCCGCCGGTCAGCCGGGGAGGCGCGCTGGCGAACGGCGCGGCCAGACCCGACATCTTCCCGACGTAGAGGTCACCCTTGCCCGCCGTGACAATGGCCAGCTCGCTCCCGTCCGGCGAGACCGCGGCCATGGTGACGGCCGGCAGCGACGCGGGCTGGGCCGCCGGCAAGGCGGTCGACGTCTCGCGCACGGCCTCGCGGGGGGCACAGCTCGGGCTGCTGAACGCGCCGGTGTGCCCGACGAGCGGCAGGATCATGCCGATGGACCCGCTCAGGCCCATGGACTCGGCGCCGCACCGCGACCAGGATTGCCCGCGGTCGACGTAGTAGAAGCTGGCCGGCGACGACGGGTACGGGTCAAAACACGAGTAGGGGGCGAGCGTCTGCGCCTCGCCCGGGACGCCGCCGTCCGGACAGGGCGCGGAGGTCGGGGTCCACGGCTCGCCGTTGAGCTCGAGCACCACCGACGAGATCGCCGACGGGCTGCTGCTGGCCGCCGGGCCGATCAGGGTCCAGACCAGCTGCGCGGAGAAGTATTCGAGCTGCTTGGCGCTGGGTTGGGCCGTCTTGGGGACCTTGAGGTTGACCATGACGGTCGAACCGTCAGGGACCACTTCCTGCACGCTGGCGTGGGCCGGCAGTTCGGTATCGACCGCGTTGGACAGCCACGGCGTCTTAGGGCCCACCGTGAGCGAGTCCACCAGCTGGGTAAGCGACTGCGAGACCGTCAGGCCCATCGGCTCGAACACCGAGTCCGGGACGAGCACCTGGTTCTGCGGGTCCATGAAGTACAGGTCCTGCGCCTTGTAGAAGTACGGGAAGTCCGTGACCGAGAGCATCCGGAAGTTGGGCGGGTTGCTGATGCGCCACTGGCCGCCGACCTTGACCAGGTTGAATATCCAGTCGTAGGACGACGCTGGCTCCGGGTTCAGCGCCGAGACGTACTGACCTTCGCCGTTGAACGTGGCCTGCACCGTGCCGCTGACCTCCACCATGGCGCGCGGGCTGCGGGTCGGACTGGCCTTGGGGGTCGGAGTCGGGCTCGGGACCGGGACGGTGTTAGGGCGGTTCAGCTTGCTGAACACCTTGACCGCATCGCCCGGCTGCCACGAGCTGACCGCCAAGCTGGTCAGGTACTGCTTGGCCACGCCGTAGAGCGGATAGCTGTCCGCCGCGGTCAGGAAGCCCTGGACGACGGCCACCGGGCCCTGTCCGGCCTGCGGCGGCAGCGGCACCGACCCGACCAGGTTCCCGTCCTGGAGGCTGCTCTGCGGGCTGGCGCTGAACTGCACGGCCGCGCCGTTGGATGGCATGCCCACGCAGCCCGCCACCGAGGCGGTCAGGACGGCGAGCACGCACAGCTGCCGGACCATGCCCAGCCGCCCCCGGCCGCGGGGGTTAGCCATGGGACGCCACCTCGTCGGGCGGGGCGAGGCCGACGGCGAGCTCGGCCTCATCCGGGCCGAGCGGCAGCGGCGAGCCCGCCAGCTCCTGGCCGGTGACCCGGGGCAGGGTCAGCCGGAACACCGAGCCCCGGCCCCGCTCGCCCCAGGCCTGCAGCCAGCCGCCGTGCAGGCGCGCGTCCTCCAGCGAGATGGCCAGGCCCAGGCCGGTGCCGCCGGAGGTGCGGGCCCGGGCCGGGTCGGCCCGCCAGAACCGCTCGAAGACCCGCTGCTGCTCGCCCGGGCGCAGGCCCACGCCGTAGTCGCGGACCGAGACGGCGACCGCGGCGCTGTCCATCGCGGCGGTGACCACCACGTCCTTGCCCTCGCCGTGCTCGACCGCGTTGACCAGGATGTTGCGCAGGATGCGCTCCACCCGGCGCCGGTCCACCTCGGCGAAGCAGCCGGTCGCGGGCAGCCGGAACTCGATCCGGCTGCCCTTGCGCTCGGCCAGTTGCTGGGCGTCGTCGGCCGAACGGCGGACCAGATCGCACACGTCGACCAGATCGGCGTCCAGGGTGGCCGCCCCGGCGTCGTACCTGCTGATCTCGAGCAGGTCGACCAGGAGCTCCTCGAACCGCTCCAGCTGGCTCTGCAGCAGCTCGACGGACCGGCCGCCGGCCGCGTCGAGCTCCTTGCGGGACTCGAAAAGCAGGTCGGCCGCCATCTTGATGGTCGACAGCGGGGTGCGGAGCTCATGGCTGACGTCCGAGACGAACTGCCGCTGCACGCTGGACAGGTCCTCGAGCTCGCGGAGCTTGGTCTGCAAGCTGGCCGCCATGTCGTTGAACGACGTGGCCAGCGCGGCCAGGTCATCCACGCCGAGGACCTGCATGCGCTCCTCGAGGTGACCGGCCGAAACTCGCTGCGCGGCCTGGGCCGCGTGCCGGACGGGCAGCACCACCCACCGGGTCACCAGCGAGGCGATCGCGGCCAGCAGCACGACCAGCGCCAGTCCCACGCCGATCAGGACCCGCTGGATCAGCAGCAGGAACGACTGCTGCTGGGTGAACGGGAAGACGTAGTAGAGCTGGTAGTACTGGCTGAGCGGCACCCCCACGGCCAGCGCGGGCGTAGCGGCCCCGTAGCCGGGGACGTAGGTCAGCACGGTCGGCTCGGACCACGGCTTGGCAGGCTTGTCGTTGTCGTAGATGGGCTGCTCGCGGTTGACCGCCGCGATCAGGGCCGGCGGGATCGTGGCGGTGATGTTCACCGTGCGCTGACCCGCCCACTGCGCGCCGACCGGCCCGCTGGTCACCTGGACGAATACCAGGTAGTTGCCGGTGACGCCGCTGGTCCGCTGCAGCGCGGAGGCGATGATCAGGGCGGAGGCCTGGCCGTTCGGCGGGTCCAGGACGCGCAGGCTGGCCTGGTTCAGCACCTGGCTGGCGCCATCCTGCACCTGGACGCGGTCGGCGCTCTCCGCGCTGCTGAGCAGGCCCGCGGAGATCGACTGGACCAGGAAGAAGCCGAGTACGGCGATGACCAGGGCGGACAGCACCAGCGTGGTCGAAACCACGCGCAGTTGCAGCGAGCGATGCCAGCGGCTGCGCAGTTGCGCGACGATCCGCCGCTGCCAGCGGCGCATGACGAACAGCCCGCGCCGCGCCCGGTCTGGCAGCCGGCGCATAACCGCCTTGCCGAACGGCGACCGGACGAAAACGGTAATCCAGTCCTGCTGCCGATCCGTGCGTGCCGCTGCCACCGTGACGACCCCGACTTAGCCAGGACCTGCCTTGTAACCGACACCGCGCACGGTCACGACGATCTCGGGATGCTCGGGGTCCTTCTCGATCTTGGCGCGCAGCCGCTGCACGTGCACGTTGACCAGGCGGGTGTCGGCCGCGTGCCGGTAGCCCCAGACCTGCTCGAGCAGCACCTCGCGGGTGAAAACCTGCCTGGGCTTGCGGGCCAGCGCCACGAGCAGGTCGAACTCCAGCGGGGTCAGGTTGAGGGTCTCCCCCTCGCGCTTGACCGAGTGGCCGGCCACGTCGATGACGATGTCCCCGATCTGGAGCATCTCGGGGGCGGGCTCGTCGGTGCGGCGGAGCCGGGCCCGGACCCGGGCTACGAGTTCCTTGGACTTGAACGGCTTGACGATGTAGTCGTCGGCGCCGGATTCCAGGCCGAGGACCACGTCGACGGTGTCGGTCTTGGCCGTCAGCATGACGATCGGAACTCCGGATTCGGCGCGGATCTGACGGCACACATCGATTCCGTCGGAGCCCGGGAGCATCAGGTCAAGCAGCACCAGATCGGGCCGGGAGTCCCTGAATACCTCGACTGCCTTATCGCCGTCGGCAACGAACGTCGGCTCAAATCCCTCACCGCGAAGCACGATACCGAGCATCTCGGCGAGGGCGGCGTCGTCGTCGACGACCAGCACACGTCCTTTCATGGGCCCCAGCATTCCATGTGATTGACTCTGCGTGGACGCAGGTTACCCTCATTTTCCTGCTACGCGACACCCGTTCGGCGTTAGCTTTTCCGATTTACCGGCAGTCGAAACGGTTTGAGGGGAGTCACCGTGCCCGTAATGGCCGGCACCTCGGGCTGGCAATACCGGGATTGGCGCGGCACCTTCTATCCGCCCGGCGTGCCGCAGCGGCGCTGGCTCGAACACTACGCGGAGCGGTTCGCCACCGTGGAGAACAACGGGACGTTCTACCGGCTGCCGGCTCCGGACACGTTCGTGAGCTGGCGGGACCGGGTCCCTGCCGACTTCGTGATGACCGTGAAGGCCAGCCGTTACCTGACCCACGTGCGGCGGCTGCGTGACCCGGCCGAGCCGGTCAGGCGGCTGCTGGAGGCGGCGGCCGGGCTGGGTGGCCGGCTCGGGCCGGTGCTGCTCCAGCTCCCGCCGGACCTGCGGGCCGATCCGGACCTGCTGCGCGACTGCCTGCGGCAGTTCCCGGCGCGGCTGCGGGTCGCGGTGGAGCCGCGGCACGAATCGTGGTGGACCGACGAGGTGCGCGGGGTGCTCGCGGCGGCCAACGCCGCGTTGTGCTGGGCGGACCGCGGCGGTTCGGCCCTGGGCCCGCTGTGGCGCACGGCGGACTGGGGGTACCTGCGGTTCCACGAGGGCGACGGCGACCCGTGGCCGGGCTACACCGACGGCACGCTCGGCCGGTGGGCGGAGCGGATCGCCGGGGACGACGACGTGTACGCCTACTTCAACAACGACCAGCGGGGCGCCGCGCCCCGCGACGCGGCGCGCCTGGCCGCGGCCGTGGCCGCGCGCGGCGGCCAGGTCACCCGGGCCTGGACCCCATGAACCGGGGTGGGACGCGTGAGGGCGGGCGGGATATCTGATACCACGGCCCGTTAGGTATAAAGGGTTTTGTCTTTTGGCAAAGATGCAGGCGAGGCTAGAGTAGCTGCCCATGGCGGAGCCGTTGCGCAGCATCGTCGACCCGGGCTGGGCCGATGCGCTGGAGCCCGTCGCGGGCCGGATCGCCGCGATGGGGGATTTCCTGCGCGCGGAGGTGGCCGCCGGGCGGCGGTACCTGCCCGCGGGCGAGAACGTGCTGCGCGCGTTCAAGCAGCCGTTCGCCGACGTGCGGGTGCTGATCGTCGGCCAGGACCCGTACCCCACCCCGGGGCACGCGGTGGGGCTCAGCTTCTCGGTGGCGCCGGAGGTCCGGCGGCTGCCGGGCAGCCTGGTCAACATCTTCCGGGAGTACTCCGAGGACCTCGGTTTCCCCACGCCGACCACCGGCGACCTGACACCATGGGCCGAACGCGGCGTCCTGCTGCTCAACCGGGTTCTCACCGTTCAGCCAGGTAAGCCGGGGTCGCATCGCGGCAAGGGGTGGGAGGAGGTGACCGAGCAGGCCATCCGGGCGCTGGCGGAGCGCAAGACCGAGCCGCTGGTGGCGATCTTGTGGGGACGGGACGCGCGGACGCTCGTCCCGCTGCTGCAGGGCATCCCCGCCGTCGAATCGGCGCATCCGAGTCCGTATTCGGCGGCCAGCGGCTTTTTTGGCTCACGCCCGTTCAGCCGAGCTAATCATCTACTTGAACAGGAGGGTGCCCAGCCGGTCGACTGGAAGCTGCCCTGAACCATCGAGCCCCGAAACTCGCGTAGTAACGCCTGGTGGTAGGCTTAATCACCTGTTTCGGGGGCAGTTTTAACGTTTCTGCAATGGCGACAGCTGAATAGACAACAGGGGAATCACGTGGACGGGCGGGTACCGGACCAGTGGAATACACGCAGGTAGAAGTACATGAGCCGACGCCAGCCCACCAGCACTGGCTGAGCAAGCGCCGGCTGCTCATCGCGAACGGGGCATTCGCGATCTACGCCACCATCCTGGCCGTGGAGACGGGGCATGCGGACCGGACCTGGGCCCTCTGGGCGGCGGCGGGCTACGGGGTCACGACCGTAATCTTCTGGCTCACCCGGCACAAGAACGTGCCGCTGATCCTGCCGATGCTGGTCTCGCTGGCCGGGGCGCTGGCGGCTCCGGTGACCTGGCTGGCCAGCCGGGTGGCACCGACGGCCGAAGTGCGGGTCATCTCGGAGTCGGCCACCCTGCTGCTGCATCACGGCACGCCGTACCTGGGTACGGGGCAACTGGACAACGTGCTGTCCTACAACCCGTACCTGCCGGTCATGGCGCTATTCGGGATGCCGAGGGCGCTGGGGGCGACCGGGCTGTTCGGCGACCCCCGGGTGTGGCTGACGGCGGTGTCCATCGTCTTGATCTTCGCGGCGTTCAGCGTGGCCGCGCCGCACCGGCACTGCGACGACTGCCGGCACGGCGTCCTGCTGTCGACGGTCTTCATCGCGGCCTCCCCGGTGATCGCGTTCCCGCTGGCCGTGGGGATCACCGACCCGCCGGTCATCGCGCTGATGTTCCTCACCCTGGCGCTGATCGCCAAGCCGTCCGGGCTGACCCGGGCGGCGGCCGCCCTCGGCGTCGCGGCGGCCATGAAGGCCACCGCGTGGCCCGCGGTCCCGGTGCTGACCGCGATGCTCGCCTCGCGGTCCGGGGTCAGGAGGGCCTGGCGGTTCGCCGCCGCCACGATCGTCATCGCGATCGGGCTGGCCGTCCTGCTGGCGCCTGCCGGGCTGGCCAGCCCGTACTCGTTCCTGCAGAACACCGTGCTGTTCCCGCTCGGCCTGACCAAGCACAAGACCCCGGCGGCCAGCCCGTTGCCCGGGCACCTGCTGGCCGACACCGGGATGCCCGGTCACTGGGCCGCGGTGGGCCTGCTGGCGGCGGCCGGAGTCGCGTTCGTGGTGTGGCTGATCGCCCGGCCGCCGCGCGACGCGCGGGCGGCGGCGTGGCGGCTGGCCATCGGCCTCACGGTAATGTTCACGCTGGCCCCGGCGACCCGGTGGGGCTACTTCGTGTACCCGATCGCGCTGATCGGGTGGCTGCTGCTGACCCGCCCGCCGGCCGTGGTCGCGCCGGTGGAGATCCCGGCCCAGGCGGTCGGCGAGCCGGGGCTGCCCGCGCCGGCCAGATCGTAGGTCTTCCGTATTAGGAGCCGATGCGCCAGGAGTCCAGGTAGGCCTGCTGGGCGGGGGTGAGCGCGTCGATCGACGTGCCGGTGGTGGCCAGTACGAGCCGGGCGGCTTCGGCGTCGATGTCGGCGGGCACCTCGTGCACGCCGGGTTGGAGCTTGTCCCCTGGTTCTTGCGACACTGTGCCCGCCAGCCAGGCCAGCGCGAGCGCCTCGATGCCGAACGCCAGGTCCATCACCTCCGGCGGATGGCCTTCGGCCGCGACCAGGTTGACCACCCGGCCCTCGGCCAGCAGCAGCACGGTCCGGCCGTTGCCCAGGTCGTAGGCGTCCACGTGCGGCCGCACGTCCTGGTGCACCTGTACGGCATGCGCGGCCAGGGCCCGGACGTCGATCTCCACGTCGAAGTGCCCGGCGTTGGCGAGGATCGCGCCGTCGCGCATCGCTTCGAGATGCTCGGCGGTGAGCACGTCGCGGTTCCCGGTGACGGTGATGAACACCTCGCCGAGCGGCGCGGCCTGCGCCATCGGCAGCACGCGGAAGCCGTGCAGCGACGCGTCCAGGGCCCGGACCGGGTCGATCTCGGTGACGATGACCTGGGCGCCGAGACCGCGGGCGCGTTCGGCCACGCCGCGGCCGCTGGGCCCGAACCCGGCCACCACCACGGTCTTGCCCGCCAGCAGCGTGTTGGTGGCCCGCAGGATGCCGTCGATGACCGACTGCCCGGTTCCGCAGGTGCCCTCCACCAGGCGCTTGACCGCGGTGTCGTGCGCGGCGATGACCGGGAAGGCGAGCGCGCCCTCGGCGGCCATCCGGCGCAGCCGGATCACCCCGGTGGTAGTGGACTCACAGCCGCCTTTGACGTTTTTCAGCAGGGCCGTCGCCTGGGTGTGCAGCGTGTTGACCAGGTCACCGCCGTCGTCGATGACCAGGTCGGGTTCGCTGGCCAGGGCGCGCTCGATGTGCCGGTAGTAGCCGCGCCGGTCCACCCCGGCCCGGGCGAAGACCGCGGTGCCGTGCCGGGCGGCCAGCGCCGCCGCGATGTCGTCCTGCGTAGACAGCGGGTTGGACGCGGCCAGCGACACCTGCGCGCCGCCGGCTCGCAGCAGCCGCACCATCATCGCGGTCTCCGCGGTGACGTGCAGGCAGGCCGCGATCCTCAGCCCGTCGAAGGGCCTGGTGTCGTTAAAGCGGCGCATGAGACCGGCCATCACCGGCATGGCCCGTTCGGCGTAGCGGATGCGGGCGTCGCCCCCGGCCGCGAGGGCGACGTCCGCGATCTCGGTGTCAGTAACGGTAGTGCTCCGGCTTGTACGGGCCGTCCACGGTGACGCCGATGTAGTCGGCCTGCTCCTTGGTCAGCGTGGTGAGCCGGACGCCCAGCGCGTCCAGGTGCAGCCGGGCCACCTTCTCGTCCAGGTGCTTGGGCAGCGTGTGCACCGCGATCGGGTACTCCTCGCGCTTGGTGAACAGCTCGACCTGGGCGATGACCTGGTTGGTGAAGCTGTTGGACATCACGAAGCTCGGGTGCCCGGTGGCGTTGCCCAGGTTCAGCAGGCGGCCCTCGGACAGCACGATGATGGCGTGCCCGTCGGGGAAGGTCCACTCGTCGACCTGCGGCTTGATGACGGTCCTGGTGACGCCGTTGGTGCGGGCGAGGCCCGCCATGTCGATCTCGTTGTCGAAGTGGCCGATGTTGCCCACGATGGCCTGGTGCTTCATCCTGCTCATGTGATCGGCGGTGATCACGTCGCGGTTGCCGGTGGCGGTGACGAAGATGTCCGCTTTATCGATGACGTCTTCGAGGGTGGCGACCTGGTAGCCGTCCATGGCCGCCTGCAGCGCGCAGATCGGGTCGACCTCGGTCACGATGACCCGCGCGCCCTGGCCGCGCAGGCTTTCGGCGCAGCCCTTGCCCACGTCGCCGTAGCCGCACACCAGCGCGACCTTGCCGCCGATCAGCACGTCGGTGCCGCGCTTGATGCCGTCGATGAGCGAGTGCCGGCAGCCGTACTTGTTGTCGAACTTGGACTTGGTCACCGAGTCGTTGACGTTGATGGCCGGGAACAGCAGGGTGCCGGCCTTGGCCATCTCGTACAGCCGGTGCACGCCGGTGGTGGTCTCCTCGGTCACGCCCCTGATCGCCTTGGCGGCCTTGGTCCACTTGCCCGGGTGGTCGGCCAGTGAGTTACGCAGCCGGTCCAAGATGATGACCCACTCCTCGGGGTCGTCGTTGCTCGGGCTCGGCACTCCCCCGGCCTGCTCGTACTCCGCGCCCTTGTGCACGAACAGCGTGGCGTCGCCGCCGTCGTCCAGGATCATGTTGGGGCCGTCGCTGTCCGGCCAGGTCAGCGCCAGTTCGGTGCAGCGCCAGTACTCCTCGAGCGTCTCGCCCTTCCAGGCGAAGACGGGGATGCCGCGCGGGTTGTCCGGGGTTCCGTCCGGGCCGACCGCGACGGCCGCGGCGGCGTGGTCCTGGGTGGAGAAGATGTTGCAGGACGCCCAGCGGACCTGCGCGCCGAGCGCGGTCAGCGTCTCGATCAGCACGGCGGTCTGGATCGTCATGTGCAGGCTGCCGGTGATCCGGGCGCCGCGCAGCGGCTGGCTGGGCGCGTATTCCTCGCGCATCGCCATCAGCCCCGGCATCTCGTGCTCGGCCAGCTGGATTTCCTTGCGCCCGAACGAGGCGAGTGAGAGGTCGGCAACCTGGAACGGATGCTGATCCGCGGACATGGGTTTCTCCCTTAGGTCTTTTCTTTGCGGCCGAACGAGCCGTGGTGCCCCGGTGTTGGTCACAGGCTATGGGAGCCGGGGCGGGCGCCGCACGTGATGAACGCTGTTTTTGACAGGAAATTGTTAGAATCGGTATTCATGCGCATCACGGAGGCCGCCCGGCGGCTCGGCACGTCGGCTCGCATGCTCCGCTACCGGGAGGATCTCGGGCTGCTCCCCCAGGTCCGCGACACCTTCGCGGTCTCGCGGGGCGCCGCGCACCGGGTTTTCACGCCCGAGGATCTTGACGCCGTCGCGGCGGTCCTGGAGCTGGAGCGGCGCTACGACATCAGCCCGGCGGCGCTGGCCTTCGGCCTGCGCGTGCTGGCCGAGCCCGCGGTCAGGGCGTCAGTGGCCGACCTGGGACGGCGGCTGGGACGCATCCCGGCCCCGGCCAGCCGGGCCCTGGACTTCGAGAAGGAACGCGCGCTGCGCCTGCTGCAAGGCCGCTGAGTGAGCGCCCGAGAGGCGAGCGTAGGCCGCGGACCAACTACGTCGTTGCCACAACGACGCACACCCGACTACGACGTTGCCACAACGACGTAGTTGCCGACACCCGGCATCGCCGAATTCGCCGGGCTATTGGGGTGGACGTGGACTGTGGGGCTTGGGTGGCTGACGGGCGAGGGGCTGGGGAGGCGCTTCGCGGGGGACGCTGGAGATGGTCAGCGGAGGGTCCAGATGTCAGCGGAGGGTCCAGATGGTGGTGCGCTTGGTGTCGCGGTCTTCGAGGGCGGCCAGGCCGGAGACGTCGTAGCTGGCTAGCGGGGCCAGGCGGGTGCGGGGCAGGTAGCGGCGGCCGAAGTCGCCGGCCAGGACGGCGGCGCCGCGAGCGTGGCCGCGGTCCAGGAACGCGAGTACCTGGCCGGCCAGGTCCTCCTCGTAGAAGGCGTCGGCGACCAGGACCAGATCGGTGCCGGGGGCCGGCAGGTCCTGGTCGTTCAGCACGTCGGCGCACACGGCCGGGACCGCCACCCCGTTGGCCTCGGCGTTGACCGCGATGGCCGCGGCGGCCAGCGGGTCGATGTCGTAGGCCGTGACGGCGGCCGCCCCGGCCAGGACCGCGGCGATGGCCACCAGGCCCGAACCGGACGCGACGTCGATCACCCGCCGGCCCGCCACCGCCTCGGGATGGTCCAGCAGGTACCGGGCCAGGGCCTGACCGCCCGCCCAGGCGAAGGCCCAGAACGGCGGGTCCAGGCCGGTCCGCCCGGTGGCCCGCTCGGTGTGCTGCCATACGCCGATCGGCTCGCGGGCCTGGTAGAGCCGGATTTCCGGGACCAGCGGGACCGGACCGAGCGTGGTGCCGTCCCGGACGATGTGCGGCGCGGACGGTCCCGTCACTGCGGCTCGGAGGGCCGGGCAGCTTCCCCGTTCACGGGAGGCACGGCGCGGCGGCGCCGGGACAGCCGGCCGCGCAGCGCGGCGCGAACCGAGGGGTCGGTCCGGTCGGCCTGGGACGGGCGGTAGATGTCGGGCTCCAGGTAGATCGTGGTGGCGATCGGGACCGCCGCGCGGACCCGCTTCTCCGCGGTGTCGATGCCCGCCACGATCTGCCCGGCGGTGTCATCGGCGCGGACCGCGACCTTGGCCGCGACCAGCAGCGAATCGGGGCCGATGTGCACCGTGCGCAGGTGGATGACCCGGGCCAGCTCGGGACCTTGCTCGAGCGCGTCGACGATCAGCTGCTGCATGTCGGCGCTGGCCGACTCGCCGATCAGCAGGCTCTTGGTCTCCACGGCCAGAATGGCCGCCGCCGTGGCGAGCAGGATGCCGATGGCCACCGAGCCGACCCCGTCCCACCGTCCGTTGTGGGTCAGCGCGGACAGTCCCACGCCGGTGAACGCGAACACCAGGCCGATCAGCGCGGCCATGTCCTCCAGCAGGACCACGGGGAGTTCGGGGGCCTTGGTCCGGCGGATGAAGGAGGCCCAGCTCCGGTCGCCGCGCACCTCGTTCGCCTCGGCGATTCCGGTCCGCAGCGAGAACGACTCGAGCACCGCGGACACCCCGAGCACGACGAAGGCGATCACCGGGGCGTGCAGCGGCTCGGGGTTCAGGATCTTGTGCACGCCGTCGTAGGTCGAGAACGTGGCCCCGACGGTGAACAGCATGACCGACACCACGAACCCGTAGAAGTAGCGCTCGCGCCCGAACCCGAACGGATGCAGCTCCGAGCGGGGCCGCTTTGATCGGCCGCTCCCGACGATCAGCAGCACCTGGTTACCGGTATCGGCGACCGAGTGCACGGCCTCGGCCAGCAGCGACGCGGACCCGGTGAACAGGAACGCGACGAACTTGACCACCGCGATGCCCAGGTTGGCGGCCAGCGCGGCGAAAACCGCTCTCATGGCACGCAACGTACCCGTGGTCGCCCGCTGATCAACTCCGGCCTACTCGATCCGGGCCTGCAGGTCGGTGACGGCGGCGGTCTGGCTGGGGTCGATGCCGGAGGCGATGGCCAGGTACACGCTGGCGTAGTCGGTGAGCTGGACCACGCCGGCCAGCCGGACCAGCGGGTGCTCGCCGTCCATGGCCAGCTCGGACAGGCCGATCCCGCGCTGGCCGGCCAGGTCGGTGACGGCGTGCCGCTGGGTCGCGACCCGCGGGTCCTGGTCCGGGTCGACGATCACCACCAGCCGCAGCGGGGTGAACCCGCTGGTGCCGGGCGAGTCGTCGTAGTCCAGGTCCCAGGCGGACAGGTCCGGCAGGCCGGTCACGTCCTCGGCGCTCTCGTGCGGCGGCACCTCGGCGGGCGCGGCTGGTCCGGGATAAGCGGCGGGGGCGAACGGCCCGTCGAACGCCATGATCTGGCCGTAGGCCGCCTCGGGCAGCTGGCCGGTGATCGCCGGGTACTTGGCGTTGTCACTGAGCTGGGCGGCGAACCGCCGCGCGGCGACCCCGCTCAGCACCGACGTGCCCCACACCACGGGCAGCGTCCCGACCAGGTCCAGGGCCAGGGACTTGCCCGGGTTGACGAACGACTCGCTGGCCGGCCGGCACTGGTGCGCGACCTCCTCGAGCCGGGTCGCCGCCTGCTCGTAGACGTCGGGGCCGATGCGGGCCACGCCGAGGCGTTCGGCGATGACGAGCAGCGGGATGGCCGGACCCCACAGCATCGAGCGCGGCAGCACCGACCCGGGCGGGCCGGCCGGGACGATAGGGATGAACGGGGCCCGGGCCTGTTCGGCGATGCGCTGCAGCGCCGAGTCAGCGGGCCCGACGCCGACCAGCCGGCAGCCGCGCCGGGCCGCCTCGGCCGCCAGGGGCAGGACCTCGGTCATGGTGCCCGTGCCGGACGCGGCGATCACGACGTCGGCCGCCCCGACCCAGCCGGGCAGGCGCTCGGCCGCGGTGGTCACGACCTGGACCGGGCTGCTCGGCCCGGCCACGGCGCCCAGCAACTCGCCCGCCAGGCCCGCGCTGCCCAGGCCCGCCACCACGATCGCGCGCGGCCGGGCGTCCGGGGTGAAGCCGGACAGGTCCGCCTCCCGGCAGGACCGCAGCGCGGTCCGGACCTGCGCCGCGGCCGAGGCGACCTGCCGCAGCATGTCACCCGGGTCGGCCGCCTCGATCACATCGGGCGTGTCGAGCCGGTCCGCGGCCAGTACGAACTCCGTCCCGCCCCAGTCGTCCAAGCCGTCACTCATGTGCTGCGTTCATCTTCGGTACCGGGCCGCCTGGCCTCTTCCACGAGCAGCACCGGGATGTCGTCGCGCACCGGGTACGCCAGGCCGCACGCCTGGCTGGTGCACACCAGCTCGCTGGCCTCGTCGTCGGCCCGCAGCGGCGCGTGGCATTCCGGGCAGGCCAGGATCTCCAGGAGCCAGCCTTCGATCTGCATCAGGTGTCCTTGCTCTTCTGGCCGCCTGCGGCGGCGGGCTCAGTTCTGACCATCGCGAGCACCTCGTCGCGCAGGGCGGCCATGGCGGTCTCGGTGCCCGCCTCCACGTTCAGCCGCAGCAGCGGCTCGGTGTTGGAGGGCCGCAGGTTGAACCACCAGTCGGCGGCGCTGACCGTGAGCCCGTCGAGTTCGTCGGTGGTCACGCCGGGCCGGCCCGCGAAGACCCGCTTGATCCGCGCGGTGGCCTCGGCCTGGTCGGTCACCTCGGAGTTGATCTCCCCGCTGGCGTGATACCGGGAGAAGCCGGCCAGCAGCTGGCTCAGCGGCTTGGCCTGGCCGCCCAGGGCGGCCAGGGTGTGCAGCGCGGCGAGTATGCCCGAGTCCGCGAACCAGAAGTCCCGGAAGTAGAAGTGACCGGAGTGCTCGCCGCCGAATACCGCGCCGGTCTCGGCCATCTTGGCCTTGATGAACGAGTGGCCGACCCGGGTGCGCACCGGGACGCCGCCGTGCTCGGCGATGATCTCCGGCACCGCGCGGGAGGTGATCAGGTTGTGGATGATCGCCGCGCCGGGCTCGCGGGCCAGTTCACGCACGGCGATCAGCGCGGTGAGCGCCGAGGGCGAGACGACCTGGCCGCGCTCGTCGACCACGAAGCACCGGTCGGCGTCGCCGTCGAAGGCGAGCCCCACGTCAGCGTGCCGCTCCACCACCGCCCGCTGCAGGTCCCGCAGGTTCTCCGGCTCGATCGGGTTGGCCACGTGGTTCGGGAACGTGCCGTCCAGCTCGAAGTAGAGCGGGATCAGCGTGATCGGCAGCCCCTCGAAGACCTTCGGCACGGTGTACCCGGCCATCCCGTTGCCGGCGTCCACGGCCACGGTGAGCGGCCTGATCTCGGAGATGTCGACCAGCTTCCTGACGTACTCCGCGTAGCCGGGCAGCAGGTCCACGGTCTTGATCGAGCCAGGGACGGGGGCGGGAGGAAGGGCCCGTTCCGCCAAAGCTTTTATGTCTTTAAGGCCTGTCTCGATGCCGACCGGCTTGGCACCGGCGCGGCACAGTTTGATGCCGTTGTACTGGGGCGGGTTGTGGCTGGCGGTGACCATCGCGCCCGGGACGCCGAGGTCGCCGCTGCCGTAGTAGAGCATGTCGGTGGAGCCGAGGCCCGCGGCCAGCACGTTGGCGCCCTGGGCGGCCGCGCCCCGGCCGAACGCGGCGGCGAGCGGGCCCGAGGTGGTGCGCATGTCGTGGACGGTCAGGATCGTGCCGGCGTTGGTCACCTTCGCGAACGCCGCGCCGATGGCCTCCGCGGTGGCCTCGTCGAGCTGATCAGGGACGATGCCCCTGATGTCATAAGCCTTGAAAATGCTCGCGAGATCACCCACTGCAGGACACGCCTCCCGTTTGCGGCTGGCCCGGGCCGGGCCTTACTCGCGAGCCTATCTGTCCTGCGGGGGGCCCGAGCGCAGCACTCGCAGGTGGCCGCGGCGGCCGACCTCGACGCCCTGGCCGACGGGCTCCTTGCCGTTGCTGTTGTCTTTGTCCTGGCTTAGGCGGCGCTGGGGCTGGGTCTCCATGACCGCGTTGGCCAGCGCCTCCAGGTCGTCGGCGCGGTCCTGGTCCGGATCCACGGGCAGCCGCACCACGTCCCAGCCGCGCGGCGCGGTCAGCCGGGTGGCGTGCTTCTCGCACAGGTCATAGCAGTGCGGCTCGACGTAGGTGGCCAGCGGGCCGAGAACCGCGGTGGAATCGCGGTACACGTAGGTCAGCGTGTATACCGGCGGATGCTTGCATGCGGTGCGCGAGCAGCAGCGAAGACTCAACCAGCCCACCTCGCTCACATCACCGTGACGGATCTTCTGCTCTTCGGCTCTTCTGCTCGGCTCTTCGGCCGGAAGGGCGGCGTCAGATACACCCGTGACGGTATCCGCCCGCGGACGGTAACGCCATCACCCCGCCCTGGTGCGGTTCTCGTGTCGCGCTCTGTCCCTTATGGCCCTTCGTTGTCGCGTGCCGGTGGCGGGGCGCGTCTTGGCAGGTTGCGGTGGGCCGGGGGCTGGGGGTGGGGGCTGAGGGTTTGGGTGCGAGTGCTTGGGGCGGGGGCTGGCAACGACATGATTGCGGCAACCATGCAGTTGGGGCGACATGATTGCGGCAACCATGTCGTTGGATGCGTCGCCGGAGGCGGGTCGAGTGAGGACGGGGAGGCAGGTGTGTTCCCGTTCGGGGAAGCGCACATATGGGCTAGCAGAACCGGGCGTCGGCGGGCATCGCGTCTTGGCCGTGGTTCCCTTGGTGCGCAAGTGCGTCATGGTACGGATCCGGGGTGCTCGGTCTCCAGCGCCGACACGGACCTCGCTGCGCTTGAGTGGGCAGTGGCGGGCGTGGGCGGCGGGCAGGGGCGCGATCTTATACGCTCGGTAGCTGTGCAGACGGGCGAGGGCGGTTCGAGGCCAGGGGCCCGGCCTCGGCGGCGTGATCGCCATGGCCGCGGGCTGCGCGGCAGGCTGGTCCCGCCCGGGGTCCCGTTGTACCGCAGCCGCTCCCAGCAGTTCGACGACATGGTGCTCGAGGCGGTGGCGCGGCTGGAGCCGCGCTGGGAGACCGAACTGGCCGACGTCGAGTTCGCGGTCCAGGAAGTGCCGGACTTCGACGCCATCGGCGACGAGGGCGTGCCGCTGGCCCGCGTCGTCCCCGGCTCCCCCGACACCAGCGACCCGGGGAACCCGGCCAGCGGGCCCCGCATCGTGCTGTTCCGCCGCCCGCTGCTGGCGCGGGCCGAAGACGAGGACGAGCTGAGCGAGCTCATCTTCGACGTGGTGGTCGAGGAGTTCGCCGAGATCCTCGGAGTGGACCCGGAGATCATCGATCCCGGCTACGGTGACCTCGACTGACGGTTGGCTTGGCGCTGCGGATGGAGGATCTCGTGGACTTGTTCGACCTCACCGGCAAGGTCGCCGTGGTCAGCGGCGGCGGCCGCGGGATCGGCCTGATGATGGCGCGGGGACTGCTGCAGGCCGGGGCTTCGGTCTATATCAGCTCGCGTAAGGCCGAAGCCGGGCAGGCCGCGGTAGCCGAGCTGTCCAAGTACGGCGTGGTGCTTTCGGTGCCCGCCGACCTGTCCCGCGAGGAGGAATGCCTGCGCCTTGCCGCCGAGGTCGGCCGGTTCGAGGAGCGGGTCCACATCCTGATCAACAACGCGGGCGCCACCTGGGGCGCACCGCTGGCCGAGTTTCCCGCCTCGGCCTGGGACAAGGTGCTTGACCTCAACCTGAAGACGCCGTTCTTCCTGACCCGGGCGTTCCTGCCACTGCTGGAGGCAGCCGGAACGGCCGACGATCCAGCCCGCGTGATCAACGTAGGCAGCATCGACGGCCTGCGGGTGCCGGAGCTCAGCACCTACTCGTACTCGGCCAGCAAAGCCGGGCTGCACCAGCTCACCCGGGTCCTGGCCCGCGAGCTCGGGCCGCGGCATATCACCGTCAACGCCGTGGCTCCGGGACCGTTCGAGTCCAAGATGATGGCCGCCACGCTCGCCTCGCGGGGCGAGCAGATCGCCGCTGCCGCGCCGCTCGGGCGGATCGGGCGCCCGGACGACATGGCTGGCGTGGCGGTGTTCCTCAGCGGCCGCGGCAGTGCCTACGTGACCGGCGCCATCATCCCGGTCGACGGCGGGATCTGGGCGGCGCGCTGAGCGTTGCCCGGCTTGGGGCGGGTCTTCGGCCAGGGCTTCATGATCATGGGTCAAAAGTGGCGCTATTTGCCCAAAACGACCCATGATCATGCTCTACGACTGGAATGCCGCAGCGTTAGCTACCACTTCAGCACCACAGGCACCTCGGGTTTGTATCCCTCCGGGGCGGCTTCATGATCGTGCACAGTTCTGGGCAATAGTTGTCCACTGCCGTTCACGATCATGATTCACGCCCGGAATGTCCCAATCTGAGGCTGGGGCGTGACGGACTGCGTGCTGCGGCGGCAGCATAGCCGAGCGCTACGCCACCCCGGCCATCGACGAAGACGGGAGGACGCCAACCATCTCGTTAGTTCCCGGCATCGGGCTGTTGGCGGGGCCTCCGGCCGGGTTCCCGTTTACCCGGCCGGAGACCGCCCGTTCACCTCATGTGGTGGGTGTTACCTGATTACAGTCCCAGGCCGCCGGCGACTGCTTGCAGGGTGCTGCCAGCGGTGCTGCCGGTGCTGGTGCCGCCCTGCTGGCTGCTACCGGTGCTGGTGCTGTGACCGGTGCTGGTGCTGTGACCGGGGCTGGTGCTGCCGGCGGAACCGTTGCCGGAGCCGGTGCTGGCGATCGAGACCGGGGCGTTCACGGAGCCGGGCAGGGTGGCCGAGATCAGCGACCCGCCCGTCGTGGTGCCGGAGCCGGACTGGCTGCTGGTGGCCGACCCGTTGCCGGAGCCGGTGCTGGCCACCGAGACCGGGGCGTTGACCGCGCTGGGCAGGGTGGCCGAGATCAGCGACCCGCCCGTCGTGGTGCCGGAGCCGGACTGGCTGCCGCTGGCCGCAGAGCCGTTGCCCGAGCCAGTGCTGGCTGCGGTGATGGGCAGGTTAACCGCGCTCGGCCCGGTGACCGAGACCAGCGATCCGGTCGTGCCCTGGCTGGTGCTGCCGGACCCGGTCTGGGTGGTGCTGGTGGCGGAGCCGTTGCCGGAGCCGGTGCTGGCGACGGAGATGGGCAGGTTGATCGCGCCGGGGCCGGTCAGGGAGATCAGCGACCCGCCCGGCGTGGTGCCGGTGCCGGCCGGGGTGCCGGTGGCGGAGCCGTTGCCCGAGCCGGTGCTGAGCACCGAGACGGGCAGGTTGACCGCGCCGGGCAGGCTGACCGAGATCAGCGGCGGCGTCCCGCCCGGGCTCCCCGGGTTACCGGGATTCCCCGGGCCGCCGGGGTTACCCGGGCCGCCGGGATTCCCAGGACCGCCAGGTCCGCCTGGGCCACCGGGCCCGCCAGGACCCCCAGGCCCCCCGGGACCCCCGGGACCGCCAGGACCCCCAGAGCCGCCGGGCCCGCCGGGACCGCCGGGGCCGCCCGGACCCCCAGGCCCGCCGGGGCCGCCCGGACCGCCGGGGCCGCCGGGCCCGCCGGGACCGCCGGGGCCGCCCGGACCCCCAGGCCCGCCGGGGCCGCCCGGGCCGCCGGGCTGGCCGGGGTTACCGGGCTGTCCCGGGCCGCCAGGGTTCCCGGGGTTTCCGGGATTCCCCGGGTTTCCGGGGTTTCCGGGGTGGTGGTGGTGCTGGTGGTGGCCGGGCTGCGGCTCGCCGGGGAACCAGGGGAAGCCGGGCCAGCCGGTCAGGACCGGGCCGGGGTGGCCGGGGTGGGCGTGGTGGGCGTGGTGGCAGGGGCCGGCGGGCCCGGGTTGGGCCACCACGGTGACCGGGTGGGCGGGGTGGCAGGGGGCGGGAACGGGGCAGGTGGCCGCCATTGCGGCGGACGCCAGGACCATCGGGCCGGCCACGCCGGCTGACAGCGCCGCCAGGCGCGTGAAGACACGATTCATGACACTCTCCTTGCACGAACGAACGGGGAAATTTCCGGACCTCACCCCGGGCCCCGGGCAGACGGGACCGCCCAGGACGACACACAGGGTGAGAGGCTGACCGACGAGAAACGGTCAGCAGCTAGCCGGGAACCTCATGCAAGGACGCGACGGCGACCGCGGACGGGACCACGATCACCCGGCGGGCATAAGCCAGGCCCGGCACCGCCAGGCCCGCCACGATCAGCAGCGCCAGCCCCGCCAGCCCGGCCCCGGCCACCCCGCCGCCACCAGCAGACAGGCCATCCCCGCCCTCCGGCGACCCGCCCGCACCCGCCGGCACCCCGGCAGGGGCCGCGGGCAGCACGGGAGCCGCCGGCGAGACCGGGAACCCGGACCCGCCAGGCACCAGCCCGGCCCCCGGCACGCCCGCGCCCGCGCCGGCGGGCAGGCCGGGCAGCGGCACGGCGACCGGGCCAGACCCGGCCCCCGGAGCCGGGACGGGGCCGGAAACGGGGGCCGGGGCGGGGCTGCCGGGCGGGATCGGGCCGGGAACACCCGTCCCGGGCAGGCCCGGCACCGGGGCGACCGGGCCGGACGGCACGCCGCCGGCGCCCTGGCCAGTCCCGGAGCCAGACGAGCCAGAACCGGACCCAGCCCCGGAGCCCGAGGACCCGGAGGAACCGGAGCCGGGGGAACCGGAGCCGGTGCCGGTGGTGCCCGCCGTCGGGCCGGCGCTCCCCGGACCCGGGTCACTACCCGACGGCGAACCCGGACCCGGGCCAGACCCGGACCCGGTGCCGGTGCCGGTGCCGGACGGCAGGCCCAGCACGGGCAGCGACGGGACCGGCAGACCCGGCAGCGAAGGCAGCGGCAGGGACCGGACAGGAACGCTGGCCACGACCCCGGGCAGCCCGGACAGGACCTGCCCGGCCCCCCCGCCGACCTGGGAGACCACGCCGCCCGCCGTCCCGGCCAGGCCGCCCGCTGCGGACCCGGCGGCGCTGACCACGCCGGAGGCGGTCCCGGTAACGCCGGTAACAATGCCTGAGGTGGTGCTGGTAGCGCCGGTGAGAATGCCCGAGGTGGTGCTGGTGACGCCGGCGATGGCACCGGAAGCGGTGCCGGCCAGGTTCCCGGCCGAGGTACCCGCGCCGGTCACGGTGCCCGCGACGGCACCGGTCAGGCTCCCGGCGGCGGTGCCCGCAGCGCCGGTCACGTCGGCCGCGGCGCCGGTCACGGTGCCCGCAGTGGTTCCGGTGAGGCTGCTGGCCGCGGTCCCGGCCCCGCTCACGGTCCCAGCCAGGGTCCCGGCCGCCGAGCCTGCCGCGCTGGCCGCGCCGCTCGCCGCGGTACCAGCCACGGTGTTCGTGGCGCTGGCCACGGTGCCGACGAGGGTGCCCGCCGTGTTCGCCGCCGTGCCGGTAGCGGTGGTCGCCGTATTCGCTGCCGTGCTGGCGGTGGTGCCCGCCGTGCTGGCGGCGGCCTGGGAGGCGGTGCTCGCGGCGGGCTGGGAGGCGGTGCTCGCGGCGGGCTGGGAGGCGGTGCTGGCGGCGGAGGTGACCGGGGCGGCGGGCTGGGAGGCGG
>Ga0070735_10001154_pt1 | contig 26302 bp, 12 predicted proteins | sample Coa_R1_FD_66443 | JGI IMG/M metagenome (GOLD analysis project Ga0070735, IMG submission 66443) | Surface soil microbial communities from Centralia Pennsylvania, which are recovering from an underground coalmine fire - Coalmine... | ecosystem: Environmental > Terrestrial > Soil > Unclassified ...
AAGAACAGGAGCTGCTGCTGGGGGAAGGAGAGTGCTGCGCGGGCCGCCCGCGGCTCGGCCGTGGGCTGCATCGGCGCGACCGGCCCGCCAGGCGCGACAGGCGCGACAGGCGCGGCGCCCGGGGCTCGCGCGCCGTCGACCTGCGCCGCGAACCCGGCCAGGGTCGGCTCGGCAAACAACGCCCGCACGGAGACGTTGACCTGGCAGCGCTTGCGCACCTGCGTGACCACGCGCGCCGCCAGCAGCGAGTGGCCGCCCAGGTTGAAGAAGTTATCTGTGGCGCCCACCGCCTCGACGCCGAGCACGCTCTGCCAGATCTCAGCGATCGCCAGCTCCGTCTCGCTCTGCGGCTCCGCGACCGCCTCGGCGCGGTCGCCTCGCTGCCAGCTGGGAACGGGTAGGGCTCGCCGGTCGAGCTTGCCGTTCCGCGTCAGCGGGATCCGGTCGAGCACGCTGAGCGCGGCGGGCACCATGTACCCCGGCAGCTGCTGCGCGAGCGCGGCCAGTGCCTCCTCGACGAGCTGCTCTGCGCGCTCGGGTGCCTCGGGGACCAGATAGCCGGCCAGCCGCGTATCGCCCGGGGCCGCCTCGACGGCAACGACGGCGCAGTCGGCCACGCCGGGCACCGCTCTCAGAGCGGTGGCGATCTCGCCGAGCTCGATCCGGAATCCGCGGATCTTGACCTGCTCATCCGCCCGCCCGCGGAAGTCGAGCTCGCCCTCGGGCAGCCACCGGGCCAGGTCCCCGGAGCGGTAAAGGCGGCCGGTGGCGAACGGGTTCTCCAGGAAGCGTTGCGCGGTGAGCTCGGGACGGTTCAGGTAGCCGCGCGCGACTCCTGCGCCGCCGACGAACAGCTCACCGATCACTCCCCGGGGCACCGGGCGCCCTCGCCGGTCCAGCAGGAACACGTCCAGATCGGGGATCGGCACGCCGATCGGGCTGAGCTCGCCGTCCGCATCGGCGAGACGGAGCGGCCGGTACGTGACGTGCACGGTCGTCTCCGTGATCCCGTACATGTTGACCAGGGTGCCGCCGCCCGAGCGGAAGCGCTCGAGCCAGGGCCGCACGGAGCCGGGCCGCAGGGCCTCGCCGCCGAAGACCACGTAGCGCACCGCGAGCTGGTCCGCGCGCGCCAGCAGCTCGTCCTGGACGGCCACGAACAGGCTCGGTGTGGCGTTGAGCACCGTGACCCCCTCGTCGGCCACGAGCTCGGCGAGCGCGCTCGGCGAGCGCGTCGTCCACACCGGAGAGAGCACGAGGCGACCGCCGTAGGCGAGCGCTCCCCACAGCTCCCACACGCTGAAGTCGAAGGCGTAGGAGTGGAGCATGATCCAGGTGTCGCTCGGGCCGAAGCCGAACCAATCGTCGGTCGCGGAAAGCAGCCGGGCGACCTGGCGGTGCTCGACCAGCACGCCCTTCGGCCGGCCGGTGGAGCCCGAGGTGTAGATGACGTAGGCCAGGTTCTCGGGCCCGGCCAGCGCGGGCGGGTTCGTGGCCGGCTGGACGTCCAGCTGGTCGCGATCGCGGTCCAGGCAGACGACGGTGCGCCCGGAGGCGTCGAGCCGGTCGCGTACCGCGGCATGGGTCACGACCACCGCCGGGTCTGCGTCCCCGAGCACGAATTCGATCCGATCGGAGGGGTACTCGGGGTCGAGCGGCAGGTAGGCGCCCCCGGCCTTGAGCACTCCGAGGATCGCCACCACGAGCTCGAGCGACGGGACGAGGAAGAGCGCGACGAGCGAGTCGGGGCCGACGCCGAGCGTGCGAAGGTGGTGGGCGAGTCGGTTGGCCCGGGCGCCGAGCTCGGCGTACGTGAGCGACTCGGCGCCGAGGGTCAGGGCGATGGCCTGCGGGGCGGCCGCGGCGTGGCGCTCGAAGCGCTCGTGCATGCAGGCGACCGGGCAGTCCTCGAGCCGGCGGCGGCCGATGTCCAGCGCGGCGGCCGCCTCCGCCTCCTCGAGCAGCGGGAGGTCGTCGAGCGCATGCTCGGGCATGGCCAGCGCCGCCTCGAGCAGGCGCACGTAGCGGTCGGCCAGCGCCTCGATCGTGTCGCGGTCGAAGAGGTCGGTGCTGCATTCCCACGCGAGCTCGAACGCGTCGTCCGGCTCCTCCTCGAAGAACAACGTGATGTCGAAGCGCGAGGTCCGAGGACGAGCGTCGTACGGGCGCGCGCCGGGAAGCGGCGTCGAGACCAGCGGCACGTGCGCGACGAAGACCTGGAACAGCGGGTGGCGGCTCAGGTCGCGCTCGAGCCCGAGGCGGGCGACGATCTGCTCGAACGGCGCGTGCTGGTGGGCGATGGCCCAGAGCACGGTCTCTCGCACCCGGCCGACGAGCTCCAGGAAGCTCATCTCGCCGTCCAGCTCGCAGCGCAGCGCGACCGTGCTCGCCCACAGCCCGACGCCGTCGTCCTGCTCGGCGCTCTCACGCCCCGAAGTCGTGGCGCCGATCACGATGTCGTCCTGTCCGCTGTGGCGGTACAGCAGCGCGTAATAGGCCGCGAGCAGGGTGGCGAATGGCGTCGCCCGGGCTTCGCGGGCGAACTCGCGCACGGCCGCGGCGGTCGGCTCCGTCAGCCGCCGGCGGTGTGTGGCGCCCTGATATGTCGGCGCCGCCGGCCGCGGATGGTCGGTGGGGAGCTCGAGCGCCTCGGGCGCACCGCGCAGCCGCTCGAGCCACGGCGCCACCTCCCGCGCGAGCGCTTCTTCGTCCAGTGCGGCACGCTCGGCACGGGCGAAGTCGGCGTACTGGGCTCGCGGTGCGGGCAGCGCGGGCTCGCCTCCGGCTGCGTAGCTCTCGTAGAGCTCGCCCAGCTCGCGCATGATCACGACCTGTGAGAAGCCGTCGCAGATGATGTGGTGGAAGACCAGTTCGAGGATGTGCTCGTCATCGCCCACGCGCATGAGTCGCGCTCCCATGAGCGGACCGTGCTCGAGGTCGAAGGACCGGGTGGTGAGCTCGTCGGCCAGCCGCTGCGCCTCGGTCTCGGGAGCGTCGTGAGCCCGGAGGTCGAACGTCTCGAGCTCGGGCGCCATGCCGGCCCCGATCACCTGGACGACGTGCGAGCCCTCGGTGGCGAAGGTCGTGCGCAATGCGTCGTGGCGAGCCACGAGCGTCTCGAGCGCCTGCCGCATCGCCCGGACGTCGAGATCGCCGGTGATGCGCGTGCCGATCGGCATGTTGTAGGCGACTGTCGACCCGCCCACCTGTTCCAGGAACCACAGGCGCTCCTGGGCGAAGCTGCACGGGATCGGCTCGCCCTCCTCGGCGCGGACAGGGACGGCCGAGCGCACCGTGGCGCTCCCCGACGCATCGATCGCAGCCGCGAGCTCGCCGACCGTCGGGCCCTCGAGGAAGTCGGTGAACGCCACCTGGACCCCGAGCGCGTCCTCCACGGCGGCCAGCATCCGCACAGCGGCCAGCGACTCGCCGCCGAGCTCGAAGAAATTGGCGTCCGGGGCCACGGCGTCGAGGCCCAGCACTTCGCTCCAGATGTTCGCCACGACCGTCGCCAACGGCGCGGCCGGAGCGGTGAGACCGCCATCCACGGCGGAGCTCACCCCCAGCTCAAATTCGCCCACGAAAGCCATCGTACCGTGCTGTCGATATTCTGAGAAGGGGGCCGTGCGCCGGGAAGGCCGGGGCTGGTGCCGCAAGGGGCCAAGCGCAAGGAATGAACGTGACTGCTTCAGCCGACGCCACGCGGGCGACGTTGCGCGCGCTGGTCGCCGATGGGCGCTTCGACGAGGCCTGGTCGTTACTCCGGGCCGAGCTGATCGGTGCAGATGGGACGGCCGCGTGGAGCATGGCGCGCAACCTGCTCGTCGCCGGCGCGCGAGCCGGGTGGTCGCCGCCGGCCAAGCGCCAGGCTCGCCTGGCGGTCCTGTGCGGCTACGAGGCGGCGGAGCTCTCAGAGCAGCTTCGCGTCGCCTGTCTTGCCCTGTTTGCGGATGTGACCGTGTACACAGCCCCGTTCGGCCAGCTCGAGCAGGAGCTCTTGAGCCCCGACAGCGGCCTGGCTCGGTTCGAGCCGACGCACGTGCTGCTGGCCCCGAGCGCGGCCGACCTCGGATTCGGAGAGCTGGCCGAGGACCCCGAGGGCGCTGTGGCCGCGGAGCTCCAGCGCTGGCGGGGACTGTGGGAGCGGGCGCGCGGCGCCCACGGCGCGCGCGTGCTCCAGCACGGCTTCGTCGTGCCCGACGAGACGCCGCTCGGTCATCTGTCGCTGCGTCTGGCCGGAAGCCGGATCACGCTCGTGCGCGAGCTCAACCGGCAGCTGGCACAGGCCGCGGGCGACGAGATCCTGCTCGTGGACACCGAGAGGCTGGCGTCGCGTCTGGGCAAGCGCCACTGGCTCGATCCGCGGCTCTGGTACCGCGCTCGCCAGGCGGTGTCGGCCGACGGGCTGGCGATGCTGGCGCGCGAGACCGCCGCCGTCCTCGCGGCGGACCTCGGGCTGGCCGCGCGCTGCCTCGTCACCGATCTCGATAACACGCTCTGGGGCGGCATCGTGGGGGAGGACGGCGTTGACGGAATCGTCGTCGGCGAGGGGCCCGATGGCGAGGCCTACTGCGCCTTCCAGGACTACCTCGCCGCCCTGCATCGGCGGGGCATCGTGCTCGCCGTGGCCTCGAAGAACGACCGCGAGGCCGCGCTGGCCCCGTTCGCGCAGGCCACGGGCATGCGCCTGACCCCCGAGCACTTCGCCGCCTTCGTGGCCGACTGGCGGCGCAAGCCCGAGCAGATCCGCGAGATCGCCGAGACGCTCGGGCTCGGGCTCGACGCGCTGGTGTTCGTCGACGATAACCCGGCCGAATGCGCGGAGGTCGCATCCGCGCTGCCCGAGGTGACGACGATCTGCCTCGACATGCCCGTGTCCGAGCGCGTGCGCAAACTCGCCTCCTGTGTGCGCTTCGAGCTGACCGCGCTCTCGGCCGAGGACGAGCGCCGGCAGCGCTCGTATGCCGCGCGCGCCCAGGCGGCGGAGCTCGAGGCGAGCGCGGGCAGCCTCGAGGACTTCTGGCGCTCGCTGCGGATGCGCGCCCGGGTGCGCCCGCTCGATGAGCGCTCGCTGGAGCGCGCCGCCCAGCTGACGCAGAAGACCAACCAGTTCAACCTCACACTGCGCCGGCACTCGCGCGAGCAGATAGAGCTCCTGGCGGGCGGCCCGCGAGCGATCTGCCGCACGCTCGAGCTCGAGGACCGGTTCGCCAGCCATGGCCTGATCGGGCTTGCCATCGTCGTGCCCGCCGGCGACGACGACACCGCGCTGATCGACACGCTCCTGCTCAGCTGCCGCGTGATCGGACGCACGGCGGAGGTTCACATGCTCTCGCACCTCAGCCGGGCGGCCCTCGACGCCGGGTTCAGCCGCCTGCGGGGCATATACGTTCCCGGGCCACGCAATGCGCTCGTGGCCGACCTCTATCCGCGACTCGGCTTCACTGCAAGTCGTGCGCAGGAGCACTGCTGGGATTACGACCTGCAGTCCGATGGCCCGATCGTGAGCGACTTCATTCACGACGAGGTGGCCGTGTGAGCACCGACGGTTTCGATCAGACCTTCGCCGAGGTGTTCGAGGACATCTTCGGCTGGGGTGTCGAGGTGGGCGACGACGACGGTCCGGCAACCGTCGAGGGCTGGGACTCGCTGGCCCAGATCCGTCTCGTGCACGAGCTCGAGACCCGCTTCGCGGTGCGCCTGCCTGACAGCGCCCTGCTCGAGGAGCAGACCGTCGGATCACTGAAGGCGCTGGTGCGCGCGCATGGAGAGTGAGCCCACGCAGCTCCGGTTCGGGCCGGCGGAGGTGGAGGCCTTCGCGCGGGCCAGCGGCGACCGCAACCCTCTCCATCTCGACCCCGAGTTCGCCGTCGACACCGCGTTCGGAGGCCCGGTCGTGCACGGGGCGCTCGTTGCGATGGCGATGCTCGGCGTCCTGCCGGATGAAGCGCTGACGCGCGTGCAGTCGGTGCGCGTCCTGTTCCCGGCCCCGGTCCGCGTCGGCGAGCGGCTCGAGGTGAGCTCGCTGTCGAGTGACCGGGGATGGGAGGTCCGGGCCACCCTGCGTGGCAAGGTTGCCGTGCGCGTGCTGGCTCGCGCCGAGCCGCAGCCGGCTCGTGAGCATCCGCCGGCTATCGCGGACGCCACGGCCGGGGCACGGCCCGAGCCGGCGGCGCCCGATCCCGCCCGCCTTCGCCCCGGCTTCAGGATCGGGGGCGAGTACGAGCTCAGTCCTGGCCTCGCAACCCTCGCCCAGGGCTACGGCGCCGGCGCGCTGAACCCGGCTCTGCTGGCTGGGCTCGCGTGGTCGAGCTATGTCGTGGGAATGGAGATCCCGGGCCGGCACTCGCTGTTCGCCGGCGTCACGCTGAGCCTTGGAGCGCAGCTCGAGCCCAGTGGCTTCTCCGTCACCGTCCGCGAGCACGACGAGCGCACGGGACAGGTGGTCCTCGCCGGCTCGGTGGCGGCGTGCCAGGCGACGATCGAGTGCTTCGCGCTCCCGGCTACCCGGCGGCCCGAGCCGGCCGCGCTGCTGCCCCGAGAGCCACCGGATCGTTCACGTGGAGAGGTCCTGGTCGTCGGATGCAGCCGCGGTTTCGGTGCCGCGCTGGCGCTGGCGCTGCTGGCCCGAGGCTACGACGTCCACGGCACCTACCGCAGCTCTCCGAGGCGCGCCTCCGCGCTGACCGCGCTCGCGGGCGAGCTGCCCGCGCCGGCGGGCCGCCTCACGCTGACTCGATGCGACGCCGCCGATCCGGCCGCCCTGGCCGCGCTGGCCGAAGGGCGGGAGCGAGACGGCGCCCCGCGCCTGGCCGGCCTCGTGCTGAACGCCGCCCTACCGCCGCTGGGGATGGGGCTGACCGCCGACGCCGGACCGGACCTGGCGCAGTACGTGGCGCAGAGCGTGAGCCTGGCCGCGGTGCCGCTGGGCGCGATGCTCGGCCAGCTCGACGAGCAGGGCGGCTTCGTGCTCGTCTGCTCATCCGCCGCGGTGAGCGCGCCGCCCCGCGAATGGCCCCATTACGTGGCGGCGAAGGCCGCGCTCGAGGGCCTTGGGCGGTGGGTCGCCGCCAGCCGCCCGACGCTGCGCACGGTGATCGTGCGCCTGCCGAAGATGGACACCGCGATGACGGCGACCCCGAGCGGCCGCCTCGGCGCCGCATCAGCCGACGCCGTCGCGGCCTGGACGGCTGAGCAGCTCAGCGGCGCCGAGCTGACGAGCCCGCTGGCGATGCTCGAGCCCAAGCTCGAGGCGGTGCCGGCATGACCGGCTGGCCGTCGCTCGAGGCCTACGGCGACACGTTCACGTGCTATTCGGCCGCGATGGCCACCTGGCTGGCGCACGAGGACGAGTCCTGGCCGGCGGTGCTCAACCCCGGCCTGTGGCTCGTCGTCGCCCCCGACGGCGACCGCCGATTCGCCTTCGCCCACTTCCCGCCGGGCCTGCGGGCCGAGCTCGGGCTGCATCGGGCCGGGGCCGAGGAGCCGCGTGGGGCCCTCGTCGGCGTCCTCTCCGAGCTCGAGCGCTCCGGGCGCGTGATCGTCGCGGGCAATGGCTTTCACCTTCCCTGGCACGTCGCCCACGGCCGCCGCCATGTCCCGCACTGGTTCGTGCTCGGCGGCTCGCCCGAGGCGCCGGTCATCCTCGATCCCTTCGCCGCCACCAACGAGCTCGGAGTGCAGAAGCCGGCCCACCGGCCGGTCGACCCCACCGAGCTCCCGACGCTGCTGCCGGCGCTGCCCCGGGACGACCGCGTCCTCGCGCTGCGCGAGATCCTCGCCTTCGGCGACGTCACGCCGGCCGATGACCGGCCGTGGCAGTGGTTCGTCCGTGACGGGGCGGGCGCAGTGACTGCGCCGGATGGACCGAGCGGGCCCGACGCCGTGCTCGAGCTCGCAGGGCACTTCCGCGCCCACGGGCAGGAGCCCGATGCATACGCCCAGTCCGACGACATCTGGTCGGTCGCCCGGCACCGGGCGTTCCTGGTCCGGCGGGCCACAAGACGGGCCGAGCTCACGGGCGATGCCGAGCTCGGTGAGTGGGCGCGCGAGCACGGCGAACCGCTCGTCAAGCGCTGGGGCCACATGGCGCCGCTGCTCATGCAGGCCCGGCTCAGCCTGTCCGCCGGTCGGGCCGCCTCGGACAGCGTGCCGAACACGCTGGAGGACCTGGCCGCCCGCGAGCGGGCGGCGGCCGCGGCATTCCCAACGCGCCTCGACGCGGGTAGCATCTAGCGGGGCGCCGACGGAACTCAAACGGCGCGTGATGGGGCACCACGTCGACAGGAGATCGTTCTATGCAGGACACCACGCCTGAGACAGTCGGGTTTCGACTGTCGCCGCAGCAGGAGCAGCTGCTGAGCTCGCCCGAGCCGGGCGCGGTATCGCAAAGCGCCGCCTGGCTGGACGGATCGGTCGAGCCCGACCGCCTGCGCGCGGCCCTCGAGCGCGTGGTCGCCCACCACGAGAGCCTGCGGACCACTTTCGCTCAGCCGGCCGGGATGCGGACGCCCCAGCAGGTGATCGCGGACGAGTGCGCTCCAGCGTGGCGAGTGCTCGAGCAGGACACCGCCGACGTGCATGCCCTCCTGGAGGCCGAGCGCAAGCTCGGCTTCGACCTCGCCCAGGGGCCGCTGCTGCGTGCGCTGCTCGTGGTCCGCGACGAGGACCGGGCACTCCTCGTGCTGACCGCCGTCGCCGCCGTCGCCGACGCCGCGTCGCTGCTCGTGGTGCTGCGAGAGCTGCTCGAGATTCACGGCGGTGCCAGCGCAGGCGAGGACCCGATTCAGTACGCGGACTACGCGCAGTGGCGCCACGAGCTGATCAGCGAGGCGGCGGAGGAGGGAGAGGCGGAGCGTGGGCGGGCGTTCTGGCGCGATGACGCGGCCGAACGCCCGCAGCCTCCGCGCATCCTGTTCGAGACCGGGTCCCCGCGCGGGGCGGCTACACAGCCGCTGGTCCTCGACTCGATCGACCTCGAAGCCCTGCACGCCGCCGCCATGGCCAGTGGCGTCACGGCGGCCGTGTTCCTGGAGGCCGCGTGGCATGCGCTGCTGGCTCGGCTGTCCGGCGCCTCCGAGCTGCTCATCGCGAGCTGGCTCGATGGCCGCGGCCAACCCGACCTCGAGCAGGCGGTCGGTCCCTACGCCCAGCCCGTGCCGGTGCGCTCCCAGGTCCAGGAGACGACCACTTTCGCGGAAGTGCTCGATCAGGTTCGCCGGGCGCGGGCTACCGGCGCGCGCTGGCAGGACTGGGCCGGGGCCGAGGAGCTCGCCGCCCTGGTCGCAGACGCCGGCGCTGGATTCGCCGTCACGGCGGCCGGACCCGAAGTCGTGTCGCTCAGCGCGCCGGCCTCGAGCGCCCCGCTCACGCTTGGCATCCTGACCGCCGAGGGGCGGCTCGCGGGCGAGTTGCGCTACGACCAGAGCGCCATCGACGACGCCGAGGCGCACGAACTGGCCGGCCGCTATGCCGTGCTCCTGGGCGCAGCCGTCGCCGACGCGGCGCAGCCCGTCTCGCGGCTGCCGATCCTGCTCGCCGGTGAGCGGGAGCGGCTGACCGCGGGCGCCGGAGCGCCGCGCGCGCACCGCTCCGACCAGGCTGTTCACCACCAGTTCGAGGCGCAGGCGGCACGCAACCCCGATCTGCCGGCGATTGACAGCGCGAACGGGACGCTCAGCTACGCCGAGCTCGATGCCGCAGCCAACCGGCTCGCCCATCATCTGCGCGCGAGCGGGGTCGCCCCGGGAGCGATCGTCGGGCTGGCGCTCGAGCGCACGCCCGCCCTGCTGGTCGCAGTGACGGCGATCCACAAGGCGGGCGCCGCGTACCTGCCGCTGAACTTCGAGCACCCGCCGGCGCGCCTGCGCCACCAGCTTCATCAGAGCGCAGCGGAGGTGCTCGTCACGGAGGAGCACCTGCTCGGTCGGCTGCCGGCCTTCGAGGGCGCCACCGTGTGCATGGACCGCGACCGGGCGCAGATCGATTCGCATCCGTCCGATGGCCTCGGCCACCAGGCCGGACTCGAGGATCTGGCGTACGTGATGTACACCTCCGGCTCGACCGGGCTGCCCAAGGGCGTGGCCGTGACGCACGGCAACCTGGCCAACTACTCGGCCTCGCTCGTCGAGCGGCTCGGCCCCCTCGACGGCCTGCGCTGCGGCGTCGTCTCGGCGATCAGCACCGATCTCGGGAACACGTGCATCTTCCCGCCGCTCACCGCCGGCGGCTGCGTCCAGCTGATCAGCGTTGCCGCCTCGATGGACGCCGACGCGCTGGCGTCCGAGCTCGCCGGCAGGAGGCTCGACGTCGTCAAGCTGACCCCATCGCACCTGCGGGCGCTGCTCGACACCGAAACCCCCGCCGTGCTCCCCCGCCGCTGGCTGGTTCTCGGCGGCGAGGCGCTCCGCTGGGAGCTGGTCGAGCGCGTGCGCGAGCTGTCGCCCGAGTGCCGGATCCTCAACCACTACGGGCCCACTGAGACCACCGTCGGCTGCTGCAGCTACGCGCTGGACGGCCGACGCGCTGATACGCAGACCGTCCCCATCGGCCGGCCGCTGGCCGGCGCCTGGGCCTACGTGCTGGACCAGAACCTCGAGGCGGTGCCCGCGGGCGTGCCGGGCGAGCTCTGCATCGGCGGGGCCGGCGTCGCGCGTGGATATGTCGGCGATCCTGAGGGGGGGACGGAGCGCTTCGTGGCCGACCCTTTCGCGGACGGCTCGCGCATCTACCGCACCGGCGACCGCGCCCGGCAGCTGCGCGACGGCGAGATCGAGTTCCTGGGCCGCCTCGACGAGCAGGTCAAGATCCGCGGGTTCCGGATCGAACCCGGAGAGATCGAGAGCGTGCTCGTGTCCCATCCAGACGTGCGCCAGGCTGCGGTCAGCGCCGAGGACGACGGCCACGGTGGCCTGCGCCTCGTGGCCTACCTGGTGGCCGCGGGATCGCCGACGGTGGAGGAGCTCGAGGCCTTCCTGGCCCAATCGCTGCCCGACTACATGATCCCGGCGGCGTTCGCCACCGTCACGGCGCTCCCGTTCACCCCCAGCGGCAAGGTCGACCGCAAGGCACTCCCCGGCCTTGCCCAGGTCCAGGGGCGGCGCGAGGCCGAGTACGTCGCGCCGCGCGATGAGATCGAGCAGCAGATCGCCGAGATCTGGCGCGAGCTGCTCGGGGTCGAGCGGGTCGGGGTGCTCGACGACTTCTTCGCCCTCGGTGGCCATTCGCTGCTCGCCACCCAGGCGATCATGCGCATCCGTCGGGTACACGGCGACATCCCGCTGCGGGCGCTGCTGGCGGCGCCCACGGTCGCGTCGCTGGCCGAGGTGGTGCGCGCCAACAGCGGCGCCTCGTGACCGACGTAGAGCAGCTCTCGGCGGCCAAGCGCGCGCTGCTCGAGCGAGCGCTGGCGCGGCGTCGGGCGGCGGCCGCCGCGGCCGCGACGGCGATCCCCCGCCGAACCCAGCCCGGGCCTGCACCGCTCTCCTACTCCCAGCAGCGGATGTGGTTCCTGCAGCAGTGGGAGCCCCAGGCGCCGACGTTCAACGGCGCCCGCGCATTCAGGCTGCGCGGAGCGCTCGACCGCGAGGCGCTCGCCCGGGGCCTGCGCACGGTCATCGAGCGCCACGAGAGCCTGCGCACGGTCGTGATCCCGGGACGCGAGCCGCTCCAGACCGCGCCCGAGGACTGGTCGTTCGAGCTGCAGGTGGTGGAACGCGACGGCGCGCTCGATGAACAGTTGCGCGCGCTCTCGCGCCGGCCGTTCGACCTCACAGCCGACCTCATGCTCAGGGCGACGCTGATCGAGCTCGAGCCCGAGGAGCACGTGCTGCTGATCGGGATGCACCACATCGCGGCCGACGCCCACTCTGACCGCGTGCTGTTCACCGAGCTCTCGGAGCTCTACGGCTCGGCGCTCGCCGGCCGCCCGCCGCAGCTTGCGGAGCTCCCGATCCAGTACGCCGACTATGCCGTGTGGCAGCGCCAGCGCCTGCAGGGCACGCTGCTCGAGGAGCTGACCGCGTACTGGGCGGCGCACCTGGAAGGCTCGCCGGCCCTGCTGAAGCTGCCCACTGACCGTCCGCGGCCCGCTGTCCAGCGCCACGAGGGCGCCCATCACCGGATGCGGTTCGAACGCGAACTCGGCGAGCAGCTGCTGGCCGTCGGCCGGGAGGCGGGCGTGACCTTCTACATCACGATGCTGGCCGCCTTCTCGACCTTGCTCTACCTGTTGAGCGGCGAGGAGGACATCGTGATCGGAAGCCCGATCGCGAGTCGCAACCACACCGAGCTCGAGGGTCTGATCGGCTTCTTCACGAACACGCTCGCGTTGCGCACCCGGCTGCGCGGCAACCCCAGCTTCCGTGAGGTGATGGCCCGTGCGCGTGAGTCTGCGCTCGGCGCCTACGCCCACCAGGAGCTGCCGTTCGAGAAGGTCGTCGAGGCGCTGCGTCCGAAGCGGGACCCGAGCTACAACCCGCTCTTCCAGGTGAACTTCCGCGCCCAGGAGGCGCAGCGTCCCCCGCTCGTGCTGCCGGGTCTCGAGATCGAGCCGCTCGCGGTGGACATCGGCTTCTCGCGCTTCGACTTCGCGCTCGAGCTCGAGCTGCGCGCCGACGCGCTGGCCGGCTACTTCGAATACGACCGGGACCTGTTCGACGCGGAGACCGTCGCCGGCTTCGAGGACGACCTCCGCGCTCTGCTTGATCAGATCGTGCGGGACCCCGATGTGCAGGTGCTCGCGATCCAGCTGCCGCACGGGCGGCGTGGCCGGCGCCGGACCACTGGCACGATCGGCCGCCGGATGGCAAAATAGGGGCTGCAGTACTGTTGGGGGCGATGGCGCGAGGACGAGCGTCAAGGCCTATGTGAAGGCGCGTCGCGAGCGCGTCATACGACTCGACGGGGGTAGCGTTGGATACGACGGCAGACAGCTTTCAAGTCTCGCCGCTGCAGGAACAGCTTTGGAGCATGGAGCCCGGCGGGCCTGAGGCCCGCCTGCAGGCAACGGTTTCGATTCAGGGAGCGCTGGACGCCGAAGCCATCCGGAGTGGGTTGCGCGCGGCCGCGCGGCGCCACGAGAGCCTGCGCACCACATTCGCGCGCCAGACCGGCCTGCTTGTCCCGCTGCAGGTGATCAACGAGCGGGTCGAGCCGGTCGTACGGACCGTCTCCGGCGACCAGCGTGACGCCGCAGTCCGCGAAGAGCTCGAGCGTCCCTTCGACCACGCAGCCGGTCCGCTGCTGAGCGCGCTGGTCGATCCCGAGCGCCACGAACTCGTCCTCACCGTGTCCGCGCTGTGCGCCGACCCGGCCTCGCTGGCGCTGCTCGCGGGCGAGATCCTGGGCTCGGCCGAACTCGCCGAGGAGCCGCTCCAGTACGCCGACTTCGCGGCGTGGTCGCGTGAGCTGCTCGAGTCCGAGGAGGACGAGGCACGCTCGGCGGCCGAGTTCTGGAGCAGCGTCGAGCATGCGCGCGCCCCCCAGCTTCCGTTCAGCCGTGAAGCCGCCGGCGCCGTGAAGGCCGACGAGATAGCGGTCGATCTCGGCGCCGAGCTGCCAGCCCGGATCGCCTCCGTGGCCGGCCAGTACGGCGTCTCGGCATCGGCCGTCGCACACGCGGCGTGGCTGGCCGTGCTCGCCCGGTTCACGGCCATCGAGCACCCGGCCGTGGGATATCTGGCGGCGGAGCGCCGCCACGGAGACCTGGACGGAGCGATCGGAGCGTTCGCGCGAGCGGTGCCGGTGAGCGCCGACGCCGGACCGGGCGTGACCTTCGCCGAGCTCCTGCGCGCGGTCGACCAGGCGCGTGAGGATGCGCTCGTCTGGCAGGACTACGCGCCGATCGAGACGACCCCCCTGAGCGTGGGATTCGTCGGGGTACAGGACCGCGCAGGGCTCGAAAGCGTGCTCGTCGCGGGCCCCTTCCGTCTGTGGCTGACGTGCCTGACGGGCGATTCGGGGGCGTTCAGCCTCCGCGTCGGCCTCGACACCCAATCGTATGGCCGCGAGAGCGCCGAACGGCTGGCGCGAGCGCTGGCGCGCGCGCTGGCCGCCGTCAGCGACGACGCCGGCGCCGAGCTGGGATCGATCGAGATGCTCGATCCGCAGGAGCGCGCGCTCGTCACCGACGGCTTCAACCAGACCGCCGCCGATGTACCTGCCACGAGCGTGCACGGGCTCATCGCGGCCGCCGCCGCTCCCGGGCGCACCGCGGTCCAGGACGAGCACGGTGAGATCAGCTACGGCGAGCTCGACACCCGGGCAAACCAGCTGGCCCAGCGCCTGCGGCGCGCCGGCGTGGGCCCGGACGTGGCGGTCGCGCTGTGCGCGGACCGCTCGATCGACATGGTCGTCGGGCTGCTCGGGATCCTCAAGGCGGGGGGCGGCTACGTGCCCCTTCACTACGAGCACCCGAAGGCCCGCCTCGCGAGCCAGCTCGAGACCGCCGGGGTGCGCGCGATCGTGACCCAGGCTCCGCTGCTCGGGCGCCTGCCGGAGTTCGCCGGGGAGGTCATCTGCCTCGACCGCGACCGGGCCGAGCTCGACGCCGAGCCGGCCGACGCGCCCGCGGTGGACGTGTCGGCGGAGAACCTGGCCTACGTGATCTTCACCTCGGGCTCGACCGGCACCCCGAAGGGTGTCGAGGTCACGCACGGCAACGTCGTCAACTACGCCACCGGGATCGCCCGGGTGCTGGGCGCCGACCGCGAGCCGCTCAGCTTCGGCGTCGTCACCTCGATCTCGACCGATCTCGGCAACACCTCCCTGTTCGGGGCGCTCTGCTCGGGCGGGACCCTCGTGCTCGTGCCGCCGGCCGCGGCCGCCGACTCGGGCGCGATGGCCCGGCAGTTGCTGGCCACGCCGGTGGATGTGCTGAAGATCACCCCGTCCCACGTCGGCGCGCTGATCGCGGGCGGCGACGCCGGGGTGCTCCCGCGCCGGACGCTCGTGCTCGGCGGCGAGCGGGCGCCATGGGATCTGATCGACCGCGTCAGGGCGATCTCGAACTGCGCGATCGTCAATCACTACGGTCCCACCGAGACCACGATCGGCTCGTGCACCTTCCCGGTGCCCGACGGCCCGGGCGAGTTCGCTCCGGCCAGCGTGCCGATCGGGCGGCCGATCGCCAACACCGCGTGCTACGTGCTCGACGCGGGCCGCCGGCCGGTGCCGATCGGCGTGCCCGGGCAGCTCTACATCGCCGGCGCCGGTGTCGCGCGTGGCTACGCGGGCGACCCGGCGCTGAGCGCTGAGCGCTTCGTCGAGAATCCGTTCGCTTCAGGGCGCATGTACGACACCGGCGACCTCGTGCGGCGGCTGCCAGACGGGGCCCTCGAGTTCCTGGGCCGCGCCGACGAGCAGGTGAAGATCCGCGGCTACAGGGTCGAGCCCGGCGAGGTCGAGAGCGCTCTGCGCGCACACCCGCAGGTACGCGAGGCGGCGGCGGTAGTCCAGCACCCCGAGGGCCACGAGGCCCGGCTCGTCGCCTACTGCGCGGTCGACGGCGTGATCGGCCAGCAGGACCTGCGCACGCACCTGGCCGACTGGCTGCCGGAGTACATGCTCCCGCACGCGATCGTCGTGCTCGACGCCCTGCCGCGCACCCCGAGCGGGAAGATCGACCGGCTCGAGCTGCCCGACCCGGACACGGTCGGTCACGACGACGGCGAGTACATCGCTCCGAGCACGCCGATGGAGGAAGCCGTGGCCTCGATCTGGGCCCAGGTGCTGGGCATGCCGAGGGTCGGAGTCGAGGACGACTTCTTCTCGCTCGGCGGCCACTCGCTGCTGGCCACTCAGGTGGTGGCCCAGGTGAGAAGCGACTTCGCGGTGGACCTGCCGCTGCACAGCCTGTTCACGTATCCCACCGTGGCGAGCCTCACCGCCGAGATCGTGCGGATGATGGGCGACGTCGACCAGGACGAGACCGCCCGGCTGATGGCCGAGCTCGAGGGGATGAGCGACGAGGAAGCCGAGCGGCTTCTGAGCGAGGAGCTGTAAGGGTCCGCCCGGGCGAGGGCTGCGATGTGCGCCCGGGGCCGGGATCAGATGCGCCCGCGGTCAGGCGGTGTCGCGGTGGGCGATGTCGGCCACCCGCCAGAGGTCGCGCGCGAGCGACGACGGTCCCAGGCCTCCCCGCTCGCGGCGGCCGTAGTCACCGCTCATGACGTTTCGTGCCAGGCTCACGGCCGCGGTCCGGGATGCGGGCCGCTGGCGCCAGAGGTCGATCCGTCGCTGGAGCAGCTCGGCGTAGCGGCGCCACATCACGCCGCGCGCGAGCGCGTCGTTCACCAGACCTGGCTCCACCTCCTCCAGGAGCTCGGCCAGGCCCTGGAGCAGCTGGGCCCGGAATAGTCCGATGTTGACCAGCGGTTCGAGGTCGCGCTCGATCTCCGAGCGCGACAGGCCCGCCGACGCCGTGATCCGCGTGCCCGCCGTCGACGGCGTCAACTTGGCCCCGGCCACCTGACTGCGATGCTGGCGGTAGCGGACGAGGACATCGGGCAGCAGCACGACCTTTCCGAGCGCCGCGGCCAGGCAGATCATCCACGTGTCGTGCCCCGAGAAACGCGCGAATGAGCCCGGCCGCCTGGCGTCGAGCTCATCTCCGAGCTCCAGCACCCGCCGCGAGACGAGGCACGCGTGGCCAGGCGCCACCGGCCATAGCGGCAGCGATGTCGGCGTGTGCACCTCGCGCCGGCGCACGCCGCGGATCACCGGCCGCTCGCGGCCCAGCCGGCCGGTCCGAACCAGGTCTCCGATCTGACAGCTGTGGGCGACCAGCATCACCTCGGGATCGCGCTCGAACTCCGCAGCGCACACCTGGAGCTTCTCCGCCATCCAGAAGTCGTCCTGGTCGCTCCAGGCGATCACGTCGCCGCCCGACAGGCGAGCCGCCTTCATGAAGTTCCCGCCGAAGCCGAGGTTGGTCTCGTTGCGCCGGAGGCGCACCGGGAAGCCGGCTGAGGCGGCAAAGCGCTCCACGACCGCCGCGGTGTCGTCCGCGGAGCAGTCGTCGGTCACCACGAGCTCGGTCGGCGGGCGGCTCTGCGCGGCGATGCTCGCAAGCTGCTCGTCGAGGAACTCGGCGCCGTTATAGGTGGCCATCGCCACCGAGACGGATACCGCGTCCACGGTCCTCAGCGGTCGGGAACCGGCGTCAACTCCAACGCGACCTCGCCGTCGTCGGTGAGCCACGCCGAGCGCGCGAGTGCCATCACCGAGTTGGCGTTATTCGGGAGCACCTCGACGCGGTCGCCGACGGCCAGCGGCGGGCCGGCATACCCCTCGATCACGGCGTGATGGTCGTAGAGCCGGGTGACGAGCGCGCCGGGCGTGTCGAGCAGCTCGCCGTAGCCCTCGAGCCAGCGCGGGGCGTCGCGGCCCAGAGCCTTGCCACCGGCGTCGAGCACCACTCGATCGCCGTGCCGCGCAACCACCGTGGCGAGCACGGTCAGGGACAGGTTGGAGCGCCCGACGGCGCCCAGGTTGAGCTGCTGACGGTCGCCGAAGATGTAGGTCCCGGGCCGGTACTCGGTGACCGCCCCCGAGCGGGCGAAGCGGATCGTGGGTGTGGAGCCGGCACTGACGTGCCGGGGCTCGAAGCCTGCCCGGGTGAGCTCGGCGGCTGCCAGCGCCAGCGCGGTCTGCTCCTGCTCGGAGGCCTGCTCGGCCTGGCCGGGGAGATAGCCGCTGCCCGGGTAGCTGAACACGCCCACCACGCGAAGGCCGAGGCGCGCTGCCGCACGTGCCACCTCACCGCACTCGGCGGGCTCGATCCCCGTGCGCAGGCACCCGGTCTCGATTTCGATCATGACCTCGGCCTCGAGGTCGGCACCCACGGCCGCACGCAGCAGCTCCGCTGATGCCGAGGACTCGATCGCGAACACGACGCCACCGGCGAGGCAGGCCTCGCGCAACCGGTCCGCGAGCGAAGTGTCCGACTGGAGCAGGCTCGAAACCAGCACCGGGCAGTCGAACTCGTGGCGTACGAAGCTCAGCTGCTGCCCCGTGGCCACAGTGAGGCCGATCGCACCGGCTTCGAGCTGCAGCTCGGCGATCCTCATCGTGCGGTGGGTCTTGAAGTGCGGGCGCAGAGCGGCGCCGACGCCGATGATCTGCTCCTGCAGGGCATCGATGTTCCCGCGCAGGCGTCGCCCGTCGATCAGCGCACACGGCGTGAGCAGCTCGACGACCGGCGTGCGGGTTTCGAGCGGGACGGTGGCCATCAGATCACTCAGAGCTCCGAGGCTTCGATCTCGGCCAGGAGCTCGGAGAGCTCGTCCGCCTCGGTCTCGCCCACCATCCGCTCGGAAACCGCCACCGCCAGCTCCCGGACCGTCGAGTGGTCGAACACGCTGCCGAGGTAGAGGTCGACGCCAAGGTCCTGCTGAACCCGGGCCAGCATCTTCACGGCCAGCAGCGAGTGACCGCCGAGATCGAAGAAGTCGTCGTCGATCCCCACCCGGTCGACCCCCAGCGCCTCGCGCCAGATCGAGACCAGGGTCTCCTCGAGCGGGGTCTGTGGCGGCGTATAGGCGCGCTCCATGTCCGGCCGGTGGCCATCGGGCGCCGGCAGGGCCTTGCGGTCGAGCTTGCGGTTCGGAGTGGTCGGGAATTCCTCGAGCACCACGAACGTCGAGGGCACCATGTAAGGGGCGAGCTTGGTCTTGCACATCCGCCGCAGTGCCTCGATGTCGAGCTCGTGGCCGTCGACCGGCACCGCGTAGGCCACGAGCCGCTGATCGCCGGGCGCGAATTCGCGCACGACCACGGCCGCGCCGGCGACGTCGGGGTGCGTGTCCAGGACGGCCTCGATCTCCTCCAGCTCGATCCGGAAGCCCCGGAGCTTGACCTGCAGGTCGACGCGGCCCAGGTACTCGAGCGTGCTGTCCTCGCGCCAGCGCACCAGGTCGCCCGTGCGGTACAGGCGGGCGCCGGGCTCGGACGAGAACGGGTCGGCGACGAACTTCTCGGCGGTCAGCTCGGGCCGGTTCAGGTACCCGAGAGCGAGACCGTCACCGCCGATATAGAGCTCACCGGCCACGCCGATCGGCAGTGGCTGACCGCCCGCATCGAGCACGTAGAAGGTGGTGTTCCAGAGCGGCCCGCCGATCGGCGGCGAGCCCTCGCCGGGCTGGAGCTCGAGCACCGAGGACCAGACCGTGGTCTCGGTCGGCCCGTAGACGTTCCACAGCGAATCGCAGCGGGAGCGCAGCTCCTCGGCGAGCGCGCGTGGCAGCGCCTCGCCTCCGGCCTCGATCTTGAGCGCCGGGCTGCCCTTCCAGCCGGCGTCGACCAGCAACTGCCAGGTCGTAGCCGTCGCGGCCATGATCGTGGCGCCCGAACGCGCCATCCAGTCGGCCAGGTCGACGCCGTCCATGGTGGCGTCCCGCGGGATCGTCACCAGCCGGGCACCGACCATCAGCGTCAGGTAGAAGTCGGGCACCGGCAGGTCCACGGCCTGCGTGGCGACGTTGGCGATCACGTCGTCCTCGGTCATGCCGGGGGTCTCGCGCATGTATGCCAGGAGGTTGGCCACGCCACGGTGCGGGGTGAGCACGCCCTTGGGGTTGCCGGTCGAGCCTGACGTGTAGATGACGTATGCAGTCGACTCCGGATCGACGGCGATCCCCAGGGGTGTCTGCGGCTGCGCGGCGATGCGCGGCCAGTCGCGATCCACGCAGATCACCCGCGCGCCCTTGGGATCGATCACCCCGAGGAAGCGCTCCTGCGTGATCAGCACCGGGGCCTTCGCGTCGGCGAGCATGAACTCCTGGCGCTGGGGAGGGAAGGTCGGATCGATCGGGACGTAGGCGGCGCCGGTCTGCAGGACGCCCAGCATCGAGACCATCAGGGCCGCCGAGCGATCCATGCAGATCCCGACCAGGCTGCCGGGCTGCACCCCGGCGGCGACGAGCTCATGGGCAAGCTGGTTGGCGCGCGACTGGAGCTCGCCGTAGGTCAGGCGCTCGGTGCTGTCCACGACCGCGATCCGGTCGGGTGTGCGCGCCACCTGGTCGGCCACGAGCTCGTGGATCGGCCGGCAGTCGTACTCGTGGGCGGTGTCGTTCCACTGCACGAGCATCAGCTCGCGCTCGGCGGCCGTGAGCAGCGGCAGCTGCGAGAGCCGCTGGCCGGGATCGCGCAGGACGCCCTCCAGCAGGGTGGTGTAGTGACCGAACATCCGCGCGATCGTCGAGTCATCGAACAGGTCGGTCGCGTATTCGAGCGTGGCTTGGATGTCGCCGCTCGGCAGCTCGCGCAGGAACACGGAGAGATCCAGGCGCGCCCACTCCCAGCCGGGGAGCGGCATCTGCTCGAGCACTCGGCCGGCGATGCGCGGCGACTCGGCCGGCGCGATGTCGTGGCTGAACAGGACCTGGAACAGGGGGGAGTGGCTCTGGACGCGCTCGGGGTTCAGGGCTTCGACGAGCCGCTCGAACGGCAGCTCCTGGTAGATCTGGGCCTCGAGGGTCGTCAGCTTGACGCGGGAGAGCAGCTCCGCGAAGGTCGGGTCGCCCGAGAGGTCGGTGCGCAGCACGAGCCAGTTCGTGAAGAAGCCCAGCAGTCCGGTCGTCTCCTCGTACTGGCGGCCGGACGACGGGCCGCCGAGGACCACATCATCGACGCCGGTATAGCGGTGCACGAGCGCCTTGAACGCAGCCGTCAGGAGCATGAACATGGACACGCCCTGGCTGCGGGCCAGCTCGCGCAGCGGCGCCACCAGCTCGCGGTCGAGCGCGAACTCCTGGAGCTTGCCGCGGTAGCTCTGCGTGCTGGGCCGAGGCCGGTCGAAGGGAAGATCGAGACGCTCGGGCGCGCCCTTCAGGCGCTCGGTCCAGTAGTCGACGAGCTCCTCCAGGTGGCTCCCTGTCAGCTGGTCGCGCTGCCAGGTGGCGTAGTCGGCGTACTGGATCGGCAGCTCGGGCAGCTCCGGCTGGCGGCCGTCGGCGTAGGCGCCGTAGATCGCGTCGAGCTCGCTGAAGAGGATGGCGCTCGAGACGTGGTCGGAGCCGATGTGATGCAGGACGATCAGCAGCCGGTCCTCGTCGTCTGAGAAGTGCAGGAGCGCGACGCGCAGGAGCACATCGGAGCCGAGGTCGAACGGACGCTGGACGATATCGGCCAGCAGGCCGTGGGCACGTGACTCGCGCTCGGCCACAGGCACCTCGCGGACGTCGAGCTCGCTCAGCTCGAAGCGACGGGGCGGCATGACCTCGGCGGCCGGGATGCCGTCGATCAGCCGGATCGCCGAGCGCAGGATCTCCTGGCGCTCGACCACGAGCTCGCACGCCCGGCGCAGCAGCTCAGCGTCGAGGGTGCCGTGGACGCGCACGAGCGTGGGCACGTTATAGGCGCCGAGTCCGGGCAGCAGGCGGTCGAGCAGGAACAGCCGCTCCTGCGGGAACGACAGCGGCCGCGGCCCGTCGCCCGGGCCACGCGGAATCGTGAGCGTCGTTTCGTTCAGCATCAAGCCCCCTTGGCCACCTGAGATATTCACATCCCTTAAAACCCCGTGCCGAGGCTCCACCCCGGCACGAGGATGATACAGCCAACCCCCGTCCCGGCTAGTGCCTAAACACACTTGACATTGGGCGCGACCATGATAAGAATCGCCTCACTTTTCTGGGGTGTTGTTGAGACGGCGTGGGTCCGGATGACCGCGCCGAGGGGTGCATGGCGCGTTGAAGCAGGAGCTGGACTTCGTCATCGTCGGGGCGCAGAAGAGCGGGACGACCTCGCTCTTCGAGTACATGCGCCGCCACCCGGAGCTATGCGTGCCGAACGCCAAGGAGGCCCCGTACTTCTCGACTGACGCCGAGTACCGGCGCATGAGCTGGGAGGCCTACCTGCAGGCGACCTTCCCGGCGGCGGACCCCCGCCGGCGCTGGGGCACGATCACCCCGCAGTACATGATCGGCGGGCTCTCGTTCGCGCAGGAGGGCAGCGAGCAGCAGCGAGGGGACCCGCGCACGGTGCCGGCTCGGATTCACGAGCGCTGCCCCGGCGCCCGGCTGATCGCGATCCTGCGAGACCCTGTGGAGCGGGCCCGCTCGCACCATGCGATGGCTCGGTACAAGCTGGCCCAGCGGGGCGAGCAGGATGAGCGCTCGTTCGCCGAGGTGATCATCGACCTGCTGGAGCCCGAGGCCCTGGCGGCGGCGAGGGCGTGCCCGCGGACGTCCACCGGCTACATCACGTGGGGGGAGTACGGCCGGATCCTCACCGGCTATTACGAGGTTTTCCCGGCCGATCAGATCCTGGTGCTCTACACGAGCGAGCTGAAGTCCGAGCCCGCGGCGGTGATGCGCCGCATGTTCTCGTTCCTGGGTGTGGATGAGGCCTACCTCCCGGACAACCTGGGCACGGTGTACCGCCCGACCAGGGTGGAGCGCCACATCCCATGGCTGAACCTCGACCGGGTCCGCGCCGATCTGGCCGCCCACGGCTCCGCACGGGCGGCGTGGAGCCTGCTTCCAGAGGGCGCGCAGACCGGCATCGAGCACAGCTTCGGCCGCCTGAACCGCTGGGTCGATGTGCATAACCGACGGCACCCGCCGGACGAGTTCCCGCATCTCCCGGCAGCGGAGACCACGGACGCCCCCGTCGACGACGTGCCCGAGCTACGCGCGCACTTCGACGCAGACGGGCGTGTGCTCGCTGAGCTTCTGGGCGGCGTCGCGCCCCCTTGGCTGGGTAGCGCGGTCGCGGCAGCCTGAAACGCCGCGACCGCGCCCCACGAGCTAATACGTCGGCTTCGGGACGCTCAGCGTGCGAGTGAGCGAGTCCCTGCGCCCGTATCCGTCGGCGAAGGAGATCGTCAGCTTGTAGCGCGCGCCGCGGGCCGACGAGCGGATCGGCAGGCTGATCACCGGGCTGCTCTTGCCGATCACCACGACCTTCGAGATCACGTTGTGGCCCTTCCAGCTGAGCGTGATCCGCACCGTCAGGTTGTTCTCGGCCGAGCTCAGCGCGATCCGCAACCAGCGCTTGAGCTTGTGGTGGGACTGCTTGAGGTGGCGAACCTGATCCGAGCTGACCCGCTCCGAAGGCTTGCTGGCGGAAGTCGCCGGGCGGTACTGGAGGAACTGCCAGATCGCCTGACTGGCGTTCAGGTAGCGGTCGGCCCCGGCGTCGGGCGGCCAGGTGTGGGTGCCACCGGTGATCAGATACTCGGCCACGGCCGCGTTGTCGTTGCAGTTGGTCCAGAACCAGTTACTGACCGTGAAATAGGTGCCGGTCGCCGATGGAGCCGGGCTGCACCCGTCCGCGCTCACCCACCTCGCGGCAACCGCCGGCGCGCTGTTGACCGAGTTGCCCTCCAGCGTCCCGCGGATGTTCAGCTCCGATTCGGGCCGCTCGATGTTGCAGGGCTGCCCGGGCTGCATGTTGCCGCCGACGGCGGCGATGCCCGCCACCTGACTCGAGAGCTGGCAGCCGACGTAGAACGTCATCGCCGCGCCGGCCGAGAACCCGGCGGCGTATACCCGCGCCGGATCGATGTTCTGGCTGGCGATCAGCTGGTTGATCGTCGTTTTCACGTAGGCGAGGTTCGTCGACATGTTGCACAGCTGCCAGGAGGAAGCGGTCGGGGTCTGGGTGCCCAGATAGGCCACGACCAGGCCATAGCGGTCCGCGATGTGGTCAAGGCCCGTGTTCTGCTCGAACAGCGCGGGGCTGGAGCTCGAGCCGTGGAAGCCGACGATCAGGGGCACAGGCGCCGATTGACCTGGCGGAGGGAGATTCACGCCGCGATGGACGACCATCGCCTCGCGCGGGCCGCTCGCGCAAGCCGAGTCGGCCATCGCGGTTCCGTTGCTCAGCGCACCGACGGTCAGCATCGCAGCAGCTGCGAGCGCCATCCTCAGCTTCATCGATGTGTTCCTCCTCGTCGCTGTGCGACGCTTCAGTTCCGGTCCGGGCAACTCCGGGGCACGCTTCGCCCACCCTGCCAGGCATGAGCGCCTAAACCCAGCGCGCTACCAGGAGTTGCGGTGTCCCATACTTCCCCAACCTGCCATAATCCAACCATTGGATGACCAATGGGGCAGGTTTGGCCGTTCAGGGGCTGGGCGGGCAAGCGTCCGGGGGTAGCGATGATTCACGCCTCGAGCGAGGTGAGCAGGTGATCAGGGAAGACCAGGGCGGCATCGAGCAGAGGCTCGCGGGCCTCAGCCCGTCTCAGCGCGCGCTGCTGGAACGCCGGCTGATGGAGCGGCGCCTTCAGGCGGCCCGCGAGAACACGATCCCGCCGCGCGAGGGCTCCGGCCCCGCGCCGCTCTCATACGCCCAGGAGCTGCTCTACCTGCTCAGCCAGGTGTTCGACGATGGTGTCGCGTACAACTCACCCGGCGCCTACCAGCTGATCGGCAAGCTCGACTTCGAGCTGCTGCGCAGGGCGCTCGAGGGCCTCACCGAGCGCCACTCGATCCTGCGTACCACCTACACGCTCATCGACGGCACGCCGATGCAGGTGACCGGCCCGGTGCAGCCCGTGGAGCTGAACATGGTCGATCTGCGGGGGCTGCCGCCCGACGAACGGGAGCTGGAGTCCCAGCGCATCCTCAAGGAGGAGTCGCGCTTCCGGTTCGACCTGGCGAACGGCCCGGTGATGCGCCCGACGATCATCCGACTGGCCGACGAGGAATGCATCTTCATGCTGAACATGCACCACATCGCCACCGACGGCTATTCGCGCACGGCGATCTACCGCGACCTGAGCGCGCTTTACGAGGCCTACCGGGACGGGATGCCCTCGCCGCTCGAGCCGCTGCGGATCCAGTACGCAGACTACGCGGTGTGGCAGCGCAAGTGGCTGGATCAGGGAGTTCGAGAGGCCCAGCTCGACTACTGGACGCGCAAGCTGCATCGCGCGCCGTCGCGCCTGGATCTGCCCGCCGACTTCCCGCGCCCGCCGATCCGCTCGTACGTCGGCGCGAACATGAGCGTGATCCTCGACATCGCCAGCCGCGAGGCCCTCAGAGCGGCTTCACGGGCCGGCGATGCAACCCTGTTCGTGGGGCTGCTGGCGACGTTCGGGGTCCTGCTCTCGCGCTACAGCGGCCAGGACGACATCGTGATCGGCTCGCCGTTCGCGGGACGCAACCGGACCGAGCTCGACTCGATGGTCGGGTACTTCATCAACCCGCTCGCCCTGCGTCTGGACCTGTCAGGCGATCCGTCCTTCTCCGAGCTCATCCAGCGCGCGCGCGAGACGACGCTCCAGGCCTTCGCGCACGCCGACGTGCCCTACGAGGACGTCGTGCGGGCGACCAACCCGCAGCGCGACCTCAGCCAGACGCCGGTGTTCCAGGCGATGATGGTCCTTCACAACCCGGCGTGGCAGACGCAGCGGCCGAAGTTCCAGCCGGAGGGCATCCGCTGCGCGGAGATCTCGCACGAGAAGGGCTGGGCGAAGTTCGACGTCCTTCTCGGCATGAGCGAGCGCACGACCGGACTGAACACCACCTGGGAGTACAGCACCGAGCTGTTCAAGCCCGCGACGGTCGAGCGGATGATGGAGCACTTCCGGGCACTGGTGCAGAGCGCCGGGAGCTCGCCCGAGCGCCGCATCTCGCAGCTCTCGATGCTGTCCGAGGGCGAGCGCGCGAAGGTGGTTGTGGGCTGGAACGCGCACACGGAGCGCCTGCCCGAGCGCGAGTCGATCAAGGAGATGTTCGAGGAGCAGGTCGCGCGTACGCCTGACGCGCCGGCGGTGGCCTTCGACGGGCATCAGCTCACCTTTGCGGAGCTGAACCGGCGTGCCAACCGCGTGGCCTGGCTCCTTCGCGAGCGGGGTGTGGGCCCGGGGGCATTTGTCGGGATTCTCATGGAGAAGTCGCTCGACCTGCTGCCCGCTGTGCTCGGCGTGGTCAAGGCCGGCGCGGCCTACATCCCGCTCGATCCGCTCTATCCGGCCGACCGGATCGAGTTCATGGTCGACGACGCCCGCCCGGCGCTGCTTCTGACCCAGGAGAAGCATCTCGGGACGGCCGTGGGCGGCCACGAGAGCCGGGTCGCCCTCGACGCTTCCGGTGCGCTCGAGGGCTACTCGCAGGAGAATCCCCCGACCGTGGCGGGCGGCAACGACCTCGCGTACGTGATCTACACGAGCGGCTCCACGGGCAAGCCGAAGGGCGCGATGATCGCCAATCGCAGCCTGGCCAGCGCCTACTTCGCCTACGAGCGGGCCTACCGCCTGCGCGAGCTGACCGCCCACGCGCAGATGGCCAGCTTCTCCTTCGACGTGTTCACAGGCGACATGATCCGCTCGCTCCTCGCCGGCGCCAAGCTGGTG
>Ga0070735_10001156_pt1 | contig 26197 bp, 20 predicted proteins | sample Coa_R1_FD_66443 | JGI IMG/M metagenome (GOLD analysis project Ga0070735, IMG submission 66443) | Surface soil microbial communities from Centralia Pennsylvania, which are recovering from an underground coalmine fire - Coalmine... | ecosystem: Environmental > Terrestrial > Soil > Unclassified ...
CGCTTCGACTGGCAGCACAAAAAGCCGGAGGAAGCCGGCATGGACGCCGCGCGCCTCGATGACGCCGTCAAATTCGCCATCGCCAGCGAGAATCCCGCGACCAAGGACATGAAGCTGTTTCTCGCGACGACGTTTGGCGCCACCGAACCCCTGGACACGCCGATCGGCTTCACCAAGGATCGCGGCCCTGCCAACGGCCTGATCATCCGGCACGGCGCAATCGTTGCCGAGTGGGGCGATCCGAAGCGCGTGGACATGACCTTCAGCGTGACCAAGACTTTTCTGACCACCGTGGTTGGGCTCGCCTGGCAGCGCGGCCTCATTCATGACGTGCATGACTACGCCCGCGATTACATGCCGCCGGGTGTCGACCTCTTCGAAGCGCCGCACAATCAGCTCATCAAGTGGGACGATCTCCTGCGCCAGACCAGCGACTGGCAAGGCACGCTGTGGGGCAAGCCCGATTGGGCCGACCGGCCCGAGGGCGAGAAACCGGCGGACTGGCCGAACCGCAAGCTGTGGGATCCCGGCACGCACTACAAATACAACGATGTGCGCGTGAACGTTTTGGCGCTGGCCGCGCTGAACGTCTGGCGGCGGCCGCTGCAGGAGGTGCTGCGCGAAGAAATCATGGAGCCCATCGGCGCATCCTCCACGTGGCGCTGGTACGGCTACGACAATTCCTGGGTGGACATCGATGGCCAGCGTATGCAGGCGGTAACCGGTGGCGGGCACTGGGGCGGCGGCCTGGTGATCAATGCGTACGACATGGCCCGCTTCGGCTACCTGGTGCTGCACAACGGAAAATGGAAAGACCGCAGCATCATTTCCGAGGACTGGATTCGCATGGCTCGCACGCCCGGCCCAGCCAATCCCACGTACGGTTTCGCCAACTGGTTCCTGAACACCGGCAGAAAACCGCTTCCGGCCGCTCCCGAAACGTCCGTCTATTTCGTGGGCAACGGAAACAACGTGATTTACGTGGACTGGGACAACGACATCGTAGCGGTGGTCCGCTGGATTCGCGGCGGCGATGCGCTAAATGAATTCCTGGGCAAGATGCTGGGATCAATCAAACCGTAACCGCGTAGCATGCAAAGAGGAAACCCAATTCCTGATCGCTAATTCGAGGTAATCCGTCCGTTTGCCATCCGCAGAAGCACGAAGTGGAATTTACGATGCGAATGTGAGCTGCTCACTGGAAGATCGGGAATCTCAAATCTGAAATTTCAAATTTGAAATTCCCGGCTCCGCGCATTTCCGTCTCGTTGCCCGAGAGTTACTTGGCTTTGTACGTCTTGCTGAATCCATTGCGAGTGTTAGTGACGGTAAACGTGCCGTCGTTCTGCGCCGACACCTTCACCCAGTACGCCATCCCGTTGTGCTGCGGCGGTGGCGGATTGCCGGGCCCCGGCGTAGGCGGCGTCATCGGTGCAATCGGCATGGTGTCGGGCTGATCGTCGATCATGTTGGCGATGAATGCGCCCGGCTGGGTGTACTCCTGCCCGCTGAGCAGCGAAAAGTGCAGCTGCCACAAATCTTCCAGGCCGGGAGAGGAATAAATTACTTTCATCGCTGCCGGCTGTCCGCCCTTGCGCGTGCCGTTGTTCAGGATAGCCACGCGCGGGTGAATGGCATGCACCAGCACTTCCGAGTTGGACATGGGCTGCCCGTGGTGCGAGACGATCCACAGGTCCACGGTCCCGATGCGGTTCACCGGGCACATCAGCGGGAATTCCTTAACCTGAGTCAGGTCCCCGAGGTGCGCCACGCGGAATTTCCCGAAGGTCACCACGCTGCCCACGGACATGCTGTTCTCTAGCCCGCCATCGTCGGGATTGGGCTTGGTGTCGGCGCAAGCCGGGTTGGCCGCTCCGGCGCCCGCCAGCGGCTTGGTGATCACTTCTCCGGCCGAGCTGACCAGTTCCCAATCGACTCCGGGAACGGCGAGCTTGTCGCCGGGCTTGGCCACCATATGTTTCGCCTTCCCGTAGAGTTCGGGATAGGTGTCATGCAGAAAAGTATCGGCGGCCGCGTTGGGCTGCTGGTTTGGCCCATGATCGATGAAATTCTTGATCGTGACGTGGCTGGCGAATTCCGACATGCCGCCGAAATGGTCGCCGTGCCAGTGGGTGGTGATCAGATTGTCGATCTGCGTGACGCCTGCATCCTTCATGGCGGCCATGATGCGGCCGGCGTCGCGCGGAGCCGCTGCGCCGGGATTTCCCGTATCGATCAGCACCGATTCGCCGGACGGAGTGACGAACAAAGTCGCGTTCCCGCCCTCCACATCCACCACGTATATGTCCAAAGTCTTTCGAGCCTGCGCGTGCGCGGCGGGAACAAATCCGGCAAGGCAGAGACCCAGCACCAACATACCCAGCACGCACACTGATCTACGCATTGATAGCTCCTCCGGGCCAACTTCGCCCGCTGCAGAACACTCGGTGCCGGGAGCCTATCACATTTTCGGCGAATCCGGAGATGCAGGAAGTCACCGGCCGGCGAGGCCGCCCTCTCATCTCGACCGATCCGGTGGAGGACTTAGGTTGTGCTGACGATCCCCTTATGAGCTCTTAACGTTGCAAGGATTATCCTCGTCCTGTCGTCCGGCCCGAAGGTTATTTAACCGGCAGCCGGGTACGGGAAGAAAACATGGGAATGGGACACATTTTAGTCGTGGACGATGAGCCGCAAATCCGGCGGGTGATGCGCACGACCCTCATTGCGCAGGGTTATGAGGTTTCCGACGCGCGCACCGGCGAAGACGCATTGGATCTGATTCGAACCGAAAAATTCGACCTGGTGCTTCTGGACATCAATATGCCCGGCATTTCCGGCGTGCAAACCTGCCGGGAAATTCGTCTGGCATCGGATGTACCGATCATCATGGTTACGGTGCGGGACTCGGAACGCGACAAGGTGGTGGCGCTGGATGCAGGCGCCGACGGCTATCTAGCGAAGCCCTTCAGCGTCTCCGAATTGCTGGCTCGAATTCGCGCCGTGCTGCGTCGAACCAGCTTTCCCACGGAACTCGAGGAAAAGCCGCTGCAGTTGGGGAAAATCGAAATCGATTTTCAGGCGCGAAGGATCCTCTCGGACGACAAGCAGATCCGGCTGACCAGCAAAGAGTTCGACCTGCTGTCCTATCTTGCATCGCACGCAAATAAGACCATCGGGCACCGGGAACTACTGCAGCAGGTGTGGGGGCCGGATTACGGTGGCGAGCACGAATACCTGCGAGTGTTCGTAAACCGCCTGCGCAAAAAAATTGAAGCCTCGCCGGCATCGCCGAAATACCTGTTGACGGAACCGTGGGTCGGATATCGATTGGAATTGCCGAAGTAGCGGAAGAGCGAGAGCCGGATTAAAACCATCAAAAAACTTGGTTGGTAGCTCAGAAAGCTGGTGCCGGAGGAGGGAGTCGAACCCACACGGCCTTGCGACCAACGGATTTTGAGTCCGCCGCGTCTGCCATTCCGCCACTCCGGCACGGTGCATGTAAATCTATCGTACTGAGTCACTGATCGCAATGAAGATCGGTAGCGCCGAAATCAAACGGCGCCACCGCGCTGTCATGAGTTCGTTACGGCAGGATGTATCTCATCGTGATAAAGGCCATCATCAGATTGGCGTTGTTCGGGGTTCCCGGCGCGACCGACCACGGATTGCGAGTCACGTACGAGACTTGCGTGGAGGCCATCAGCTTGCCGAGTTCCGGGCTATGCCAGAACGTTCGGCTGATCCCCAGCGTGGCTTCCTGGATGTCCCGGTTCATTGCACTGCTCGACCCAGGGTAACCGAATCCGCAATAGCCGAGAGCGCCGCAGGCCGTGTTGGGAGCAACCTTGGCGCTGTTTCGGCCGGCGTATACGCCGCTGTAGTAGCCGTAGAACATGACTTTCGGATAGGCCTGCCATTCAAATCCAACGAGTCCCGATCCCGCATGAACCGGGGATATGGAGTAAACGCCCGCCGAATTGGCTGGACGAACAACAAAATCAGGCTCCAAACCTAGAAGGTATCTCCCGCCACCGTCGCTCCAGAACGCATTTTCGATGAAATGGAAATGCCGGAACAACTCGAGGTTCGAGTTGAAGGACACGCCGGCGCCGCTGGCGACAGAATTTTCGTTGATTTGCGTGGCGGTACTGGTCGCTGCGACAAAAGTGTTGATCTTGAACGTGCGATAAATTCCCGCCGCGTCCAAATGAAGCGCGCGGCCTCCGATTCTTGTATCCCACGCCACCTTGGCAACGAAGTCCGGAAGCAGGTTGGGGGTGTTCGTGTTGGATCCCCACGCTGCGCCGTTCGTATCCACCTGCGTGCTGGTGAAACCGGTCGGCACGGTCAGCGCGCTGCCGGTGAATTGCTGGGGATTTTCCGCGGAGAACCCAAGAGCCCAGGAGCTAGTGGGATGATAGACCAGGCGAAGTTGCGGCTGGCGAGCCCAAACCACGCCCACCTGGTAATTGCTATCCCCATCAAGCGAATAGAATACATCGCTGCCCATCGGAGAAAGACCGGTGCGGTTTGGGGTCATCAAAGACCAACCCTGGCCGCCAAGCAACTCCCAGTTTCCCTTCACTACATCGGCAAAGGCCAATCGCAGACGCAGCGTCGCGGAGTTACTCGTGACATCCATCGTTGGCGCATTGTTGCCTAAAAAATCGGTCTCAACAAAGCCGGTGACCTTCGCGGAACCGATTGCCGAATCCACTTTCAGGCTCAAGCGCGTGTTTTGTTCACTGATGCGAAGTTCCGACAATCCCGCAGCGGGATAACTGGCCGCAACCTTGTACGGAATCATCCCAAACGCCGTCGCGATGCCGCTTCCCACGGCCTTGGTGCGAAATATGCCGGTGATATCCATGAATCCGCCGGGAGTGAAATTGGCCCGGCCGATATTGAAAAAGAGCGGAGACTTGTCTTCCTTGGCTTCCCTGCTCTTCTGCAGATTGGCAAACTGCGGGATAGTTGCGGGAGCCGCACTGGCGCTGGGCGCATTCGTTGACGGCTCCGCGATGGGTCCCCGAACGCCCTTTAGCGCGGCCTCGAGAGAGGTTAGTTGGCTCTGCAGATCTGCATTGATGGCGCGTTGTTCTTCATACTCGCTGGACTGGTGCCGGAGCAGTTGCTTCAACAATTCGACTTCCGCCGCAGAAACATCCTCTGGCGCTGACGCACCGTCACCGGAACCGCTTCCCTTCGAGACTTCAGAGGTTGAAGTAGGTTTGGCGTCGTCCTGATTAGCCGCATCGTTTCCGGTGCCGCTGCCGAAGGCCTTCGTCGGGGCCGTAGTTAACAGCCCGATTAAGACAGCTCCGATTAAATGTGCACGCATGAGTCCTCCAATGATTTTTGGTTCAGGAACAATCGGCAGGAGGACCGCGCGACTCAGTTCAGGCTTTCAAAACCTGCTGCGCCACATTCGATCCGAGCAATACCGCAAAGGGGGCGCCGGAAGGCCATCCTTCTCGGCGGGAAATGCCTGAACAACGTCGCCGACTGTACGGCGCAGACGGCCGTCAAGGCTACTGTACCGAAGTACTGATTTGAGCCTCCGTCCGGTTTTTTTTCAAAAGAGCAACCGCCGTCATGGAATCCAGCCGACACTCTCAAGATGAACTCGTTGCAATCTTTCCAATTCGGCACAGTCCATGACTAGCGGCCGCTGGCGCATACGATTCGGCTCCCGTTTTGGAAAACCAATAAAGATTCAAGGTTGGGTTGCCGACCATAACAGCTAAACGTCGCTGAAGGCGTCGGGCACTTTGCGCCTGCTTGCGAAGTTGTGCGGCCTAAACTTTCAGGACATGGCCTGAAAGAGTTCGGAGAGCGTACCGTGAGACTAACAATTAATAACAAGCTACGACTGGGATTCGGTGTGGTTATCGGCGTGGTTCTAGTCACTTCGATCATGACGTACCTGAAAGTTCAGGCGGCGAAAAAGATGCAGGATTTCGTGGTGCAAGTTCGAATACCTTCCATCGAAACTCTCCGGCGCTTGCAAATGGATCTGAACCAGGGTGCAAGTAAGGCGCGTCAGGTCGTCCTGGCCGCGACGCAAACAGCCCGGATGAATCAATCGAAGGCACTTTACGACGCCGCCTTTTCCGACATCGCCCGGGACATTTCCGATTTGAACCTTCTGGCGCCTCGTTGGGTCTTGCAGGCGAATCGCGACCGCCTTGAGAAAGTCAAACTTCAGGTTCCACAGCTCAAGGGAGTGTTTGACGACGCCGCCCGGATCGCTTCCAGCGGAACACCAGACGCGATCGTCAAGGCGGGCGACCACATTTCAGATGCAGGAATCCCTGTGAACGACGCCATGAAAGAATCACTCGGAGGGTTGATCGAATCGCACTTGAATCTTTTGAAAGGAGAACAGCAAGCCTTTGAGGCGAATAACACCTCCATCCATTGGGCAATGCTGAGTTCTGCCGTGTTGACGATGGCAATCGGGGTTTTCGTTGCGCTTTACGTAGGGAACAAGATTTCGACGGCTGTTCGTTCCGTCCTCGTGCAGGCAGAGGCGATTGCTCAGGGAGATTTGACCGGAGAAAAATCCCAATTTGTCAGCAACGATGAACTTGGCGACCTGACCACAGCCATAAATAAAATGCACGAGAGCCTGACGCAAATGATCTTTTCCGTGGCGGAAAACGCGCAGCGCGTGGCGAATGCCAGCGAGGAATTCTCCGCCGTCAGCCAGCAGATTTCCTCCAATTCCGAGGAGACCAGCGCCCAGGCCAACGTCGTCTCCACCGCTACCGAACAGGTCAACCGCAACCTGCAAACCGTCGCCACCGGCGCCGAACAGATGAGCGCCACCATTCAGGACATCGCCAAAAACGCTACCGAGTCCGCCCGCGTCTCCGGACAAGCCGTCAAGACCGCTGAGGCCACCAATGCCACCATCTCCAAGCTGGGCGTCTCCAGCGCCGAGATCGGCCAGGTCATCAAGGTCATCACCTCCATCGCTCAACAAACGAATTTGCTCGCCCTGAACGCCACCATTGAAGCCGCCCGCGCCGGTGAAGCCGGCAAAGGCTTCGCCGTTGTCGCCAACGAGGTGAAGGAACTGGCCAAACAAACGGCCAAAGCCACCGAAGACATCAGCCAGAAGATCGCCGCTATCCAGAGCGACACCAAAGGCGCGGTCGACGCCATTGCCACCATCGGCGCCGTCATCAACCAGATCAGCGACATTTCGAGCACCATCGCCACGGCGGTGGAAGAACAGAGCGCCACCACTAACGAAATGTCGCGCAACGTTACAGAGGCGGCGAAGGGTTCGACCGAGATCACCAACAACATTTCGGGAGTGTCGCAGGCGGCGCAGGGCACGTCGTCCAGCGCGAATGAATCAATGAAAGCCGCACAAAACCTCGCGCAAATGTCCACTCAACTCCGCCAACTCGTCGAACGATTCAAAATAAGCGGTGAAAAGCACCGCAGCGGGCGAGTACAAAACCTGGCCAATTGACTGCAACTGCCGCCACTATTCCCGAAATCGCTCGACGTCGTAGCTGCCGAAATCGCATACGCAGGCGATTTCCGGTTTTGCGTTGCTCCCTAGTCAGGCGAATCGACGCAAGAATCGGATGCCCTGCCTGACCTCGCAAATCTCAACTCTCGAATGGATGACGCATGCGAAGGCCTTGCTCACCGGCGCTTCGCTGTCTACACTCGAATGAGGCGATGACGCCGCGGCTGGCACGGCCGGCTCTCTCGCGCAGATCTAATGTCCAGCACCCCTCACGATGCGGCGGCTGCCCCTACAGGCGCCATAGCCACCGCCGCTACTGCTCCTAAGCCGCACTGGAGGCGTGGCTTCTGGAGCCTGATGTTGACGCAGTTTCAGGGCGCCTTTAACGATAACGGCCTGAAGTTCCTCGTCTTCTACCTGATCATCGAGCGCAATTTGCCGGGAGCAGTGCGGGACCGTTTCATTTTGCTAGTCGGCGCGCTATTTGCGGTTCCCTTCATTTTGTTTTCCCTGGCCGGCGGCTATCTTGCGGATCGCTACAGCAAGCGCTCGGTGACCATTGGAACCAAAATCTTTGAGATTGGCGTGGGGCTTTTTGCCATCGCGGCGCTGGCCTTCGGAAACCTCACCCTGGAAGCCTCCGCCGTATTTCTGATCAGCACGCAGGGCGCTCTATTTGGTCCGTCCAAATACGGGCTGCTCCCGGAATTGCTGCCCGATGACAAACTTTCCTGGGGCAACGGCTATATCGAGCTGGGCACGTTTGTGGCTTCGATTACCGCTGTGATGTTCGCGGGATTTCTGGCGGACGCGTTTCGCGGCCGCCACGTTTGGTCCGGCGTGGCATTTCTCATGCTGACGATGGTGGGCCTGGCCGCCAGCTTCGGCATTTCTCGTGTGCCGGCCGCCGATCCCGCGCGCAAATTTCGCGGCAATCCGTTCGCCGATCTGACCGGCCAGCTTCGCATCATCGGGGCGGACAGCGTGCTGCGATGGGCGGTGGTGGGCAACACCTATCTGTGGTTTCTGGCGGCGCTGTTGCAATTCGTGATTGTCGTTTACGGGCATGATGCTCTGCACGTGAACGAGGCGCAAATCAGCTACCTGCAGGCCGCCGTGGGGATCGGGATCGGAGTGGGAAGCCTGCTGGCCGGCTATCTGTCCCGTGGAAAAATCGATCACCGGCTGGTGCCGCTCGGGGCGATGGGGATGACGCTGTTTGGATTTCTCGTGTCGCAGTCCGGGTTGGGTATCTGGGCCGTACGATTTGATCTGTGTTTGCTTGGGGTGTGCGGCGGATTTTACGCCGTTCCAGTCAACGCCCTGATCCAGCATCGTCCTGCGCCCGAACACAAGGGCGGCGTGATTGCGGCGGCGAATCTGTTGTCCTTTGTCGGAGTGTTCGTCGCCGCCGGCGTGTATTTTGCTCTTTCCTCAGCGGCGCATCTTCGCCCGGGCCAGATCTTTCTGGCCGGCGCGATCATGACGCTGGCCGCCACGCTGCACGCGTTTTTCTGGTTCCCCGAGATGAAGTAGGATCGATCGCCTCGGACGGCGCGGTTTTCCGGATGTAGCGCCCGCCTTCAGGCGGGCACCTTTGCAGTGACGCCGATGCCCGCCTGAAGGCGGGCCTTACAGCTCTCTAGAGCGGCCACTTAGAACAGCGAGAATTTCACGTGCAAAAATTTCTTCGGGTCTTTCCGGAAGTCTCCCACCAGTAGCCGCATGTCGCCGGCCAGTCCGGTAAAGTTGTCATACAATTTGGGATCGTCGAAAAATTTCCCGATGGTGTTCTGATTGGAATTGAGCTTGGCCGTGGCGCTCGATAGGTTTTCTCCGGCCTGCTTGTACTGCGTAAACAGAGAATCGTCGGTCGCCAGTTTTCCCAGAGTTCCCTTTCCGGCGCGCACGTCGGCGAAAAACGCGTTGCTGTTATCGATCAGCTTTTTTGTGCTTTCGTGAATGTCCGGATCATAGATGAGCTTGCCCATGGTGCCCTTCTGGTTCTGCACCGCGTCCATCACGTTGTCAACGTGCCCGGCGATGGAATCCACGCGGTTATACATTTCATCGTCGGTGATCAACTTGCCGAGCGTTCCCTTCCCGGCCTGGATTTGGGCCATCATGGTGTCGACGTTCTTCAGTGAATTATTCAGATGATTGTAGGCGGCTTCGTCCACCATGAACTTGCCCAGCGAGCCGCGGCCGTTGCGCACGTCGGAAATCACCGAACTGGCCTGCTTGGTGATGGCGCTGAGATCGTTCATCAGATCAGCGCTGCGTTCGACCACTTCCTTCAGGGCGGTTTCCTGGCGCCCCGGAATTTCCTCGTCGTTCGTCAGCACCCTGCCGACGTATCCGCGATCGATGTCCACATAACGATTGCCCAGCAGACCCTCGGTGATCAATCCCGCGGAAGAATCGGAACGAATGTAGGAATCGAAATTCTTCTGAATACGCATATCGATCTCGATGTTGCGGTCTTTCGATACCGCCGGCTGCCCGGGCTTGGGAACGGCCATAACGATGCGCTCCACGTTGCCAACGTCCACGCCATCGACCCGTACGGGCGCGCCAATCGTCAGGCCATCCACCTCAGGTAGGTAGACGCGCAGCCGGTATTTCGCGCCAAATCCGCCGCCGCCGGTCACATAGAAGATCACCACACCCAGTAGCACGGCTCCCGCCAGAACAAACAATCCAACTCGGAGTTCGTTCCACGTCAATTGCTTGTGTTGCGCCATCGGTGCTCCTCCTCATCAAATTCCCGAACAGCCGGCCCATCCGTTATAACAAAAACTTGCGCAGGTAGGGATCGCGCGTGGCCTCGAGTTTCGGCGGGCTGCCCTCGAAATACGCTTTGCCGTTGCGCAGCACCACGAAATTCGTAGCCGCGATCGACGACGGCGAGGCTCCGTTTTGCGGTATATGCATGACCCGCCCGGATTGGCCATCAAACTCGTAACTGGCCAGCCCAAAGGCATCCTGCAAGCGGTGCGTGGCGAGAACTGACGTGACTCCCTGCGTGTCCCGCAGGCGCAGGATCAGAGTGATGATGGTTTGCGACGTCACGGGGTCGAGGCCGGCCGTCGGAGAATCGTATAGAACAACCTGCGGCCGCGTCACCAGCGCGCGAGCGATGGAAACGCGGCGCTTCATGCCACCGGAGAGTTCCGACGGCAGTTTTTCCAGCGTGTCTTCCATTTCCACGAATCGCAGCGACTCGCGAACCCGCGGCGCGATTTCTTCTTCATCCACTTGTTCCTCGCGCAGAGGGTAGGCCACATTGTCTTCGACCGTCAGCGAGTCAAACAGCGCTCCCTCCTGAAAAACGAACCCGATTTTTCTGCGGAACGCGAGCAATTCGGTTTCCGGCATGCTCCCTAAGTCATGGCCGAGCATGTGCACCGATCCGGAGTCCGGCTGGATCAGGCCCGCGGCCAGCTTCAGGATCAGCGTCTTTCCCGAGCCGCTTTCGCCGATCAGAATTTTCGTTTCGCGCGCAGCGACGGAAAACGACAGGCCGTCCAGCACGTTGCCTTTATCGAAACCGATGCTGACGTTTTCGAGGGAGAGAACAGGTTCGCTGGCTGCGTTCGCGCTCATTCGCATTCAGTCGGAAATGATGCGTCCACGAAGTCGTGGAACCGGCGGCAGATGGATGCCCACATTCATGAATTGATTATAGATGGAAACTTGACCAAGTAGGACAGGCTTCAGCCTGTCTGGTTTAGATTTACGCATGGCACGACAGGCTGTACAGCCTGCGGAAAAAGTCGAGAAGCTGTCATTCTGAGCGAAGTGAAGAATCCCTCCCTGGTTCTTTGCTTGTACGTGGATCGAAGAGAGATTCTTCGCTTCGCTCAGAATGACAAAACCGGGCTTCCCCGCAGCCTGTGCAGCCTGTCTTGCTTGATGTTCGTAAATGGGCGGCGGTTAGAAAACGTGGCCGGCAAGCCACAACATCAGCTTGGTCAGGAAGAAATTGCTGATCAGAATGAACACCGAAGCGCTCACCACGGCCTGCGTGGTCGCCCGCCCCACGCCCTGCGTGCCGCCCTGGACGCTCAAGCCTTGGTAGCAGCCCACGGTGGCTACGATGAATCCATACACGACGGGTTTGGACAAACCCTGCATGAGATCGGAAAACTCCAGGATGTTGATCGCCCGCGTCCAGAACGAAACCGGATCCAGCCGCAGCGTGAAAGCCGCCACGATGTACCCGCCGATCAATCCCATGAAGTCGGCCATGGCCGTCAAAAGCGGCAGCATCAGGACGGTCGCTACCATGCGCGGCGTCACCAGTTTGCGGGTGGGATCGGTGCCCATCGCGCGCATCGCATCTACTTGCTCGGTCACCACCATCGAGCCCAATTCCGAAGCGATGCCCGAAGAATTGCGTCCTGCCACCAGCAGTCCGGTGATTGACGGACCGAGTTCCCGCACCAGCGCCAGAGAAACGATGTCCGCCGTTAGCGCCGTCTGTCCAAACCTTTCAAATTGCACGGCGGTTTGCAGAACCATGACGGCGCCGATAAAAAAACCGGTCAGTAAGACAATGGGGAGCGATCCGACGCCGATGATGTCCATCTGGGCCAAAATGTCGGACACGTAGTACGGCGGGCTGAACAGATTGGTAACCGAGCGAGCGGACAGAATGGAGTAGTCCTGAACGTGCAGGATCCAGCGCTTGGCTCCTTCAGAAAGCGCTGCGATCAGCGAATTGGTCTCGGTATCGAGGAGGTTCGGATCGCTTGTCGCCATCGGTTGCCGTCGCGTAGTGACTCGAACGCGGCTAAATTCCTCAACAGCGTACTGTTCATAGCGGGACACGTCAAGAACGCGGTTGCTGAGCGTCGCGGATGCCGCTCCTGCAAAGCACTGAGCCTCGAGCACTTTGCGTACGCCGCAGGCACGCCAGCGGCTACGGAATTTTTCCCTCGGGCTTTCCTCGCTTTACGCGCCGTGCAGGGTCCGATAGAATGTCGAGCCTTCCATGTTTCGCTTCGTCACGGCGGGGGAATCGCACGGCCAGGCGCTGATCGCGTGGATCAGCGGCGTGCCCGCAGGTGTGCCCATCGATTTTGAGTTTGTGCAGCGCGAACTCCACCGCCGCCAGCTGGGCTACGGGCGCGGCGGGCGCCAGAAGATCGAGAAGGATCGCGTCGAATTTCTTTCCGGAGTGCGCCACGGGCAGACCATTGGCGCGCCGATCGCCATGCGCATCGACAATCGCGATTGGGCCAATTGGGAAAAAGCCCTTTCCGTTGAAAAGGTTGCCGAGTTCGAAAGCGCCCAGCGGCGCTTGACCGCTCCGAGGCCGGGGCACGCCGACCTGGCCGGCGCCATGAAGTTCAATTTGCACGATGCGCGATATATCCTGGAGCGCGCCTCGGCTCGCGAGACCGCGGCGCGCGTCGCCGCCGGCTCGATTGCCAAGCTGGTGCTGCGCCAATTGGAGTGCGAAGTCCTGAGCCATGTGATTTCCGTAGGCAAAGCGCGGCTCTCGCGAAACGCATCATGGGCCGAGATTCAAGCGGTCTGCCAGAATCTGGAATCGCCGCTGCGCTGCGTGGACGCCGGGACCGAAGCGCGGATGAAGGACGAAGTCGACGTCGTGCATCGCGCCGGAAACACGGTGGGAGGCATCTTTGAGGTGGTGGCGCACCACGTGGTCACCGGCCTCGGTTCGCACGCCCAGTGGGACGAAAAACTGGATGGACGGCTGGCGCAGGCGGTGATGTCCATCCAGGCCGTGAAGGGTGTGGAGATCGGCGCGGGAATCGCGGCAGCCACATCGTATGGCTCCGAGGTGATGGACGAGATTGGCTACAATCCCACTTCCAGGGAATTCACGCGCGCAACCAACCGCGCCGGCGGGCTCGAAGGCGGCATCACCAACGGCGAAGACGTGGTGGTGCGCGGCTACCTGAAGCCGATTTCCACGCTGCGCACGCCGCTCGGCACGGTTGACCTGGTCACCAAGCAGCCGATTTCCGCGGCCTACGAGCGCTCCGACGTTTGCGTGGTGCCCGCCGGAGGAGTCGCGGGCGAAGCGATGGTCTCCATCGTCCTCGCCGGCGCGATGATCGAGAAATTCGGCGGCGACTCGCTGGGCGAAATGCGGCGGAACTTTGACGGGTACGTGCGGCAGTTGAAGGAGTTCTGAAACCACGGATGCACCCGGATGAACACGGATTCAAAACCGATTGTTTCTTCCATCCTGGTGGAAGGCGAGACTACTGAAAAGATTCTCGGTGCAGCGTTCAAAGTGCAGAACACGCTGGGCGCTGGGTTTCTCGAAAAAGTGTATGAAAACGCCTTGAGCATTGAACTTCGAAAGTGCGGCCTAACAGTCGAGAGCCAAAAAGCCTTTCCGGTCCGATACGAAGGAATCGTGGTGGGAGACTATCAGGCTGATTTGGTAGTGTCCGCCAAAGTGATGGTGGAATGTAAAGCCGTCAGCAATCTAGATCCAGTCCACGAGGCGCAATTGATGAACTATCTAAAGGCAAGTGGACTTCGAGTAGGGCTTCTAATTAATTTTGCCCGACCAAAACTTCAATACCGGAGACTAGTAGTATGAACCAGACAAGCGAACCAATCATTCCGTCTCCGGGCCGGAAGTTGGTCAGCATTCAAACTAATCGGTCTTCTCCGAATCCGTGTTCATCAGTGTGCATCCGTGGTTCCAAAGAATTGGATGAAAAGCTGAGATGATTTATCCGATCACAAAGTACGGCGCGGCGGTGCTGGAAGCCCCGACCAGGCCGGTGGAAAAATTTGACGACGATCTCGCCAAGCTTTGCGAGGACATGTTTGAGTCCATGTACGTCGCGCAGGGTGTGGGGCTGGCCGCCACGCAAATCGGCAAGCCGCTGCGGCTGGCGGTGATTGACGTGAGCGTCGGCAAAAATCCCGAGGCCAAGCTGGTGCTTGCCAATCCGCAGATCATTCACGTCGAGGGCGACCAGCGCGAAGAGGAAGGCTGCCTCTCGGTGCCCGGATTCCGCGGCAACGTCCTGCGCCCCGCCTATGTGACCGTGCGCGCGCAAAATGTGAAGGGCGAATCGTACGAGATGCGCGGCGAGGGATTGCTGGCGCGCGCCTTTTGCCATGAAATTGACCATCTGGACGGCATTCTTTTCCTCCAGCACCTGAGCATGCTCAAACGCGACTTGATCAAGCGCCGGATCCGCAAACTGCGGAAGACCGGCGACTGGTAATTTTCCTTCACACCGATGGCTCCGCTGCGCATCGTTTTCTGTGGCACGCCGGAATTTGCAGTTCCCTCTCTTCGGCGGCTGGCGGAGCTCTCCGATTCTTTCTCCATCGAAGCGGTCATCTCCCAGCCGGACCGGCCGCGAGGCCGCGGCCAGCATGTGAGCAGTTCGCCGGTGAAGGACGCCGCCCTGGAACTTGGACTGCACGTCTACCAGCCGGAATCGATCAAATCGGAATCGTCGCAGGAGTTTCTGAAGCGCGTCGCGCCGGACGCGGTAGTCATCATCGCCTACGGTCAAATTATTCCCGCGCGCCTTTTGACCATTCCCCGCCTCGGCTGGCTGAATCTGCACGCGTCGCTCTTGCCGAAGTATCGCGGGGCCGCGCCGATCCACTGGGCGATCGCTAATGGAGAAACTATCACCGGCGTCACCTCCATGCAGATTGACGCGGGAATGGATACCGGCCCGACGCTGCTGCGCCAGGAGGTCGAGATCGGCGCGGATGAAACCGCGCCAGAACTTGCCGCGCGGATGAGCGCGATGGGCGCCGGCCTGGTCGCCGATTCCCTCTTGCAACTTGAGCGAGGAGAAATTTCACTGGTTCCACAGGAATCGAAAGATGCCACTTACGCGCCGGTTCTGAAAAAGGAAGACGGCAGAATCGAGTGGACGCGCAGCGCGCAACAAATCTACAACCGCATGCGAGGGTTTACGCCGTGGCCCGGCGCTTACACCACGTTTCGCGGCCAGAACTGCCAGCTCTGGGGACGCCCCGAGACCGAGCGTCACGAAAGCGGCGGCGAGACAGCCGCGCTTTCCGGGCCGGGCGCGATCGTTCTATCGCCGAAAGAAATTCATGTTCTTTGTGGAGATGAAACGCGCCTGCGACTGGAGTCTGTACAAATCGAAGGGCGCAAGAAAATTTCCGCGAGAGAGTTTGCCAACGGCGCGCGCCTGGCCGGCGGAGAACGGTTCGTTTAGCCAACAGCGCGGTTTAAGTATTATTCCAACCAGGCAATTCTGATTTCGTCTTCGACGGCCCTGAATTCACGATCTCCGGTCACCAGTTCAGCGTTCTTGATTTTTGCCAGCGCCGCGGCGAAGGCGTCGGCGTAAGAGAATCGTCGAGTGGCCTTATAGACGGCAGCCTGCCGGACGAGGTCGAGATTGGCCGCGTCCACTCCGACAATCTGAATGGTCAGCCCGGCCATTTCTCTGGCGGTTTGCTCCGCGGCGGCCTGCGAAACTTCCCGCATGGTGTTGTAGTAGATTTCGCCCCAGTTCACGACCGAAAGCAGCAATTGGTGCGCGCCAGCCTCCGCCTTGACCAGAAGCTTTTCAACTTCTTCCGCGGCCGGTTCGTCTTCAAAGAAGGCGATCAGCGCCCAGCTGTCCAAAACCTTTACGGCCATATCAGAGCTCGCGCTCCCGCTTGCGGTCGGCGACCAGCGACTTCAAGACTCCGGCGCCCCTCAGCGAGCCGCGCAGGCGGCGAATATGTCTCGAAGTGATGGGCTTTAGTACGATTGCATCGCCCTCCTGATAGACCAATGCCCGCGTGCCTTCCTCAATCTCAAATTGCCTGCGCAGCCAGACGGGAATGACGACCTGGCCCTTCACGGTGAAGCGAATTGTATCGGTCTTGCTTGTAGGCTTCATAGATAAATATCCTACATGAATAAAGCGGGTAGGAATAGACATAAATAGTAGGATTGACCCTCACACAAGCAAATGCCGAATCGAGTAGAACAGGCACCGGCTGCGGCGAAGTCCCGTTGTGTCATTCTGAGCGAAGCGAAGAATCTCTCTTCGATTCAAGTACAAGCAAAGAACCACGGAGGGATTCTTCGCTTTGCTCAGAATGACAACTTTTTGACTCTTTCCGCAGCCTGCTCTGTCTGATTTAGATTTGTGCATCACGCTAATCAAAACCAGACAGGCTGAAGCCTGTCCTACCGGACGTTGTATAGTTTCGTGTTCGACTATGAGTCTTTCCAAAGCCAGGACGGTTGCGTTCGATGCGCTGCTGCGTGTGGCGAAGCAGGATGCCTATGCCGATGAGGTGCTGCGCGCGGAACTAGATGCCTCGGTGAAAACGGAGGACGCCGGCCTGGCCACCGAACTGGCGATGGGCGTTTTGCGTTGGCAGCGGCTTCTGGATTATTTCGTCGACCGCACTCTCAAAAATCCGGCCAGAGTGGCCGACATCGAGGTCCGCATTGCGCTGCGCCTCGGCGCCTACCAGTTACTGTTTCTCGACCGTATTCCGGCACGCGCTGCCATTTTCGAGTCGGTGGAACTCGTGAAGCGCGCGAGAAAACGTTCGGCGTCGACTCTCGTAAATGCGGCGTTGCGCAAGCTCGCCACGGAACCGCGTGCCGGACGATCGCCCTCCGAGGCCGTGGGTCGCGCGCTGCCCGCGAACCTCTCTCTCGAAGAGCGCCTTGGAATTGAATATTCACACCCAACCTGGATGGTTGAGCGCTGGCTGCGAATTTTCAGAGAAGAACGGACGCGAGCTCTGCTGGAGACCGACAACCACGCCCCTCCTGTTGCGGGTTACCTGCTCGACTTTGAGCGTGACGCGGACGCCCGGCTCTCGCTGCAGCGCAACGGCGCCGCCGTCCAGCCCGGACGGCTGCTGCGTGACGCATGGACGTTCGAGTCGGGAAATCTATCTGCCTGTGAAGCAATCGCCAAAAGCTGGGTCGCGATTCAGGACGAAGCTTCACAGGCTGTCGCGCGCCTCGTGGCTGCGGAACCCGGCAACACCGTTCTCGATTTGTGCGCGGCGCCGGGAGGAAAAACTCTGCTGCTCGCGCGAGCGGCCGGGGCGAACGGCCGCGTCATCGCCGCGGATCTTCACGAGAATCGCGTGAGGGGAATGCGCGAGCGCCTGGATTTGGCCGGCGTCGGAAATGTCGAAACTATGGTTGTAGATGGATCGCAGCCGCTTCCGTTCGAGCGCCCCTTCGATCGCATCCTGGTCGATGTTCCGTGCTCCGGCACCGGCACGCTGGCGCGCCATCCTGAGATTCGCTGGAAACTTCGCCCCGAAGATCTCGGCGACCTCCACGAGCGGCAGGCGCGCCTGCTGCGGAATGCCCTGCCGTATCTGGCGGCGGATGGGCGGCTGGTTTATTCCACGTGTTCGCTGGAACCGGAGGAAAATGAGATGGTCGTGCGCGAGGTGCTCGCAGAGTTCGGTGCAGAATTCAAAACGGTCGATCCCCTCACGTCTCTGACACAAATTCTGCAACCATCGGTAGCGGCGGCGAGCGTGGTCGACGCCGAAGGTTTATTCCGGACTTTTCCGCCGGAGCACGGAACGGATGGATTTTTCGCCGCGATCTTCACGCGTACAAATTACAAGGCCTGAACAGAGTTCGTTCAGCGAAATTCCCAATATCCGCACCGCCGGCGCATTCATGACGAAACGTTTTTCACGGCCACGCTGGAAGCCTCGCGGAGCGCGTGCTAGATTGATCGCGGAGAATTGATGAGTCTGCGCGAACGAATCGAGTGGGTTTTTCGCATCGGGCTGCTGGTGTTCATTCTGGCAGCGGCGGCATTCTTAAGCGCAGTGACCACCATGCGTTTCGCGATCCAGGGCCGCGAAGTCAGCATGCCCAACCTCGTCGGAAAAAGTTCGGCGGACGCCATGGCCATCCTGCAGGGCCGGGGGCTGCAACTGAAAGTGGTGGACCGCGTCTACAGCGACCTTCCGGCAAACGCCGTGGCGCGGCAAAGCCCTCCCGAAGGCGAGCGCATGAAGGTGGGCCAGAATGCCCACGTGGTGTTGAGTCTCGGCTCTCCCAACGTGAACACTCCATCGCTGGTCGGCGAATCCCTGCGCGTCGCGCGCATCCAGTTGCTGCAGGTGGGATTGCAGCTCGGAGAAGTCACCACCATCGCCGCTCCCGCCGCAATGTCTGACACTATTTTGCAGCAGACCCCGCTGCCGGGCACGCGCGCAGCCAGCCCGCGCGTCGATCTGCTCGTAGCGCAGGGAGACGTTCCAGCCTCCTACGTAATGCCCTGGATGGTGGGAATGTCCCTGCCGGACGCCGATCGCCTGCTGATGTCAGCCGGAATCAAACTGGCGAAGACCACCTTTGTTCCTTCCCCGCAGTGGCCCAAGGGATCGGTTACCGAGCAGATTCCTGACGCAGGAACGAAAATCACTTCCGATTCGGACATCCAGATCGTCGTAGCGCAATAACCAAACTGCCCAACAACCCGAGCGTCTGTCATTCTGAGCGAAGCGAAGAATCTCTCCTTGTTTCTTTGTCTCATGCTCCAATCGAAGAGAGATTCTTCGCTTCGCTCAGAATGACAATTTCCAACCGGTGCTTCGTCTCCCTTCTGCGAATCTGATAAGATGTCCGCGGAGAACCCGTGACTTACCCTGTTGCCATCGCGCCGTCCATTCTGGCTGCGGACTTCGCCTGCCTCGGCGACGGAATTCGCGCCGTGGAGCGCGGGGGCGCGGCCATGCTGCATGTCGACGTGATGGACGGGCATTTCGTGCCTAACATCTCCATCGGCGTGCCGGTGGTGGCCTCCCTGCGCAAGGCAACCCGCCTGCCCCTCGACGTGCATCTGATGATCGAGAATCCGGAGCAGTACATCCAGGCATTTGCCGAGGCCGGCGCCGACATGATTTCCGTGCACGAAGAAGCTACACCGCATCTGGACCGCGCGCTCTCCATGATCCGCGAGCATGGATGCCAGCCGGGTGCCGTGATCAATCCGGCGACCCCGGTTTCTTCGCTGTCCGAGGTCTTCGCCAAGCTCGATCACGTCCTGGTGATGTCGGTCAATCCGGGGTTCGGAGGGCAGAAATTCATTCCCAACGCCCTGGCAAAGATTCGCGAGCTAAAAAGAATTCGAGAGGGCTATAATCGTTCCTTCCGGATCGAAGTGGACGGGGGAGTCGGTCCGGAAAACGTGACTGAACTGGTTCGCGCCGGGGCCGAAATCCTGGTTGCCGGAACTTCCATCTTCCATACCCCCGATGTCGCCGAGGCCGTGCGCGCGCTGAAGCAAACGGCCGACGGGGCGCTGGCGCAAAAAGTCTAAGTCTTGAACTGCGGGTACTGCCCGGGACCCGCAAGCATAAGGATCGAACTTGAAACCTGGTCGAACTCTATGTGTTTTGACGCTCGGAGCAGGATTGCTCACCGGGTGTCTGGGTAAAAAGAACGCCGCCCCGGTCGCCGGCACTTCGGTCGAGCCGGATAAAGTTCTCTACTCCAAGGCCACCGAGGATCTGAAACACGGCCGATACACCACCGGCCGCCTCGCTCTGCAAACTTTGATCAACACCTATCCGGACAGCGAATACCTGGCCAAGGCCAAGCTGGCGATCGGAGATTCCTACTATAAAGAAGGTGGCACAGCCGGCCTCAAGCAGGCCATCGTAGAGTACAAGGATTTCATCACATTCTTCCCGTTCCTCGATGAAGCGGCCCAGGCACAGATGCAGATTGCCATGGCCCACTACCGCCAGATGGAAAAGCCGGACCGCGACCACGCGGAAGCCGTGCAGGCGGAAGCCGAGTTCCAGACGTTCCTGGAAAAATATCCCAACAGCTCCCTCGTTCCCCAGGCCGAGCAGCATCTGCGCGAAGTCCAGGAAGTTTTGGCCGAGGGTAATTTCCGGGTGGCTAGTTTTTACTACACGCGCGCCGCCTACCGCGCCGCCGGCGCCCGCCTGATCGAACTGACCAATCGCTACCCCTTGTACAGCCAGGCCGACCACGCCAACTGGATGCTCGGGCAGATTTATGAAAAGAGCGAGCATAACGATCAGGCCGCCAAGTATTACGCGCGAATCGTGAAGGATTATCCGCTGTCTCCGCTCGCGGGCGACGCCAAAGACAAGCTGGTGAAATTTGGCGCTCCGGTTCCTCCGGCAGATCCGACGGCGGTAGCACGCATGCAGAAAGAGCAAAACACCGACCGGCCGGGATTGGTCAAGCGGTCCATGAGCGTCCTGAAGACCGGTCCGGATGTTTCCGCCGCGGCTCGCAACGGCGCTCCGACGATGACTCCGGCCAGCGAATCCGGGGACGAGACCATCGGATTCGGTTTGCAGCCCAACGCCAATGTGTCTGCGCCCTCTAGCATCGGCAACGAAGCCACGGTGCAAACCGTGACTCCTGGCAGCCCTGAAGCGCTGCCTCCCCCGGCCTCCGCCGCTCCCTCGACCGAACAGGCTCCTGCCGCGGACGCCGCTCAACCCGCAGCCACGGGCAACTCCAGCGATTCGACCACCACACAGCCCGCCGATTCCAGCCAGGAATCGACCAGCAAAAAGAAGAGCGGGATCCGGAAACTGATTCCCTTCTAGCTGACTCTCTGGGTTCCGCAAGTTTGTAGCGCCTGCCTTCAGGCGGGCATCGTGCCCTAACGAGGATGCCAGCCTGAAGGCGGGCGCTACATTCAAACTGGGGTTCCTGCGCCGACTTCTTCGTCCCTGACGTGCAACCTGGTTGGCGGCAAGCTAGCGTTTCACGAAAAAATCGCCCTGTCCTTTCGTCCACTAGTTCATTCAGACACACTCCGGTCCGGTCTTTATTGACTCAGTTGAATCAGGATGTTACGAATGAATGAGGAATAATTTTGTCTGTGGGCAGCGGGTTCCATGGGTGTTTGTGGTAATCGGGAGGCCGGCAAGTGGCTAAGATCCTGGTAGCTGACGACAACAGCAACGTCCAGAAGACCGTCACGCTGGCTTTGGCCGACCTCGGCATCGAGGTGGTGGCGGTCAACAATGGCGAGGCGGCCGTGCGCAAGCTCCGCGATGTGTCTCCGGACCTGGTTCTGGCCGATATCTTCATGCCGGTGCGAAATGGGTATGAAGTTTGCGAGTACGTCAAGAAAGATTCCCAATTCTCACATGTTCCTGTGGTGCTGCTGGTCGGAGCCTTCGATCCCCTGGATGAGCGCGAAGCGCAGAGAGTTGGAGCGGACGGAATTCTGAAGAAGCCCTTCGTTCCGCCTGATCCGCTGATTGCCATGGTGAAAATGCTGCTCGATCGGACGCTTGGCGAGCGGCTAGTCACGGTCGAGGCGGTCGCCAAGCCTGCCGCCGTGGTGGCCGCACGAAGTAAATCGAGCCCGGTTGCCGCCGCCGAACAGCCGCCGTCCTCCACGCAAATTTCTGAAGAGGTGCCGGAGGAAGAAGAATTCCGGCCGCCGGTTGAGCGTTTGTCGTTTGGAGAAGGAACGCGGCCCGTGGCGTTTGGGCAGTTGCTGGACACGCCGGTGGAAGAACCGGAAATTTCGCCCATCGATCCCGTTCCCGACGAGCAAATTCTGACCAGCGCGCGCGACGCCTCACTGGGCGATCCGGTTTTCTGGAAGACCGAAGAACCCGCGCCGGAAAACCCCGAAGAGAATTCCCAGGCGCCCGAGAACGTTGAGCAGGACCTGACCGCCGATCTTCCGCTACGCCCGTGGAAACCGGACGAAGAAACCACCGCGCGCAACGCGGAGGCTGCCCAGTTGCAACCGATCGAGCCGCTGGAACTGGTCCGCGAGGAAGTCCACGACGCAGCCGCTGAGCCTTCTTCGATCATCGAGTCGTCGCCGATTATGGTGCAGGATCCTGCAGCGCAAGCTTCGCTGAACGTGGAACCCGGAAAGCCGGAAGACCTTGCCGCCAATCCGCTCGAATGGATGGCTTCGGCGCCGCCACCGCCGGTTGAAGAAATTCCGGAACCGAGTGTCGCGTGGGATGCCGTGGCTTCGGGTCCAACTGAGATCCCGGAACAGCCGGAACAAATTGAACATGAGCACGTGGAAGCGAGCATAGAAACACCTGCGGTGGAAGCGGCCGCTCCCGAGCTTGCGGTTGAGGCTCCCGTCACTCCTGCGGTCGTTGAGGAACCGGCCTCCGAAGTAGTTCCGGTGTCTTTGGCTGCGGAGACCTCTTCGCAACCGGAGGCAGCCAGCGCTCCGGAAATTCCCGATCCCGAAAAGACTCATCCGTCGCTCAAGCCGGTCATCCAGAGCGCCGAAGACACTGCACGTTCGATTTCCAAACAGGATTGGGCGGACTTGACCGGCAGCCTGCAGCCGCCGGCGGCCGAAAAAGCAGAAGCAATCGAGGAAAAAGCCGGGGCCGAAAGTTCAGCCGCCGCTTTGGAGCCCGCAACGCAAGCATCGGAGCCGGAACCGGTGGCGCCGAAGCCGGAGAGCTTCGCTTCCAAACTCTTTAGCCAGGGCACCGAGGACACCGCGCGTTCCATTTCCAAACGTGATTGGGCCGAACTCGCTGCCAGCCTGCATCAGAAACGAACGGACGCGGGCGCGGAAAGCGCTAGTTCCACTTCGGCCGTCGAGGGATCCGCAGGCTTGAATAGCAACGAGAATCCGTTCAGCGCTCTTGCTACGGATGCGCAGAGCGCGGTGGCCGATGCGCAATCCGCGTCCTCGAACGCGGACCCGTCCGCGTCAGCCGACCCGGTCCTGGTCGAGGCCGTGGTGCAACGCATCCTCGAAAAGTGGCGGCCGCAGGTGGTGGATATCATTACCAAGGAATTTCTGCGGCCCATTGTGCAAGCCCTCGTGCAGCGCGAAATCCAGAAACGCTGAATCGTTCTTTAAGTTCCAGTCATCTACCAACCACAATATTTTTCTTGCTGCGGCGCCGCGCGGGCGCATTTGACCGTCCGCGCGAGCGTCCGTATAGTATTTCTCTCAACCGACAGGTCTGGAGAACATGCCAAGAGAGATTCCCAAGGCGTACGAGCCGCAACTGATCGAGCAGAAGTGGGCGAAGAAATGGGCGGAGGAAAACCTGTTTCGCGCCGACGTGAATGCGCCGGGACCCGTGTTTTCCATCGTCATTCCGCCGCCGAACGTTACCGGTTCGCTGCACATCGGCCACATGCTGGATCATACGGAGATCGATATCCTGACGCGCTGGCGCCGCATGCAGGGCTACAACACGCTGTACCTGCCGGGAACGGACCACGCGGGAATTTCCACGCAGCGCGTGGTGGTGCGCCAACTGGCGGCCAAAGGCATCAACTACCGCGATCTGGGCCGCGAGGGCTTTCTCGAAAAAGTTTGGGAATGGAAAGCCGAATCCGGCGGCACGATCACGCGCCAGATGCTGCAGCTCGGCGAGAGTTGCGACTGGACGCGCGAGCGCTTTACGCTTTCACCGGAACTTTCCCGCGCGGTGACCGAAGTTTTCGTGCGCCTGTACGAAGACGGGCTGATTTATCGCGGCCACTACATCGTGAACTGGTGCCCGCAATGCCGCACCGCGATCAGCGATCTGGAAACGGTGCATGAAGAGCGCCAGGGACACCTCTGGCACATTCGCTACCCCGTCGTGGGTTCCGATGAATCCGTGGTGGTGGCTACCACGCGGCCGGAAACCATGCTGGGCGACACCGCCGTGGCCGTGCACCCGAGCGATCCGCGCTATCAACACCTGGTTGGCAAGAAAGTCTTGCTGCCGCTGATGAATCGCGAGATTCCCATCGTCGACGATTTCATGGTGGACCGCGAGTTCGGAACCGGCGCGGTGAAAGTGACTCCCGCGCACGATCCCAACGACTTTGAACTGGGGCGGCGCCACAATCTGCCGGAAATCGACGTGATGACCGACGACGCCAAAATGAGCGCCGCCGCGGGACCGTATGCCGGGCTCGATCGCTTTGAAGCGCGCAAGCGCGTGGTCGCGGATCTCGAAGCGGGCGGTTTCCTGGTGAAAATTACGGATCACACCCACGCCGTGGGAACCTGCGACCGCTGCGGCACGATCATCGAGCCGCGCGCTTCCACTCAGTGGTTTGTGAAAATGAAGCCGCTGGCCGAGCCGGCCATCGCCGCGGTGGAAAAGGGCGACATCGAGATTGTCCCGGAGAATCGCCGCACCGAATATTTCGAGTGGATGCGCAACATTCGCGACTGGTGCATCTCGCGCCAGTTGTGGTGGGGACATCGCATCCCGGCGTGGTACTGCGGCGACTGCAAGGAAATCATCGTCGCGCGCACGGCGCCGGCAAAATGCGCGAAGTGCGGTTCGGGAAAGCTGACGCAGGATCCCGACGTGCTGGAAACCTGGTTCAGTTCGGCGCTGTGGCCTTTCTCCACTATGGGTTGGCCGGACGACACGCCTGACTATCGAAAATATTATCCGACCAGCCTGCTGATCACCGGCTACGACATCCTGTTTTTCTGGGTGGCACGGATGATCATGATGGGCCTGAAATTTACCGGAAAAGTTCCCTTCCGGCAGGTCTGCCTGCACTCCCTGGTGCGCAACGCCGAGGGGCAGAAAATGTCCAAGTCTAAGGGCACGGGAATCGATCCCGTCGAGCTGAACGAGAAATTCGGGACCGACGCGATGCGCTTCACGCTGGCGAGCATGGCCGCGCCCGGGACGGACATTGTCCTGTCCGAGGAACGCATCCTGAGCTACCGCGCGTTCGCCAACAAGATCTGGAACGCCGCGCGTTTTGTGTTCATGAACCTCGATAAGTACGAATCAGCGGGCGGTGAAACGCTGGAAGCGCTGGCCTCGCCGGACGTGCGCGCCTCGGCGCCGTACGCCGCCGGCGGAGAGGTCGCGCTCGTCGATCGCTGGATTTTCTCGCGCCTGGCGCGGGCCACCGCGCAGGTGAATGATGCGCTCGAACATTTTCGTTTTCACGAGGCCGCGCACGTCGTGTATCACTTCTTCTGGGGCGATTTCTGCGACTGGTACATCGAGTGGGTCAAGCCGGAACTCGTCTCCGCGGATCGCGCGAAAGCGGCGGCCACCTGGAAGAATCTGTTCGCTGCGTTCGAGAGCGCCCTGCGGCTGCTGCATCCGTTCATGCCGTTTTTGACCGAGGAATTGTGGCAACAGTTGCCGCAACGCGCCGGCGCCCGCTCCATCGCTCTCGACCGCTTTCCGGAACCGCATGCCGAACGAAATGACGCCGCGGCAGAGGAAAACATCGCGCTGTTGCAGGAGATCATCACCGCGGCGCGCAATATTCGCGCGGAGATGAAGCTGGACCCGAAAGCAAAACTTCCCGCGCAGTTGCGCGCGGCGACGCCGGCGGTCCAGTCCGTTGTGGAGGGCAGCCTCGACGCAATTTTGCGGCTCGCCAATCTTTCCACTCTTTCTTTCGCCGCCGTGCCGTTCGATTCCACCAAGGGCGTGGTGCGGTCGTCGCGGGATTTTGAGCTGTTCATTCCCTACGAAGCGGCGTTCGATGTACAGGCCGAGAAGCTGCGCTTGCAGAAGGAACTCGACCGGCTGACCAAGGACATCGCGTCCAAACAGTCGCGTTTGCAGGATGACACGTTCCGCAGCCGCGCCCCCGAACACATCGTCAAGGGGCTCGAATCCACGCTCGCCGAGCGCCGCACCGAATTTGAAAAGCTGGGTGAACGACTCGCGCAGCTGGAACGGCTCTAGTAGCACAGCGACTCTTCGCTGTGCGGTTTTGTAAGCTGACTGAGT
>Ga0070735_10001157_pt1 | contig 26191 bp, 18 predicted proteins | sample Coa_R1_FD_66443 | JGI IMG/M metagenome (GOLD analysis project Ga0070735, IMG submission 66443) | Surface soil microbial communities from Centralia Pennsylvania, which are recovering from an underground coalmine fire - Coalmine... | ecosystem: Environmental > Terrestrial > Soil > Unclassified ...
CCCAGATTACAATCTCGGGGTCGGCTCAGGCACCCATGGCGAGCAAACTGCCCGAATGCTTATTGCCATCGAGGAGGTGCTTTCGAAGATCCAGCCTGACGTAACAATGGTGTACGGCGATACTAACTCCACACTGGCGGGTGCTTTGGCCGCTGTTAAGTTACACGTACCTGTGCATCATGTTGAAGCGGGGCTTCGTTCCTTCAACCGTGGGATGCCGGAAGAGATCAATCGTGTCCTGACCGACCACGCCTCAGATGTGCTCTTCGCCCCTACGTCTCGCGCGGCAGCCAACTTACGACAGGAAGGTATTTTGGAGAATTTCATCTATCAAGTCGGAGATGTAATGTACGACGCTGCCCTCTTATATTCGGAAACGGCGGAACGGAAATCAGACGTCCTGGAGAAAATGGAGCTTTCGCCGGGTTCGTACGTTCTCGTTACGGTTCATAGGGCTGAGAATACCGATGACGCGCACACCTTAGGGGTGATTTGTCAAACCCTCGAGCGGGTTGCCAAGTGGATGCCAGTCGTACTTCCACTTCATCCCCGCACTCGAACAAAAATGCAAATGTTCGGACTTAAACTCGAGGAATCGCAGCTGCGTGTGATTGATCCTGTGGGTTATCTGGAAATGATTGTGCTCGAAAGTAACGCTCGTTTGATCATGACAGATTCAGGCGGCATTCAGAAAGAGGCATTCTTTTATCAGGTCCCTTGCGTGACTTTGCGAGGAGAAACGGAATGGGTCGAGCTAGTCGAACTTGGCTGGAATCGTCTTGCGCCCCCCCAATCCGTGGAGCTTCAGATCAAGCAGATTCAGTCAGCGTTGGACTCACCGCCATCATCTCTCGACTACCCATACGGCACCGGCGACGCGGGTGAAAAGATCGCCGACATCGTAGCGGGTCAGCGCTACACTAGGCCATCGTCGCCTCTGAACTTGGGCAGGGTTGCGGTCGACTGAGGTAGGCCCTAATTGTCGCAAAGGCAGTCGTTTGGTCCGACAGGTTTTTCCGAAATATACAATTGGCTGGAGCCATTAAGAAATATGCAGACCACCGTTTCCACAACACCAAAGAATCAAGCGTCAAGGCCTTTTCCTTTTCTCGATCTCAAGGCGCAATACAAAAGCATTAAGCCGCAGATCGACGCGGCCATTGCTCGCGTCATGGAGTCTCAGCATTTCATTCTTGGTCCTGAGGTCGAAGCCTTAGAGAAAGAGGTTGCAACTTATTCCGGCACTGAGTTCGGAATCGCATGCGCATCTGGATCTGACGCCTTGCTCCTGGCTCTTATGGCTTTGGAGATAGGGCCCGGAGACGAAGTGATAACGACTCCGTTTACCTTCGTCGCCACCGGAGGGGCCATCGCTCGGTTGCGAGCCCGCCCGGTTTTTGTCGATATAAATCCCGAGACGTACAACATAGATCCGGAAAGAATTCAGACTGCGATCAATGGCAAGACGAAGGCGATCATTCCGGTTCATCTTTTCGGGATGGCTGCTGACATGGATCCGATCATGCAAATCGCCGGGGCTGCAGGGATCCCTGTAGTTGAGGATGCGGCGCAGGCCATTGGCGCCCACTATTCTGGCATGCCGGTCGGAAGCATCGGTCTTTTCGGCTGCTTTAGTTTCTTCCCGTCTAAGAACCTCGGCGGGGCTGGCGATGGTGGAATGTTGTCCACAAACGACACTTCCTTGGCCGACAAGCTCAGAGTATTGCGAACGCATGGAAGTCGAACCAAGTATGACTATGAAGTCATCGGCATGAATAGTCGCCTGGATGCGTTGCAGGCGGCGATCCTTCGAGTGAAGTTGTCTTATCTAGATTCTTGGTCCGCGGCCCGGCGGAAGAACGCCGACCGCTACTTGAATCTTTTCGAGAGTCACGGACTTCGGGACGTTGTAAAGCTACCCATAACGCATCCCAAATGCACGCACATTTACAATCAGTATGTCATTCGTGCTCCACAGCGTGACCAGTTGAAGGCTTTTCTCCGAACCTGCGGAGTACCAACCGAAATTTACTATCCTAGCCCGCTCCATTTGCAGCCGGCCTTCAAATACCTCGGGTATAAACCCGGCGACTTGCCAGAAGCCGAAGCCGCGAGCGGCGAAGTACTCGCTATACCAATTTTCCCGGAAATGGTAGACGATCAGCAGAATCTCGTGATCGATTCAATCGCCGAGTTTTATTCGGGATCATAAGACGTCAGAAAGGAATGAGTGTGAAATCTCACTTGCCAAGATTGGCGCTCGTGGGGCATGGATACTGGGGCAAAAATTTGGCTCGCGTACTTAACGAACTGGATTGCCTTGCGGTCGTCTGTGAGACTCGCGCGGAGGCGCGCGAGGAGGTGGAAAGCAAATACGAGGTGGTTACGACGAGTGACTTCAGAAGCATTCTTGCCGACGACTCCACTGACGCAGTGGTGATCGCAGCTCCTGCGGCACAGCATTACGATCTCGCCAAACAGGCCCTTCTTGCGGGTAAGGATGTCTACGTCGAAAAGCCACTAGCCCTACGGAGCGACGAAGGCAAAGAGTTGGCTGACTTGGCCAACCAGCGTGGTTGCATCCTAATGGTGGGACACATCCTCGAATACCATCCGGCAATTCTTGAGCTCAAACGGCTCGTCCAGACCGGTGAACTGGGGCGCATTCGGTACATTTATTCGTCGCGCCTTAATATGGGCAAGCTTCGCACCGAAGAAAACATTCTCTGGAGCTTTGCTCCGCACGATATTTCAGTGATCTGTTCGCTGCTCGGCGAAACTCCGGAATGCGTTGCGTCCCACGGGGGCAGTTATGTGAACTCCAAGATATTCGACACGACGATGACGACTTGCCATTTTCCTAGTGGTGTTCAAGCGCACATCTTTGTGAGTTGGATCCACCCCTTCAAAGAGCAGAAATTGGCGGTTATCGGCGACAAACGCATGGTGGTTTTCGACGACGTTGAACGAGACCGAAAACTGACTCTGTATTCGCATCGCATCGACTGGCTCGATCGCATGCCAGTCGCGTTCAAAGATGGCGGAGAAGCTCTCTCTCTCGAAAACACCGAACCCCTCAAGAACGAGTGTGAACATTTCCTTCGCTGCGTGACCGACCGGACTATGCCCAGAACCGATGGAAGGAACGGCGTGCAAGTATTGGAAATTCTGGAGGCCTGCGAACAGTCTTTGCGCAAGAATGGCGAGCCCGTGAAGGTCGGGATTTCCGCGGCGCAGCCGCCATACTTCGTCCATCCGACCGCGATTGTCGATCAGCCCTGCGAAATCGGGGGAGGGACTCGAATCTGGCATTTCTCACATATCATGGCGAAGAGCATCATAGGGAAGAACTGCAATCTAGGTCAGAACGTAGTGATTAGTCCCGACGTAGTGATCGGGAACAATGTCAAGATTCAGAACAACGTTTCGGTCTACACGGGAGTCGTGCTCGAAGATGATGTATTTTGTGGGCCATCTATGGTGTTTACAAATGTTATAAACCCGCGCAGCCATGTAGTGCGGAAACACGAGTACAAGACTACTAGAGTAAAGAAAGGTGCTACCCTCGGCGCGAACAGCACCATTGTCTGCGGCACGACGATCGGAGAGTATGCATTCGTTGCCGCTGGCGCGGTGGTCACCAATGATGTCCCCCCTTATGGACTTATGCTCGGTGTGCCTGCTCGGCTGGTCGGATGGATGTGCGTGTGCGGGACTCGGTTATCAAATCAAAACGGTAATCAAGAGTGCAGCGCCTGCGGACGTCAGTATGTAATCGGCCGTGATTTTTGCGAGGAGGTTATTGAGCGAACTGATGCCGTTCGAGCCTGAACTAATCGGATAGGCTGGCCCGTTCACAGCCAATTATATGTGTGGAATCTTTGGTGCAATTGATATCGATGGGTTCTTTACCCACTCCGACTATCGGAGGTTTGTCGAGCTCACGGACTTAGTGTCTTATCGAGGTCCGGACTCTGCAGGGCATATGGCGCTCGAAGTTAAGAAGGCGGGTGAGTTCAGCTCCGAAAGATGGGATGTATTCCTTGGACATCGTCGTCTTTCCATCATCGACCTAACCGATGCAGGTAGACAGCCGATGACAGATGGGCAGGGCTTGTGGCTTATTTTCAACGGGGAGATCTTTAATTTCATCGAGTTGCGTGAAGAGTTGGAACAACTGGGAGATACCTTTAGGACGCACACAGATGGGGAGGTAATTCTTCGTACGTACTCGCGATACGGTGTCGATGGGTTCTCGAAATTCAATGGCATGTGGGCGTTTGCGATCATAGACCTCCCGAGGCGATGCGTTGTCTTGAGCAGGGATAGGTTTGCGATTAAGCCCTTGTACTACACGCGGCAAGGGTCGCGCCTTTACTTTGGAAGCGAAATAAAGCAATTGTTGCCATTGTTGCCGTCTCCGATCCTCAACAGGGATGTGATGCTTGCTTTTCTTGGCCAGCATTTACTTGATCATACAAATGATACGTTCTTTCACGGCATTCGAAAGGTTCCTCCTAAGACGGCGCTTGTGATCTCGCTGGATAATGGCGCTGTGACAAGCCAACAGTACTGGGACTACTCTCCTGAACCTATTGACGACTTTGATCAGGCAATTGAGAGATTTAGGGACTTGCTAGATGACAGCGTCCGGCTCCGATTGCGAAGTGATGTGGAGGTCGGTTGCCTGCTTAGCGGCGGTTTAGACTCTTCATCCATTGCTACAATCTGCCGCGGGCTCGGTGCATTCAACGTAGAGACGTTCTCGGTGGTTTCCCAGGATGAGCGGTACAGCGAAGAGAGATATATTGACTTGGTGTCAGCAAAAACGAGGATCAGAAACCATAAGTTACTGTTCAGCGCATCCGATACTTTGAATAACTTGGGTGCCGTTCTTACGCACTCCGACGAACCAGTCGCCAGTTTTAGTGTTGTAGCGCAATATAATATCTTCCGCTTGATCAAGAGAGAGAGTAACGTCAAAGTGCTGCTTAGCGGCCAGGGAGCAGATGAGGTCCTGCTTGGCTACCTCAAGTTCTTCTTCCTTTACGTAAAGGAAATGGTGAGTAAGGGAAAATTAGCAACCGCCGCCGTCGAGTTGTTTGCCAGTCTGATTCGGGGAACTATGGTGCGTCAGTTCCGTCTCTCGAATGCTAAACGTTATGTCCCATGGCTAAGCGGAAGACCATATGGCGGAGCACTTAATGTCGGTTCAACGTATACCCCTGTTCAGACCTGGCAATTTCGGAGTCTTCGAGACCGTCAAATCGCTGATGTCGACCATTATTCAGTACCCGCGCTAACTCATTACGAAGACCGAAATTCGATGGCACACTCGTTGGAGGTTCGTCATCCATTTCTTGACCATCGGATCGTAAATTATCTCGTAAACCTTCCGACTGCATACAAGATCCGCCATGGCTGGACGAAATACCTCTTAAGAAGGAGTGTCGCAGATCTTCCTTCTTCCATTCGCTGGCGCAAGGATAAACAGGGTTTCACAGTTGAAGAGGCAAAGTGGGCTCGGCGAGAGCTCCAGCCTGCGATCAGGGCAGCCTTTAGGAACAGTTGCTTAGCACAAATCGGAATCTTGAGTGATCGCAAGTTCCTGAACTACTACGAGAAGTTTCTCTCGGGGAACTCGGTATTCTTCTTAGACATCTGTCGAGCTTTCATTGCCGAGATGTGGACGCGCTCGATTTTGAGCGGCGACGGCCCACGATCACGGGAGAGGATAGAGGACTCGGTCCCCATGCCTCAACCGTCGTTATCGAAGGCATAAAATTGACGCCTGTGTCGGGCGACTGATGACTTCTCTATGCAACTTGTTTTCATTACACAGTATTATCCACCCGAGACTGGGGCTGCACAGAACCGAATTGCGAATCTGACCGCGAGATTGGCTCGGGCGGGGCACACAGTCACGGTCATCACCGCGATGCCGAACTATCCACGCGGTCAAATCTTCAGTGAGTATCAGGGATCTTGGTTCAGGGACGAGGAGATCGGCGCGGTCCGTGTAATTCGCACCTGGATATACGCGACTCGGCGGACGGGTCTTATCCCTCGCTTGCTAACTTATTTTTCATTTGTTGTGACATGCGTCTTCGGAGCGCTGTTCAAGATTAAATCGCCCGACCTCGTAGTCGTGGAAACTCCGCCACTGTTTCTTGGGCTGTCCGGCTTGTTCCTGAGCTGGTTCTGGCGAGCTAAGCACGTATTTAATGTATCGGACTTGTGGCCTCAGTCGGCCGTTGATCTTGGCATAGTTCGGAGCAAACGAATCATCAGCTTGTCCACCAAGTTAGAGGAATTCATTTACAAACATTCGGATCTGATTACTGGGCAGACTCAAGGGATCGTTTCGAACATCGCAGATCGCGTAAAGACCCCGGTTTGGCTCTTGACCAACGGAGTCGAAAACATTCCTTGCTCAATGGTGGATCGTGGTGACGTACGTCGCAGATTGGGTTTTTCGCAGGAATCTTTTCTTGTTGGTTATGCAGGGCTTCATGGTCTAGCCCAAGCACTCGACTCGGTCTTGGCAGCTGCCGAAAAGTTATCGAAATGGGATGGCATCAGCTTTGTCTTCTTTGGAGATGGGCCCACGAAAGCAGACCTAGAAGAATTTGCAAGGCGAAGGCAGCTTGCGAACGTGTTTTTTTTCCCACCCCAACCGAAGATAAAGATGGACGAGATCATGCAATGCCTTGATGTCTCCATCGTGCCTCTCAAGCGCTTGGATTTGTTCAAGGGCGCCATACCAAGCAAACTACTGGAATCTATGGCCACGGGTATCCCAGTGATCTTGGCAATAGATGGAGAAGCTAAGCAGATCGTTAAAGTCTCGGGAGGCGGAATTTGCGTTACGCCGGAAGATCCCGATGAACTCGCCGAGGCTGTTCAGTTCCTCGCAGGTCGGAGGGACCTCTGCCGTAGCATGGGCAGCAAAGGTCGCGACTTCGTAACAGCCAATTATGACCTGGACACAATTGCAAAGCGCGCAGAAGACACGTTCGCGCGTTTATTGCCCAATCAGACCGTCCAAGAGCCAACCCAAATCGTGGCGCACAAGAATTAAAGGGACGATCGCCGCGAAAAGCAAGTGCGGAGCCTGCATTGGATGATTCGTGGCCTTGGCTTCCGTCGCCCGGACTTCACAATAGTTTGCAGAGGGTAAGATGAATTCAACCGAACATGTCGTTCCATTTCACAAGGCCGACGTAGGAGAGGAAGAGGCTCAAGCCATTGCGGAGGTTATCAAATCTGGATGGCTAACAATGGGTCCAAAGACCTTTCAGTTTGAAGAGGAATTTGCTTCCTACATAGGTGCGCGGCATGCTATAGCGGTTTCTTCCTGCACGGCCGGGCTTCACTTGGCTCTCGATGCTATTGGACTTCAGCCCGGTGACGAAGTCATCCTCCCAACCAATACGTTCACGGCAACCGCGGAAGTCGTAACTTATTTTGGTGCAAGACCGGTGTTAGCCGATATTGAACAGACTACTCTCAACCTCGATCCCGAAGACATCGAGCAGCGAATCAACAGTCGTACGAGGGCGATCATTCCAGTTCATTTCGGTGGCCAGCCTTGCATGCTCGATCGGATCCATGACATTGCCCACCGTTATAATCTCCGAGTTATTGAAGATGCTGCGCATTCTTTGCCGGCCACATATAGGCGGAAATCGATCGGCACGCTGAGCGAACTAACAGTATTTAGCTTCTATGCAACGAAGACGCTTACTACCGGCGAAGGTGGAATGGTAACTACTTCTGACGACGAGCTCGCTGCAAGGATTCGCCTGATGCGTCTACATGGAATTGGTCGCGATGCTTGGAAGCGCTACGCATCCAACGGATCGTGGTTCTACGAGGTACTTAATGCCGGTTTCAAATACAACATGACGGACATTCAGGCGGCTATGGGAATTGTCCAACTACGAAAGGTCGACCAAATGGCAGATGCGCGTCGATCTATCGCTCAGCGATACGACGATGCTTTTGAAAAAATCGAGCAATTAGAGATTCCGACCGTGAATCATGACTGCCAGAGTGCCTGGCATCTTTATCCCCTGAGAATTCGGACAGAATTGATCAGCTTACGCCGGGATCTATTGATAGACAGTCTAAAGAAACAAGGCGTAGGGACCAGCGTTCACTTTATTCCGCTACACTTGCATCCTTACTATCAGCAGACATTTAGCTACAAGATGGGTGACTTTCCCATCGCAGAAGCCGAATACAAAAGGTATTTGTCGTTGCCGATTCATTCGAAGATGGATGAACGCGACGTACGTTACGTAATTGATATGGTGTCAGAGGCGATTCATTCATCGAGCAGATCAAGCGTCGGATCAACTGTTGGCTAGCTCTCCAATTGATGACCTGCCTGCCAGTTTTTACCTTCGGAGGGGGAAGCGTCTTCTGGATCTGGCCTTGTCCCTGTCAGCGTTGATCTTGTTGCTTCCTGTTTTCGTTCTGATATCTGCCATCATTCGCTTGACGTCACCAGGGCCGGCTTTATTCAAGCAAGAACGCATTGGCAAGGTCGGGCATCCGTTTCAAATATGTAAGTTCCGTTCGATGCACGTGAACTCGGAAAACTCGGGCCTGCCCATAACGTCCAAAGGGGATCATCGTATAACTGCAGTTGGCGCGGTTTTAAGAAAATACAAGCTCGACGAACTGCCGCAGTTGTGGAACGTTGTAAAGGGCGAGATGAGCTTGGTCGGCCCGCGTCCTGAGATTCGAAAATACGTCGACCTCTACAACGCGGAACAAAAAAGAGTACTCAGCCTCTTACCCGGGATCACCAGTCCCGCATCACTCGAATATCGTCGCGAGGAAGAACTTCTAAGTCAACAGTATGACCCGGAGCGTTATTACATCGATCATCTCCTGGATCAAAAAATCCGCATCAATCAGGATTACGCTTCTGCTCTTTCGTTAAAGAATGATTTGAGGATATTGTTTGCCACCGTCACCGCAGCTTTGCGTCCAGATCATTACCAGGCCTGACAACATTTTGAAAGGGAATACAATAAGCATGAAGGTCCGCGGGACGGCAAAACGCGCGCTGAGAGAGAGCAAAGAAGACTTTTGACGCATACGCATACCACCGTCAGACAACCCGAAGCAGAACCACGCCTCCGGCTTCCGGAAAGGTTGGCGCCATTAGAGACGGACTCGCCTAGCGAGCGCTTTTTCGGCAAAGCACGTTTGTTATGGGACCAACGTCGTGTCCTGCTACGGGCCGCAGCTATAGGTTTTTGCTGCGCTGCCTTGTTAGCTTTTGTAATTCCGAAACGTTATAAGTCGCAGGCTTTGCTGATGCCTCCAGACGCGAATTCTAGCGGAGCACTCGCTCTCATGTCAGTATTCTCGAGCAGCGTATCTGGGGTTGGCGCTGGGGGGGGCGGAGGTGGATCATTAGGCTCCTTGGCAGGCGATCTTCTGGGAATGAAGACGACAGGCGCGTTATTTGTCGGCGTTTTGCGTAGTTGGACCGTTGAGGATGCGATTGTCAATCAATTCGATCTACGCAAGGTGTACAGTTCCCGTTATCAATTCATTGCTCGCAAGAAACTTGAAGCGAATACCGAGATCAATGAGGACCGCAAGAGCGGGATCATATCGTTGATAGTGACTGACCATGATCCTCGACGTGCGGCGAGTATTGCTACAGCTTACGTTAACGAATTGGATTCCGTATTGGCGAAGGTCAGTACGTCATCTGCCCGTCGCGAAAGAATCTTCCTGGAACAGCGGCTCGAGCGCGTGAAGCAAGACCTTGAGGCTTCGGAGAAGAGCTTTAGCGAGTTTGCAAGCCAGAACGGAGCCATCGACATTCCGGCCCAAGGTAAGGCTATGGTGGAAGCTACGGCCAGATTGGAAGGGGAGTTGGTTGCGGCCCAAGCTCAACTCGAAGGCCTCAAACAAATTTATACAAACGACAACATTCGAGTTCGGTCCACCCAAGCCCGGATCACCGAATTACAACATCAGCTAAATAAGTTCAGCGGGCCATTGCCGACTTCCTCTTCGGACGGACACGGGGCTTCGCAAGATCCATATCCTGTTCTGCGCGAGTTGCCTGTTCTTGGCGTGCCCTGGGCGGACCGTTATCGAGATGTGAAGATGGAAGAGACAGTATTTGAGGTGTTAACGAAGGAATACGAACTTGCCAAAGTGCAAGAGGCGAAGGAAATTCCGAGCGTCAAGGTTCTTGACGCTCCTGAGGTTCCGGAATACAAAGCTTTTCCCCCCCGGCTTCTTATTATATTCATCGGAGTATCCCTCAGTCTCGCGTCGACCATGGTCTGGATTCTTGGCCAAGCCCGATGGCAGAGGATTGCGGAACACGACCCCGGCAAGCAGCTTGCCAGAGATATTTTTCACGAGACACGCAGAGTTGCTCAAACTGCCATAGATCGGTTTCCTTGGTTTTCCAGCAACGGGACGCATTCGAATTCGCCAACTGACGATGCTGAAAGAGCTCAGAAAGACATTCGCGAATCCGATGACTAAACTAGAAGCCCTCGGGACATGTCCTCACCATTTATCCTCTCGAAGGCGGGCCTTATCGGACGATGCTATCGCAGACCCAACCCCGATCGTTCTCTGCTAACACGTTTGTAGTCTTAGGATCGCAGGTACTTCGTTCCGCCCTCGTTCTTCTAACCTGGGCCTTGATCGGACGTTGGTTGGGGGCGCAGGCACTAGGGCAGGTACAACTCGCCTATCTCCTTCCGATCTCTGTTTCAGTTTTTCTCAATTTGGGCCTGCCGGTTGCCAATTCCTGCCTGGTCGGTAAAGGAGAATTTCCCGTAGAAAGTATTTTCGGGAACAACCTCCTTTGGTCCGTGATCGGATCTGTTCTTGCAGTTGCCGGCTTTCTCGCATTTAGGCCGACCGCTCTAAGATATTTCCCTCTCTCCTCGGACCTATTCTGCGCAGCTATTGTGTGGATTCCACTGCAACAACTTTATTCCGTCCTCCTTTCAATCTTATTGGCCGAGCGGAGGTTCGTTCTGCATTCCTGGATCGGATTCATGAACGGACTGGGCATGGCCCTCGCGACCCTCGCGACGGTCGTTATCGTCCAATTGGGAGTCCGAACCGTAACTTGGTCCCTTGTAGCTACAACAGGAATCTTTGTAACGTATCTGCTATGGATTTACCGTCCATCCGAATTGAGTCTCCTGCTTCCATCAAGACGACTGATCCATGATTCGCTTCACTTAGGCTTCAAGGCCTACTTCGGCAACATGCTGCAGTTTTTTAACTACCGCTTTGACTCTTTTATCGTGGCTTATTTCGCAGGGACGACCGCATTGGGCGTGTACGCGGTCGCCTACAGCGTGGCCGAGTTGCTTTGGTATATTCCGCAAGCGATTGCAACTGTGCTCATGCCGGTAACGTCGAGTTCCGCCGCCGAGGCGGCTACGACTCGTACCTCTCGGATCTGCAGGTTGTCAATCGCGCTGGGAGTGTCTTCAGGCTTGGCCGTCGCGGCCGCGGCCCCGTTACTGATACCACGTTTCTTGGGAATGGAGTACAGAAAATCCGTATCCTTGATTTGGATTCTTCTACCCGGCGCAATCAGTTTCGTCTGCGCGAAGATCCTGGCCGCTGACCTGAGCGGCCGGGGCCGGCCAGAGTTTGGAAGCTATGCCGCTCTCGGGGGGCTGATAGTGACTATACCGCTCAACCTAGTCTTGGTGCCATCCTATGGCGCCCTTGCTTCTGCGGCAATTTCTAGTGCAGTTTATTTCCTGGAAGCCATTTATTTGATGGCTTGCTACAGCCGGCTGACTATGATTTCCTTGCCTTCTCTGCTAGTTCCACGAAGAAAAGACTTCCTGTTCCCGGCTTGGGCGTTCAGTCCGTCTCTCAAGGTCGCTGGGTCGAAGTGAAAGTGCGTCGATGACAGTCGTACGTGTCTCGGCGTTGCTTTTCGCCGGAGCCGCGACAGATCGGCGGCGTCGGAATGCGCGGAACCGCGGCGCTTTCCTGCACCGGTGCTCCGACCGGCGCCGCGTGCTCTTTGCCGACCAATGAAAGCGTGAGCGGTAGCGTCGCCTCGACCTTCACCGTGACTCTCAGTACCACAGCGCGGACGTCTTCGTGGTTGCTCAGACCAGGATCGGCTCTGGGCTGGATGTGGGTGACGGCTCTGGTGGGGCTTGCACTGTTGCCTGGCAGTCGACCGTCGCTGAGGCGCTTCATATGGCTGCCTTTGCTACTGGTTGGGTTCCTCTCTTCCTGCGGGGGCGGATCCGGCGGCACACCCGCCGGCACCTACGCTCTGTCTGTGACTGCCACGCTGAACGGCACAATGCAATCACAAGGCCTCCCACTGATCGTGCAGTGATTTCTTAAGAGGCATCGCTGGCTGTCGTTCGCCAGCAAAGCGGTCTCGCATTCGAGACGTGGAGGGGCTCGCTCTCAGTGGCGATAAAACACGCGAAGTATAAAAGTGAAAGGCGCGGCGGTGGGCCTAGATAGAATCCGCAGTTTCTATGACTCTCGCGCAAGAACCTATGGACAAACGGACGAGGAGGGCACCCGACGGTATAACGCGGCGATTTCTCTAGCCGAGTTTGGGCCCCAAAATGTCGTTCTGGATATCGGCTGCAAGTTTGGTTTGTTGCACGATCTGCTGGCCCAGGGAAGGGTTTCGCACGAGTATTTCGGTATCGACCTCGTCGTTTCTGCCACGGTTGACTCAGGCAATTCATCGAGGCAACTGGTCCAAGCGAACGTTAGCGATGGAATACCATTCAAGTCGTGCCATTTCACCCATGTCTTTTGCCTGGAACTGCTTGAACATATCCCGTCTCCCTTACTTCTACTAGATGAGATCAGCCGGGTATTAAAGCCGGGAGGCCAGCTCATTCTCTCCGTTCCCAATCCTTTCTATTGGGCGGAGGTTTATGGAAATCTGAGAGGAATGCCTGATACGGAGGGACATATCTCATCCTTCAGTCCGCAGAATATGAGGCGGCTTCTCGAGTTTGCGTCTTTTGAGGAGAGGGCGCGGTGTGGAACCTACATTTATCTTCCGTTTCTGCACTACTTCGTTGACATGAGGCGATGGCCGTTCGCCAGATCGGTGGTATATCTGGCAGCCAAAGACTCGGGCGCGCCGCTGTTACCTTAGCCCGACGCGAGAACGAAGCTGGGATCTTGGCCGCAACGAAATGCGAACCAGTTTGGTTGTCGAAGGCAATATTGAGGTTCCCGCGGAACGATCTTCCTTCCATGTCGTCGTTCTTCCATCCTCCTACCCGACCTTTCATAGCCCGATCAACGGCATCTTCGTTCGGGAACAGGTTCATGCCCTCCGTCGCGCGGGGATTCGTTCCGGGGTTGTTTACCCCGACCTGCGGAGTCTTCGCACATTTAAAGCTGGCCAATGTGCAAATTCACATTTCCAGACGGAAGCAAATCAAGAACAGGGCGTCACAACACTTCGCATCAGCGCCTGGAATGTCCCGTTCTTCAATCTCGGGTGGCGGCTATGGGTTCGATTCGCGATTCGCGGCTTTTCCGAGTATGTAGCGCGTTTCGGTAAACCGGATCTCTGTCACGCTCACAATTCACTATGGGCCGGAGCGGCCGCTTTTGAAATAAGGAAGCGGTTTGGCGTTCCATACATAATTACAGAGCACTCGTCAGCCTACGAGCGACAGTTGGTGAATGAAGATGGCAAGTCGGTAACGCGCGACGTTTTTGCTCAATCGTCGGCGATTATCGCAGTTAGTCGCTGGCTGAGAGATAAGCTACAACACTACACAACCAGAGAGATTCGTGTGGTTCCCAATTCCGTGGATACAGAGTTCTTCACTTTGCCCCTAACTCCGCGGCGGGCTGGCGTTTTTCGTTTCCTCACAGTGGCCCTTCTCACCCCAGTGAAGGGAATTGATGTCCTAATCAAAGCCTTTGCGAGGCTGCTGCCTAACGAAAACAACATCGAACTTGAAATCGCCGGGGACGGACCCGAGCGTGTGCGGTTGGAAGACCTTACAAACAGATTAGGTATCTCAAGCAGTGTCATCTTCTCAGGGGAGCGATCCCGAGAAGAGGTTCGTCAATCCATGTGGCGGTCCAATGCGTTTGTCACAGCCAGTCACACTGAAACCTTCGGCGTCGTTCTGGCAGAAGCATTGGCTACCGGCTTACCTGTCATCTCAACGAAGTGTGGCGGACCTGAAGAAATGGTCTCTGCAGACACTGGGATGCTTGTGGAGCGAAACTCCGAGTCTGCACTGGCGGACGCATTGACTAGGATGTCGCAAAACCGAGGAAAGTATGACGAGCACCATCAACGTCAAACCGTGATTCTGAGGTATTCAGAGTCCGTAGTGGTAAATCAACTTCAGCAGGTTTATCGATCCGCCCTATGCAGGTGAAATCAGAATCGTTCGGCCTCCCGGAAGCGACCATTGTAGTTCTGGCTGTTACCGCCGCACTGGGGACCTATCTTTTTCCTATTGAGGTAGGCGTGGGGTTGTTCGGATTTCGCTTGTTGGTCACTCTGATCGCGTTGTTTCTTGTTGTGAGTGGTCGGGGCGTGATTCTTGACGTTGAGGCTCTGAGTCGCTGGTTTTTCTATTTCGGTTTTATCTGGATAGGCTGGGGACTACTCGCTTTGATCTGGTCGCCACTTGTTTGGGGCACAAGCATTCCCACCGGATTGATCGAACTCTTAGCTGTGGTGTTTGGTTTTGTGGCAGTCGCGATTGTCTTGAACATGATGTTGAGAAGCACACGGGCGTTGAACGCTTTACGCTTCGGATGGACCGCGGCATTCGTCGTAACGGCGATCGTGGCGCTGTGGGAAATCTCTACGGGAAACCATTTGTCTGGTTATCAAGAGGAGCTAGACAACCCCCGGGTGGGGCAGATTGTGATAAGTACTTTCGGCAACCCGAACAACTATGCCGCTTTTCTAAGCCTTTGTCTGCCTTTCCTGATCTGGTCGGCTCGCGTTGAGTCGCGCTGGCGAAGGTTTGCCTATGTGTTATTGTGCGTTGCTTTGCTGGTTCTGATCGTCGTGAGCGGAGGCCGGCTCGCGCAACTGGCCGTTGGGCTCGAGTTGATCCTATTATTAGTTTTTGTGTCGTTCCGCGGTAAGCGGTTGGTACTGTTGACGGGCACGGCGTTAGTCGTTTTCTCACTTCTGCTGAGTCCCGATTACCTGGAGGAGAATTCTTCCCTCAAATTACTCCGTATATACGATGAATTTGTAACCGGTGGTTCAGCAACTATTCGCTTGAACTTGTTTCGTGACGGTGTGGACTTTGTTCGGCGGTCGTGGGGAATGGGCGTCGGTCCGGCGAACTTTCAACACATGTTGACGACGGGTCAAGGACCATATCCGACCGAGGGGTTTGTCAATCCCCACAATTTCTGGCTCGAAATCGCTTCCCAGTATGGAGTCATAGTCTTATTTTTTTTCGTGGGTTGGCTTCTATTCGGGCTGTACCGGTTTTGGCGAATCAGACGACAAGCCCAGGCGCAGGGTGAACAAGGCGAACTTTTGGCCGCTGAGTCGGCGATTCTGGGGATTGTTGCTTACCTTTTTGCGGCCGCTGAAAACAGCTCCTATATCGCACAGCAGACCAATTGGATGTTTCTGGCTTCCCTTTTGGCAATTGGAGCCGTTATTGCCCGTAACAACAAGAGACGGTCACTCCCGACTGACTCATCGATGATTGGATTGTAAGCTGGTCGATCGTAAGGAGAATCAAATGGCAGATCTTCGAGTGCAAGCGCGTTCAACTAGGGCGGTCATACTCAGCGTGTTTTTAGTTTCTGGGTGTTGCTTCCATCTCACTGGACAAACAAATGCCACCGGCTCGCGTGCCGCGGCGAACGGCGACTTCTATGTTTCGCCGCAAGGAAGCGACAGCGGTGACGGATCCCAAAGTCATCCATGGGCGAGCATTTCGCGTGCTAGTAAAACAGTTGGTCCTGGTGCAAGGGTACACGTTACCGAAGGCACCTATCACGAGACTGTGGTCACCAGCGCGAGCGGCACCGCTTCCAACAGGATTGCCTACATATCCGACAAGAAGTGGGGCGCGATCATTGATCCTCCAGGACGGCCGATATTCGCATGGAAAAACACTGGTGACTACAGTGACATCGAAGGCTTTGATATTCGCAGTGAGAGTTGCATCGGAATCGGCCTCGGTGGTTCGTTTGAGAGTGCCCAAAATAACAATGTCCACAACAGGGCATCGGGCTGCAATGCCGATCCAGCGAGCGGCGCTGGTATCGACAGCTTCGACTACGATGGCCACGATAATGACATCGTAGGCAACTTCGTTCATGACGTCGGACTAGGCGATCTGCTTTGCGGCCAGCAGCAAAAATTTCGCTCAGTACATGGGATATACATAGCCACAAAAGGTGGACAGGTTAGCAGCAACCTTGTCGTTGACAATTGCGGATATGGGATTCATCTATGGCACGCTGCCTCTCATGTTACGATCACGAACAACACGATTCTGAGGAACCGCGCAGGCGGAATAATCATTGGATCAGGAGACAAGCCGTGCAATAGTTCGGGCTGCGAGGGAGATGATTACACCGTAGTCAGAAATAACATCGTGGCGTACAACGGAAATCCCAGGTTGAAGAGTTACGGGATTATGGAGGAGGCTTCTTCTGGGGGGCGCATCGGAAGTCACAACGTATATAGTAACAACCTCAGTTATCAGAATCGGGGTGAGGATTTCCTCCTGCAGGGGAAACGCTGTGAGAGTTGTATCCAGGGACGAGATCCTGGATTCGTCTCGATCGAAAAGGGCGACTTTCACCTGAAACCGGGGAGTCCGGCCAGATCTGGCGGCACCGAGCGCGATGCTCCCCCTCGAAACTATGAAGGCAAAAAGCTGTCATCGGCCACGTCCGGAGGGGGCATTCACATTGGGGCTCTTGGTGATTAGCAAATGATGTTTCTGTTTCTGTGTGCTGAAACCCACACCATCTCTAAGTGCGGTTTATCCAAGCTGTTCCAGAAGAAGCTGCATAACTCGATTAGGGTGGATTTCTCGCCACCGCCACAATCCCCACAAGAAACTCACGGCTTATCTTCGGAAGTTCATCCTTGAACTTGCGCTCACACACTTCTAGGCTGTTCGTCACACTGTCGTTAATTACAGCGCTAGGCTGCGGGAGGTCTCCGTCAGATCCAACTCCTGTGGCAGCCTGTTCGCAAACCTCGCAAAAAACCGCCGCTCCTTCAAGCGCGAGCCTCGACCACTATGACGCGGCAGTAACGCAACTTCTAAATGAAATCACGAAAAACCCTACTAGTAATGATGGCGGCCAAGTTGTTTGGGGCACCCGCTATTACTTGGAATCTTTACTAGTTGCTTATGAGGCGACAGGGAATCAGAAGTACGTTGATGCATTCGTCCAGACTGGGAACACGGTGTTCAATATTGTTCAGCATCTCACAGTGTTGGATGTGCCTGATCCGAGTGTTATTCAGCCGTCAAATGTTTCGTCAGCGCCGACGAGAGACGTAACCGGGTGGCCCACAAACATTGGAACCTTAGGTCAGCCAATACCGGTGCCCACAGCTGGTGGAGACATCTCGCTCTATGCCCAAACGCTGTGGCCGACGCCTTCCACCGGATCAGGATACCTACAAGTTTCGGCTGCACCTGCCGGGGGTATTGTTTTGAATTTTGAACTCGGCGGGCGAGTGTGGCAGAGCTATACCGCACAAACGGTAAATGACTTACAGGGCATTGCGCACCAGCCAATTGCCTACGGTGCGACACTTGGAAGAATTTTTCCTACCGGGCTTGGATTGCCGACTCCTGGTCTCTATGCATTAGACACTCCCTTGCATGCTGTCTGGCACGCCGAGCAGACCGGAGGAATCCTATTACCTTTTGCTCGTCTTTTGCTTTTGGCGAAAAGCCGACCCTCGATCATAGACTCCGACACTGCTATGAGTTGGCAGAGTCAAGTGGTAAACATTGCTTCTTCTTATGAGGAAGAGATGCTGTCGGATGGCAATGGCGGACTGGTTCTTACGAATGCATACTGGATGCCTAGTCCATACGCTGGCCTGCCCGTTGAAACGGATTACATCAATGCGGAGATATCTCTAAGAATGGTCCTGGGGTTGCTGACAGCAGATCAACACCAATTCGACTTGGCGCAGGGACTTTTACGCCACGAGATGACCAAGATTTCAATGTCTTCGCAAAATTGGCTTCTGATTAAGGAGTCGCCAGATGTCCCTTCTTGGTCGCAGCCAAACGATGCACCGTACGGAGCCATTTGGGCTTCCTATTCAGGGGACAACAAGAGTCCAGAATCGTCAACGGAGGGAGGTTTCTTTGTCGAAGCTCTCCAGATCGCTTCTGATAATGCGCTGGGAGGCAAAATAGGACTCACAAAGCAGATGTGTGAGGGAGAGAAGGCGACATTTCAAGGCTACTTGAGAATACCCGCTCCCGGAGTTAACAATTCGCTTATTCGGTCCACGTACCCGACATCTAACTCGCAAGCTTCCGACTCGCCAATTCCATCCAACGACCCCGAGGATGCGGCCCGATATGCGCAGCCGATCACCGAAAACGCCTCCTTCGTTTGTGACAATTGGAATTGGATGTTGAAGAACGGAATCACGACGGACGAAGGAGTTGGGCACATCCTTCTCGACTGGGCCCGGTCTGAAGCTGCGTGGAAGCAATTGGGATCGCCAGATTGTCCGACTCAATAAAGCTGATTAGCAGAATCTCGAACTCGTGCGAACCAGTGTCTCCACGTTTGATTCTCAAGTTCATTTTTGTTTCTTTGATTATTGCTGCAGTCACGGCGTCGACCGGGTGTGGTGGCTCAACTGCAGGCGCAGCGGAGATTGATCCGGTTCCACTATCCAACGCGCCAAACCCGTTGGCTACCCCAACCTACGACGGGTCTGGTCAATCGGTCGAACCGGACGTTGTTTTCGTACAATCCGGTTGGCACGGATTCACTTACTGGATGGCGTTCAGTCCTTATCCAAACGGTAATGAGCGTGATGAGAATCCTTCAATCTTAGCCTCCAATGATGGCACCGACTGGGGCCTTCCGACCGGCCTGGTAAACCCCCTCGCATTGCCGTCAACCAGGGACAAAGAACTCGCCGATGCGAGCATTTTTTATGACGCAGATTCCAACCAGTTGTGGGTTTATTACATCGATGTTTTCGCAACAACCATGAGCCTGTTAAGACTCACTTCTTCGGACGGAATTACATGGCAGAACGGTGGTGTGCTATTTACAGTGCCGGATCAAGAAATATTGTCTCCAACGGTCGCTAAGGTTGGCTCATACAAAATGTGGGTCGTCAATGGCGGAAGCCAGGGTTGCTACACTACGAGCCCTCTCACGGTGGACTACAGGAGTTCACCAGATGGTGTTCGTTGGTCCGATCCACAGGCGACCGATATGGCACAAACGGGATATTCTATATGGCACATAAATGTGGTCTGGATTCCATCAAAACAGGAGTATTGGGCCGCGGTGTCGGCATTTCCTTCAGGCTTGAATTGTGACAGTACTGTTTTGTTCTTCTCCACCAGTATGGACGGACTGCATTGGACTTCGTATCAGAAGATTGCGCTCGATAAGGGAGCATCTTGGGACAGAGACCAGATTTACCGTTCGGTCTTTCTGTACGACCCGGCAAAGGATCAGATCTCACTTTGGTATTCGGCTCGCGGTGGGCAGCAGTGGCATATTGGGTTTACCAAGGGCAACTACGATGAATTTCAAGCATGGCTTACACAGTAATCCTCTGACGTTCTGAGGTCAGTTTTCGATCGAAGATTTCTTCAAGACTGTCTCAGAATATCGAAAGCGTCGAAGATCTGACGGAAAGTGGTTATTGTATTGGGACCACGGTGTCGCCAGCGTATTGTGAGCTCGGTTTTCAATGTTACAATCCCATTAGCTTCCACAACTTTGGTCGGAAACGCGGGTTCTTCTTATTTGAACCTTGCCAGCGCTTGTTTTTCGCGCTGTCGCTAAAGTCTTCGGTAAGGACTTACCACAAGATGGTGAAGAGAAAAAGTTCAAGACTGCCGAAAGGGCTTTTCTTCCTGGAGCATCGCACTCCGTTTATTATTGCGCTCAACATTTTCTTGGTTATCGGTTCCTTCTTGACTGCTTGGGCTTTGCGGCTCGATTTTCGGCTGCCTCCTTTTTCGACTCTTGTGTTGACTGTGCCGCTTCTAGTTGTACTCAGACTTGCATCCATGTACCAATTTAATCTGCTGCACGGATGGTGGCACTATGCCGGCCTAAACGAAGCTGTCGATATCGCGAAGTCAGTTTTTGCGGGTTCTTTTTTGTTCTTCTTCGTACTTCGCTACATACTCCGACCGGGCCTCGTCCCGATGTCCGTGTGCCTGGCGGAAGCCATTATTACAGCTGGATTGTTGGCTTCAGTGCGAGTATTTTCCCGGATCGTTGCCGAAGCGGCATATGTTGACGCGATTGAGTGTAAGCAAGTAGCAATCATCGGTGCTGGTTTTGCGGCGCAAATGATAATCCGGGAATTGAAACGTCCGGGCAGCGACTACACGGTAGTGGCGTGTTTCGACGACGATCGTTCCAAGATCGGTATTCGACTACATGGAGTTCCCGTGGTTGGCACGATCGAGCAGTTACCCGCCCATGTCCAGCGACTCAAAATCGATGAAATCCTAATCGCAGTGCCGTCGGCCACCGGCGTCCAAATGCGTAGATTCGTCAAAGTCTGTGAACAGACGAATCTGACATTCAAGACGGTCCCGACATTGCGGGACCTCATAAGTGGCTATGCGCAGATCAGACAATTACGAGATGTAAATGTCGAAGACCTCCTCGGGCGCGAGCCGGTCAATCTTGACCTTGATGCTGTGCGTCGCGACATCTCGGGCAAGGTGATCATGGTCACAGGAGCCGCGGGATCAATCGGGTCCGAGTTGTCACGACAGATCCTTGATTACGGCCCTTCTCGCCTGGTTTGTGTGGACCAGAACGAGACCGGCATGTTCTATCTTGAGCGCGAACTTTCGCTCCGTGCCCCAGGTAGGTTGATTTGCTCCGTCGCACATATCGGTGACGTGGAACGAATGCGCAAACTGTGTTCTGTCCACGGCGTGACAACGATCTTTCACGCTGCAGCCTACAAGCATGTTCCTGTGATGGAAACCAATGTTCAGGAAGCCGTGAACAATAATGTGTTTTCTCTCTTGAGTTTTCTTTCCGTGGCACAGGACACAGGCTGTGAGACTTTCTTGATGATCTCTTCCGACAAAGCGGTTAACCCTACGAATGTTATGGGTTGTACCAAGAGAATCGGAGAACTCATTCTTTCAGCGTGGCCCCATAAAACTATGCGGTGCGTGTCCGTCCGCTTCGGAAATGTGCTGGGTTCAAGCGGCAGTGTGATTCCTGTATTTCGGGAACAACTGAGAAAAAATCAGCCCATCACTATCACAGATCCTGAGATACAAAGATTCTTCATGACAATCCCGGAGGCTGTGGCACTTGTGTTGCAAGCTTCTGTTATTGGCTCACACCGGGATATTGTGGTTCTGGATATGGGAGAACCAGTCAAAATCGTCGATCTCGCTCAAACTTTGATCCGACTCTCCGGGAAATCGATAGAGGACGTGGAAATCAGATTTACAGGGTTGCGGAGTGGCGAAAAACTGGTGGAAGAGTTGTTTTATCCTACGGAGCATGTCGAGAGGACAAGCTGCGAGAAAATCAAGAGGGTCAAACCCGAGGCAGCGAATTGGCTCGAAGTTCGCCAACAGCTTGATCGCCTTAAAACTTCTCTCTACATCGATGGCGCGGATCCTGTCCTTAGAATCTTGAAGCAAATGGTGCCTCAGTCCCGCTTCGATGTCGAGCGATCCACCAAACCCGCTCAGGCTCCCGTGGCAAGATATGCCACTGGCAACTAAACTTCTCTTTTACTGTTACGGTATTCGTGACTCGCCCTTCAATTACAAGTTCCACGCCGGCGAATCCATTGTGTTCAGTGCCTTTCCAGGGGTTACTGCACGATGAGCTTCAGCACCTGTGACTGCATTGTGCCATTCATCGTTGCAGTGACCGTCACGTTGTAAGCAGTTCCTCCTCCTGAGCCACCACTCCCGCCTCCGCCATTGCTGGAACTGCCTCCGCTGCTACCTCCACATGCGTTGAGGGCGGCCAATAGGATCACAAGCGCTAACCAGCTCCAGCGCTTCAGCATGCGGCTTGTCCTCCGCCGTCCCGCAACTGGCACCCAAACAAGCCCCACAAGCGCCACTGCCATCACCGATTGCAACCATCGCAAGCGATGAAGCAAAGCGCTGGACGGCGTGCTGATGCTGACCTTGAAATTCGCGGGTGTTGTCGCGCTGACATTTTCCGAAGAGGGGAGGGAACAGGTAGCCCCGGAGGGCTCTCCACTGCAGGTCAATGTCGCCGTCCCGCTCATGCCACCGCCGCCGATCGCGAGGGTGTAGTTGGCGGTCGAGCCGGCCTGTACTGTGGCCGAGGAAGAATCTCCGGGCGCCACTCGCAAGGCCAACCCTCCGCTGGAAATATTGAGCAACACGGCCGCGTCCACCAACACATCCGGTTTTCCGTCGCCGTTCAGATCTCCAACCAGAATCCTGCCACTGGGTAGGTACAGGGTTGGCGGTTGAAAAGTTCCATCCCCGTTGCCGAGCAGAACACCGAGGTCTTCAGTGATGAGATCGAGCTTGCCGTCGCCGTTTATATCGGCTATGGCTGGAACGCCTAGCAATCCGCCAGCGTAGGCCTTCAGGGGCTGAAAAGTTCCATCCCCATTTCCCAGCAGCACACCACCTCCGACCAACAAATCCAAATTGCCGTCCTCGTTGAAATCCGCGCTAAGCAGCGTGGGGCCACCCTGCGTGCCACTATCGCTGTAACTTTTGACGGGTTCGAACGTGCCGTTACCCTTTCCCAACATCACTCCTAGCGGCAGGTCTCCGACGCCACTGCAATAACCTTGAGAATTCGTCGGACAGGTCAGCACCGCAAGGTCCATCTTGCCGTCGTTGTTGAAGTCACCGACGACTGCGGACGCAGATGGGCCCGTCAATTGGTAGATTTGCGGGGCTTGAAAACTCCCATCCCCGTTTCCTAACAAGACGGCAATGTCTGCCCCGCAGTTGGCGCAGCCAGGGACAGAGAGCACTAGATCCTCTTTGCCAATCCCTCGAAGGTCAGCCACCGCGTCTAAGCCCGCTCCTGCCAGACTCGCGGGAAGGTTCTGTGTTTTGGCTGTCTGCAGCGTGCCATCCCCGTTGCCAAAAAGCACGCTTAGCAGTTCTGCGCATGTTCCGCCGGAGCAACCTTGAAAACTCAAGGCCACAACATCGATCTTGCCGTCTCCATTGAAATCTCCGGCGGCTACCGTCTTGCCGTCTCCATTGAAATCTCCGACGGCTACCGTCCCCTGGGTCCACGGGACCAGGTATGTGTTGGCAAAAGTGAAGCTCCCGTCTCCGTTCCCAAGCACAACCGCGATGGCCTGTGAGTTAGGGTTTGCGCCAGTCAGCAGATCGAGCTTGCCGTCGCCATTGAAATCGGCAAACCCAAACAGGTATGGACCACTCCCCCACATTAGGGATGGCGTTATAGCTCGGGACCGCCTTAAACGTACCATCGGCACGATTCAACAGAACGCCCACTGAGCCATGGCTTCCGCTAAAGGCGTCTTGGCTCAGATTGGCGACTGCCACATCCAGACTTCCATCCCCATTCAAGTCCTGCACCACCACAGCGGATGTACCTGGAGATCCTCCCTCGAATCCTGCGGTAGTATATGAGACTGGCGAGACCTGGAATGTGCCGTCGCCGTTTCCGAGTAGAAAGCTCACGAGATTAGTTCCGAACGGACCAACTGGGCAAACACCCGCTTCGGCCACACAGTACCCAGTGCCAACTGCGATGTCTTGCTTGCCATCGTCGTTAACATCCCCAACTGCAAGTGATATCCCGCCCAGGCTGTAGGTTTGAACCGGTTGGAATGTTCCATCACCGTTTCCCAACAGTACGCCGATGGGGCCATCGATCAAATAGTTGACTTGACTACAGTTCCCCTTCCCTAAATTCGCAACCACCAGATCGACATTGCCATCAGCATTAAAATCACCCGCCGCGATTGCTAATGCGTCGCAACCTCCAGAATCGTATTGCATTACAGGCTGAAGCGTTCCGTCTCCGTTGCCCAGAAACACATTGATTTCGGGGCCGGGTGAATATGGCTCATCACTGGTTTGGGTGGTCATCGCTACATCGAGTTTGCCGTCGTGATTGAAGTCTCCAACCACCGCTGGCCCGGGAAATGAGTACTCGTTGCCGATTTGATAGCTGGGTCCGAGGGAAAATGTGCCGTCTCCATTCCCGAGCAACATGGTGATACTGCCAGCCATATTCGCAGTGGTTCCTACAACGGCGTCGAGCTTTCCGTCCTGGTTGAAATCGCCTACTGTGACCGAAGTGCCGTACGCTCCGACGGTGAGGTTTTGCCCTACACTGAAAGTGCCATCCCCTTTTCCCAAAAGCACGAACACTTGGCCACCATAGGAAATCTCGATCAAGTCTAGTTTGCCATCGCCGTTAAAATCGCCCGCGCTGAAAGCTTGGGGATTGGCCACACCAGCATCGGAGGTTACGGCGTTTTGATAAGTCCCGTCCCCGTTCCCGAGTAAAACTCCTACAGTTCCATTACCACTGCAGCTGTGGTTGACCAACTGGACGCACTGGTTCAGTACGGCGATATCGGACTTGCCGTCACCGTTGAAATCGCCGGTTACCATGGAGTCAGAATAGAAACCGCCGGAGCCGTAGCCAGGCGTTTGTTCGAACAGTGGGCTAGTGGTTTGATTGAATGTCGACGCCTTGACGTACTTTTGCCAGCGTGAGCGTTCCGAGGTCCATGGAGTGTGGCTTCCAGGACGAGTTGCTAGCGCGCGATTGGTTTTCGCAACGAAGTCTATTGGGGCAGTGTGCTGCGGGGATTTGGGATTTCCCGCAGCGCCTGTTAGCAAGAGCAAGACTGAGAGACTTAGGACAGCCAGAGAGCGCATGCATGGCTCCTTGAGCCAAGGCCTGGGTTGCTGGGACGATTCAGATGCCCTACGCGATTCTACTCCTCTAACCCCTCAGCCCCCGTGATGTTGCGCACGCTGCGACGTTTATTGGACAATTAGTTTCAGCACCTGTGACTGCATCGTGCCGTTCATGCTCGCCGTGACGGTCACGTCGTAAGCAGTTCCTCCTCCTCCTGAGCCACCGCTCCCGCCTCCGCTGCTGCCAGTACTCCCTCCTCCGCTGCCACCCCCACACGCGTTCAGAACGGCCAAGAGAATCGGAATCCACAGCCAGTTCCAGCTCTTCGATTTACGAGGCTTCCTTTGTCCCGCAACTGGAATCCAAACAAGCCCCACTACCACTACTGCCATCGCCCATCGCGACCATCTTAAACGATGAAGTAGAGCACTGGACGGCGTGCTGATGCTGACCTTGAAATTAGTTGCTATTGTCGCGCTCACATTTTCCGAAGAGGGGAGGGAACAGGTAGCCCCGGAGGACTCTCCACTGCAGGTCAATGTCGCCGTGCCACTGAGGCCTCCACCGCCGATCGAAAGCATGTAGTTGGCAGTTGCTCCTGCCGATACTGTGGCTGAGGAGGAACTGCCGGGCGCAATGTGTAGGGCCAAGCTGGCCTTGCTAATGTTGAAAAGCACGACGCCGTCAGTCAGCAGATCTGGCTTGCCGTCATCGTTAAAATTTCCAAGCAAGTAAGAGGCGCCGGGAAAATAAAAACTGGGATTTTGAAACGTCCCATCACCGTTCCCCAGCCATACGCTCAGAAAATCGAGTCCTGTTTCCGCCACTATATCCAGGACGCCATCCCGATTAATATCCGCGCTAGAGAATTGACGTTGATAAAGTGAGCCAGTGAACATGGCAAATGGTTGAAATGTGTCATCGCCGTTGCCTAGTAGCGTGTATACGACGGGGTTAACGGTGCAGGACGGATTGCACCCGGGCACAACTAAATCCAAATTTCCATCGCTGTTCAGATCGGAGGCTACTAGGGTTACCGGAAAGTCTTCGCCGTCGTAATCGGTCAAGGGGTTTAGCGAGTAAT